>WLWG01002084.1_pt1 | contig 16022 bp, 19 predicted proteins | sample 6712871 | NCBI WGS metagenome assembly WLWG01 (sample SAMN12718693, study PRJNA515312) | sponge metagenome | isolation source: marine sponge | host: Mycale hentscheli | place: New Zealand: South Island, Marlborough, Capsize Point | collected 2003-05-01
GAGGATTATACTATTTTACGCCTTTAAAAGCTACTTTTTTAATCTGCGCATTGCTTGTCTGACCTTTTGGACCCGAACCTTTGTTGTTTTTTACAACAAAAGCAGGAAAAGTCATTGCAGCATCAGATCCAACTTTCATTGTTGGAAAAGGATTTTTTGCAGACACAATAGTCATTTTTGCATTTTTCTTTTTCATTTTTTTGCCTTTCCGTAACCACGTTTTGCTAATCTACCAGCTAAACCACCTTTAGCAGCTTGAATTGTTTTAGGTCTAATCATTTCAATAGCTATACCTAAGAAACCTTTTTTCTTCTTTTTCTTTTTTTTTGGAGAATCTACCGCACCGCCGCGTTTCATTTTCTTTGTAGCTCCCGCAATTCTATCTGCTTGTGTAGGATTAGGATTATTGTCTATTCCTGCTTTAACGGATAGCATACCAAACTTGGATGCTGAACCACCATCTTTTTTCTTCATTGGTGTAGCTTCTTTTTTTGGTTGTTTTCTATTTGGTGGTTTTGGCATACCAGGTTTAAACTTCATTTTAGGTCGAAACTTAATAGTCTCACCGTCTTTTGTTAAAGTATAAACAGGTGGATTGGACATTCCTACATAAGGGCTGACTTCCCATCCCTGAGCTTTATATTCTGCTAAAGTAGTAGGCTTTTTAGATTCTTTTTGTTTATTTTTAAATGCCATTATTTTTTACTAAGTAATTTTTTCTTTAAATTTTTTAAACGTTCTATTTGTGCTGGAGTTGGCTCTAAACCTTTTTTCTTTTTCTTTTCCAATAAATCTAAAAATCTTTTAATGCCAGGTGTAGGCATTGGTCTGTAAGGTTCCATACCAGGTGGAATACTTTTTCTAGGTCCAAGAGGAATCATTCTTTTAGGTGGTTTTGGTTTCATAGGTCCAAGTTTACGACTACCTGGCGTTCTTCTTTCATTTGCTTTAGCAATTTCAGGCTGTCTATCGCTAGAAAGTCTAAAAGGATTCTTTTTCTTTTTTGGTTTTGTAGGTCTAAGTGCCATAGTTAATCTCCTATTTAATGTATAGTTGGTTTTAAAAGATTTAGCAAGTCTCTTGCGTTATGATTTAAAATATTATCATATTCTTGCTCGGTAAGATTGTTATGGTACAACATTTTTGCTACACCCATCATTGCCCCCGCTAAAAGTATCTGATCTTCTTGACTTGTTACACCTGTATCAGCAAAAGTCATTAACTCAGTAAAATATTCCTGTAATCTAACTGTTGCGCTTGTCATTTTGTTTTTCTAAATTAACATTTGCACGCAATTGTGCAATATCTTCTTGTGAATCTATTTTATCTTGAGCTAATTTAGCGTTTTGTTCTAATTTTGCAGCATCTATCTCTACATTTGCTTGATCATTTTGTGATTTTCGCTGTAAATCAGCGGCTCTAAGCTGTAACTCTTGCTGTTTTAACTGAATTAGAGGGTCTTCCCCTTGTTCTGCCATCATTTCTTGCTCTTCAGCTATCATTTTTTCTGTCATTTCAGTAATTCTTTCAGCAACTTTAGATTCTAGTATTTCTTGAAGCTTAACTTGCTCTTCTTGAGGCATTTGACCACCAAATTTTTGTGCTAATTCCTGAACTTGTTCTTGCATTTCTTGTTCAACCTCTTCTCTAGATTGAATAGAAACATGTTCCATAATATGAGCCTCTAATAGTGTCATAGCCTGTATATTATTCTTAACTAAAATACTTGAAAAGAAAGCTCTGTGTGAATCCATGTGTGCTAAATGATTTTGATTTCTAAATGCCTGTAAAGGTTTTCCTAATAACACGCTTCCGTTCTCAATTCCTGGGTCTTGAGGTTGAGGTGGTGTAGGAACAGGAAGAATAGCATCTACATTCTGTACTCCCATTGCTTGATACATACGTCTATACGCTTCATACATATTATGCATTTGCGGTGCCGCTTGTGCTAACTGTAATTGTGTTTGTGCCAACGTAACACGTTGAGACATAGAGAATATAGTTGGATCAGAAACAGGAAGAATGTCTATCTTATCATCAAAGTCTGCTTCTTTAATAGATCTTATTCCTCCAACAACATCATAAGGATATTGAGGTGACAAAGACTCACTAAATATTTTTGACAGTAATTTAAATTCTATTTTTTGTGCGTAATGTAATCTTTTATGAATAGCGGACATAACACGCATGCCTCTTTCCATCAAAGCCATTGTTGTTCCTACAGGTGCATTTGCTGCTACACTGTCACCAATTTTTTGATCAGCTACGGTAGCAAATTCTTTACCTGCTTGAACAACGAAACCTAGTAATTGAAATAAAGTTGGATCAGCACCTTTATAGGGTAAAGGCATTAGTCCTGCACGTAAGTCACCACTTGGTGCATCGACATCTCTAAATTCACCTGGTTGTATTGGAGAATCATCATCTCGAATACGAAGCCCTCTTGCTTTGAAACCTGCTGGTAAATTGGACAACGTTCCTGCGTCAATTAATTGTCTAAGAGCAGCGGTTGCGGTTCTTGATAAACCACCAAGCATATGTATTAAACCTAGTCCATAAAAACCTAGTCCTGGTAAAAATTTATAATGAGCAAAGTATTCTATCTTTTTTAAAGTTTCATCTTCTTCTCTGTAGTTTCTATAAATAGATAAAATTTTATTAGAACCTTCGTCAATAGTTACAATATAAGGAACTTTTATACCGTCTTCTCTTTCAAAACCTGGAACATCTAAATTAGCATGTACCTCTAATAAAGTGTACTCATCATCAGCATATCCTACTTTTCTAATTCCAGAAACTTCTTGTTCTTTTTCTTGAATCCTGTCGTCAGACTCCATTGGTTTAATATCAACATCTCTGTAGAATCCAGAAACTTGTAATTTACGAATTTCATTTTCTGATTTACGAATAACATGTGTTACTCTTTCAGACTGTTCTAAGTTTGTAGCGTTATAAGGAACAACTAAATCATCACTTGGAACAAATTTAGAAATGGCTCTACCTATTCCTGCATCATAGTAAATCTTTTTAAAAGTTGAACCAGACAAAGGTAAATAAAATAACATTTGATCAAGATCAGGATCAAACTCCTCCATCACATGCGTGATCTGATAGTTCATAAACTCTTGTACTCTTTGCGCTTGATCTTCTTTTGATTTAGTTACCTCACCAATAACTTGTGTTCTTACTGGCCCACCTGCTGGTAATAGTTCTTTGTAAGCTTGTGATTGAAACTGTGTAACTGATTCCGCTAATAATGGATGTGTAACACCGCTAGCCCCTTGAAAAGGCTGTGATCTTTCATTGTATTTAAGTCCTAGTAAATCTAAACCTTTTTTATACGCTTCTTCCCATTCTTTTCTTGAAGACAAATCATGTTGATAGTGATCAAATAATTCACTAGCTATAACTCCTAAATCATTTTCATCAATAAACTCAGCTAAGTTTGAATCAAAACTTTCATCTAGTATTTCTTCTTGTTCACCAATAATAGCTCCACCATCTTCTGTTATTTCTACAAGAGGATCATCTGTTCCTGGTTCTAGCTCTACTGTTTCTCCAACTCGTGGAGGTATCATCAAAGCATCGTTTACTGTTTGAGGTTCATTCGGATCTATTCTTTTGTCAACGGCCATTAAGCTACTCCTATTAATTCTTCAATATTAGGCAACGGATCATATTTCACTAAACCGCCTGTTGCCAAATGGGTTTTTGAAGGTAATACCATTTCAGGTGTTAGTTTTATAGCATAAGAGTCCACAGTTTTAAAGCCCGAAGGTATACTTGTTGTCTTTGTGTACAGATCTTGCGCATTATCAGAGCTATTAATAAAATCAGTAGCTTCTTGCATAGCATTTTCTAATCCGTCTTTTTTTACTCTAATGGTTTTTAATATGGTTTGATTGTTCATGTCCATAATTTGAATAACCTTTTTACTACTTCTAGGATCTCCAACTGCTACTTTAATTATTTTAAACTCTGCGTTGTTTATGTTTGCCGCTCTTTTTAGTGATTGTTCAAGAACACTTGTGTAATGCTTACCACTTACATCTGTAGCATCAGGGCCCCCGTAAAACTCATATGTACCCACGCCTTTTTTCCCTGCTCTATCGGCTAAAGCTGTAGCTGTTGTCCCATCCTGTCCATAGCGTTTTGCGACAAGCTCTGCTGGTGAAATAGCATACCATGTTGGTGCGTTGGGATCATTCTCTACAAACAGTCTTTTTGCTGCTGCATGTAAATCGTTTTTCACAATAACATCTCCCCATGCTTTTCTGTCTTTGAAAGGAATATTAGGAAATAAAGCACGCATTGTTTCTGGAGAAACAACGGCTTGATCAAAAAATTCTAATACTTTATCACGTTTCTTTGCCGCCTCTTGAATTGGAACCATATCTTGTGGTGTTAAAGTGCCAGGACGTATATTGGCAAAATCTTTAAATACAGCGTTTGATTTCTGTAGTTCTAAGATATGACCTGCAAAATCATCCTCTGTTCTAAAAACAGGACGGAGTATGTCTTGATGTTTAGCGTAAAACTTTATAAGCTCAGGGCTCATATCTCCTGATCGCTCTCGTTGTATTATTGCTGTATCTTTTAAGTTTACTCCTTTTTCAACAAGTCGTTGATACTCTTGTTTTATTTTTTGTAGTGATTTTCTATATGTTTGAAATATATCTGACTGTATCTCATCAGCAAAAGTTACATTAACTGTTTGATCATTAACAATAGCTTGGTTAGATCCAGAACCAAAATTATCTATGTCGTCTTGTATTTTTACTAATTGTTTATTTGCATTATCAATATTTTTTTGTGCTTGTTCTATACTTACTCTACCCCCAGATTGATCAACAATGTCTTGCGCCGATTTATTTGTAACGCTTGTTAGTCTGTCTCTTTTCTTTTCAAGCTCTAAAAGTTTTGTTGTCGTATCTCCTGATAGCTGTGTAGATGTTCCAGGCACAATTGCAGGACGGTCCGTGAGCCGCGACCACCCGACCACGTACGCTTCATCGCCTCTAAAAAAGTCATGAGTAGAATTAGCATAAGACTTAGGATCACCTGGAATGTCACTCGGATCAAGGTACACTACATGCTCTCTGTAAGAATTAGGCAAACTTCCTTTTTCATAATATTGATTACCATACTTAGAATTAACAAAATCAGGTTCTAGTACGCCTGATTGTTGCTGTTCTATATCCGATCTAAAACCAAATGTTTTTGTTTTTAGTTTACGAATAGGTGCTTGTTTAATTCTATTTAATAATACTTGTTTGGTAACAGGCTGACCTGCTTGAAACAAAGAAGTAAATAACTGTGGTAATTGATAATCTTCTACTTCTAACTTGTTAATATTTCGTGATTGAAAAAAGTTATATAGATCAGCAGGTGTTTCAAAAACATCAGGAACACTAGGATCTAGTAATTTTGCTTCTACATTTGAATAAAATCTATTAACGTCTTCTCCTGTTGTCGCTGTTGCTTCTGCTACTTCGTCACCGATACGAATTAAATTTTTTGTCTGATTACCCCCTTTAATAATGTCGCTTTTTTTATCTAAGTAAACTGCCCATCCAGGTGCTTTACCAAAAATATTAACAGCAGCCATTTCTACCTGTGGAGGTAAATTGTTTTCTGTTGTTGGTTTTAAATTTGCATCTTCAAACAAATCTAAATCATCTATACTCATGTAAGGTGTTTCTTCTTGAATACCTCTTACATCAATACCGCTGTCGTCAGGTGTACGTAGTGGATCACTAAATTGTCCTGGATCGCCGCCCATGGCCATGTTTCTAATATTGGAAGGAGGGGTTTCTCTTTCGCCAGGTGCAAGGTCTATGCCTGTTGCTTCTTCAAATAAAGTATCGTCTTGCATAGTTTTTATATCCTCTGGTTCCTTTCCTAATAACCTGAACTTTTCAGAATCAAGAATTTTATAAGCTTCTTCCTGAGCCATGTCATAAACAAATTCTGGCATATCCTCAAAAGAATCAGCTTCGTTTAATATCTTATCAAAATCTTCTGGATTTACAACATTTTGTGAAATATCTGGGGATTGATATATTTCTAATATTTTATTTTTTAATATCTCTCTTTGTTCTGCATATTGAGGATTTTCTAACTCACTTCTTATGTTTGCATAATACTCATCTGTTCTTTCTTTTGTATTATCTGTAGCTTCATTAATCATTCTAACAATGTTAGCTAAAAAAGCAGGTTCTTTACCTGTTTTATACATAGATGCGGGTGTGCTTACAAAAAGAGCATTACCAAAAGATTTTAGCTCTTTTAGACTTGGAAAACCAAGTGCTTGTGGCGCTATACGAATAAATTTACCAAGTTTACTCAAATCTTTATTTTTTGCTACTTCCATCATACGGCCGTATACTCCCGATCCTAGAAAAGCAGGTGTCATAGCCAACGCTAATTGACCTGCTGAAGCAGCAACGTCTTTTCCTGTTAACTCACCTCGTATTTTATATTTTCTTTCTAGTTCAAATTGATTTATTATTTCTTCAAAAGGAATAGTATTTTCAGGATCATATTTAACTCCACCAGGTAAATACATATCTATTGGCTTGGACTCAGGTTTCATTAAATCCTGTTCAATCATTGCTCTATGTTCTCTTTCTAATAAACTTTCTCCCACTATTTTTTCTGGTAATTGTTCTACAGCTCTAAAACCAAAGTATAACGGAGAGAATTGATAGGTTTCAACCAAAATATTTGCAATATCAAGAGGTAGTTTTTTTAATTGATTCGCATGAAGTTTTGACTGTATCAAAGTTCTTTGTTCAGCAAACTCAGGACTGGTCGCTCTATATGTTAGATCTTTATAATCCTGTGAATTTTTTAAATTATCATAAGCATTTTCAACATCTTGCGATGTAATCATTTTACCTTCTTGAATCATTGACTGCAGAATAGGATTTAAAAAACCAGACATATAAGCACCTTCACGATCCATACCTGTAGTGACATTTAACATGTCGGCTTTTAATCCTTGATCTACATCTTTTACTTGATCAACAGACATGAGATACTGTTTTATATCATCATCTAATATTTCTTTTGCACGTATTTTATCTAATTCATAATCTATTGTATCGTCTAGTTTAGTTAAAGTAAAAGGAGCCGTTATATCCAGTAGGCCCTCTGCTGTTCCTATTTGTTCAGCTATACCTTCTGCAATTGGTTCTAAAAATCCACCTTCAGGAGGTTGATCTGTAACACCTGCAGGTGGTTCATTTGTAATAGGGTTAAATACTTCATCTATTTTTTTAAGAAATGGATTGGTAAAAACACTACCTCCGTCTTTGTACGGTGCAATAACTGTAGAAGTATCCGTGGCAGGATCTAATAAAAATTGAAGCAACTCTTTCATCTGCTGTTTGTTTGTAATGCCTCCTGGTTTACCCGCCTGTATAAAACCTCCCATTTCAGGAGGCAAATCATACATACTTTCAGCTTGAACTCTTTTTAACCCTGTTCGTATATTTTCCAAAGTTTTTGCTGCCATGTCAGCACTTTTTTGTTTTGCTTTAATAGTGCTATCAGACAAGCCATACAGAGCTCTTGGATTTTCTTTATTTTTTAACATTTGTAAAAACTGTCCTTTGTTTCCGCCTACTGTAAAAGGATCTACAATTCTTTTGCCGTCGTCAAACATTGAATCAGCAACATAGTTTCTAAAAGGTCTAGTGCTTTTTGTTGGAGGTGATCCCATCAACTGCTCTGCAACGTCGTCGAAAAAAACTTGAACTCTTCTATTTACAAATGCAGGACTAATATACATCATGCTGGGGTCCGCACCTTTTTGTAATAATTTACTACTTGGATTTAATCTTTGTGTAATACTTGTTGGAAATTTATGTGAAAAATCCAAAAAACCTTTTCCTTTTTCCATAGGAAACTTATCTGCAACTTTTACTAAATCATCATAATAAGTTTTAAGAAGCTCTTGTTTAAAATCCAAAAGTTCTTTCATTTCATTTTTATATTTTCCTAAAGCCTCACTAATAGGCTGCATTACTTTTGGATCTTTTAATCTAAGCATCTCATTTAACCTTGCTTTACCATACTTATATTCAAGAGGTCTTTTTGCGTAATTAAAAATAGTCTGTTCTGGAGTGTCTATTGCTTTAGGAATTCCTTTTCCCAAACCATACAAAGGATTTTTCATTGAAGACTTGGTTCCTGGAAAAAGATCCACCATAGAAATATTTTCTAAATCTATTTTTGATACATCTTTTTTTAATTGTTTTGTTAAAGGTTTCTTTTCTTTTTTAATAGCGTTTTTTAGTTCTGTCGTAGGAAGTTTATAAGCTGCATTTATATCGTTTTGAAAATTAGAAACTTCATCTATTTCATCAGCTATTTGTTTTTGAGCTATAGTTAATTTTGACTTGTCCATCCCCCTAGTAAAAACACCACCGCCCATCTCTTTTAATTTCTTAGCCAACTGTTGTCTGTATGTTGATAATTGACCAAAAGCATCCTCGCCTACACTTCTAATTTGAGATACAGCCTCTTCAACGTTTTTACTTACCTTGCCTCCAGTAAGTAAGTCTGCACCTTTAATGATATAATTAATTTTTCTTTTAGGATTAAAGAGTAAATTACCAAGTTTATCGGTGATTGATGTCACACGTTTATTAAAAGTAGAATTTAAATAAGAATCGATCTTAGTATTGCCTGTTTGTATTCTTTGGTTTTTTGGAATTAATTTTGTTTTTTTATCTGAGTTTTCAATTTTTTTGGTATCTACTCTATCAGCATAATCTAGAGCACCAGGCCCTTCAATATCTTTAATAGCTTGAGCCCTATTATTAAAAGGCTTTGTCATATCATAAGGATTAGCCATTATTTCATCTTTTTAATTTGAGCTTTACGTCTAGATCGTACATTCAACAGCTCAAAATCTCGTAGCATTTTTTGTGCAATAAGATCCATAGGTTCTCTTGTTAGTAATTGACTAGCTTTACCTACACCCTGTATTGCTATACCTGATCCTTTTGGGTTTTTCTTATCCATCAATAATACTGCCTTTGTTCTATATATCCTGGTTCATCTACATAATCTGATTCTAGTTGGATAAAGTTACCCTGCCTAAATCGCAACAGCGCTTGTGTTGTTGAATCGACTAAATCGTCATGATCACCATAAGGGAAAGCGGCGCATTCTTCAACCACTTCTTCTGCCCAACGATCATCTGTACACCATACCTGTCCCGCTTCAAATAGTGGAGCTACGGAGTTTACACGTACATGCTTATCATTGCCCTTACTAGGCGTATAAGTTACTACAGGAATTCCTACTTGACGTAGCTCCTGTGTTAAGGGCATACCAGAAGCTTTCGCTTCAATCAAGATTGTTTCAGGTTCCCAGTATTTATATTCTTCTAAAGCAATCTCTTTAAGCTCAGGAAAGTCCCATCGTCCCTTTCTAGATTTTAATAATATAATGTTCGGTGGGCCGTGTTCCACGGGTCGAAATACACCCCACGTTGTTATCGCACTAAAGTCTGCTGTCTCTCTTTTACTGAAGGCTGTATCATAACTTTGTATAATATGCATCAAAGGAGGTATGTCATCTTTTGGCCACATTTGCCACCACTCACGTTTTATAATAGATCCTTCTTCGGACGTAGGTTTCTGTTGCCACTGTGCTTGCCACTTCTGTTCGGACAAAGATGCTTTCACACCATTTAATTCTTCTATCTTCCAAAACTCTGGCCATAGAGGTTTATCATTCAAGACGGCAGGAAACTCAACCACCTCCCACTGATCAGCATTTTCATTACTTTGTGCATTTAATAATTTACCTGTAAGATCCTTTGTAGACCAACGGGTCATAACAATAACTATGGCTCCGCCTGGTTGCAAACGCTGTCTAGGTCCTGACGTATACCATTCATAGGCATTGTCCATGGCTGTTTGACTGAGTGCATCTTGCTCGGAATGTGGATCATCAATAATTAATAAATCAGCACCACGCCCTGTTATCGCACCACCGACCCCTGCTGCAAAGTATTCACCACCTACTTTGGTGTTAAATCTACCAGATGCTTTAGAATCTTGTGATAAAGCACTATTTGGAAAAACATCTTTAAAATCTTGTTGTTCAAATAAGTTTCTAACCTTTCTACCAAAGTTATAAGATAGCTCTGCTGTGTGTGTAGTTTGTATAATTTTTAATTTAGGTTTTTGTCCTAACATCCACGCAGGAAATAAATTAGAAGCAAACTCAGACTTTGTATGTCTTGGTGGCATATTAACAATTAATCGTTTTATCTTTCCACGTGAAATATCTTCAAATTTTTTTGCAATAATTTTATGATGTGAACCTGCAACAAACTCTGGCCAAACTTTTTTTACAAAAGTTAAAAAGGAGGAACGGGACTCCTCTGACACTTTTAGTTGCATTTTCCTTAATTCGTATTTTAGTAATTCCGTTGGGATTTGCTTTTGATTCATAAAAAAAGTTATATCATACTATCTGTTTGTGTAAAACTTAGACTTTAGACCGCCGACGCGAGCGACGGGCGAATTGGGTGGTCGGGGGTGCGTAGAATCAAGATATGGTATTAGGTTTGGGTGTAAGTACCTAGATGTTGTTAAAGACTGTCAGGTGATACGCTGCCAGGAAGCTGCTGCTGCCTGGAGAACTGGTAGCTGCATCCTGGGCTGCTGGTGAGATGACATAAAAAAAGGCAGGTAGTAACCTGCCTTTTGCCAGCCCTCGAGGGTAACTGTTATAGATTAAGTTTACTGCGTGCCTCAGATAAAATCTTCTGACCCCAATCTTTGAGGTACTGTGGTGCTTGAGGATCGAAGATCATTTCCTCAACCTCTGACTCTAACCACTTGTATAAAGCACGCCAATTAATGTTAGTACTAACATTGTTATCAGTATTAGCTTGAATATGATTATCATTGTTTCGTGTAGATAGACCAAGTTGCTGTTCAAGAACTGCAAGTCGTCTATTTAAATCATTATCTGGCATTTTGATTTCTCCTTTCTAAGTAACTCCTTACTCCCATTTTATTATATACTCAACAAAATAAAATCTTTTCTGTGGATAACTTTTTACTTGACAACAACCCCACAGACGTATGTGCCGTGCAACTCTTTACTACTATAGTACGGCGACTATTCCTGTTTTGGTAATGCGATGGACGTAAAAAAAGGGGCGAGTAGGTATCGCCCCCACATTGTCGACTGAACTAAAGTTGACAATTAGTTTTCTGCTTAGGCATCATTGGAACTAAGCAGAAATTCTGAAGTCAGCTACTTCATCAATCGTAGCTTTCTTATTTCTTGATACTGTTGTTTCGGATAAAGGCATAGCCTGTATCTGTTTATACTGCGTTGGCACTTTGCATTGATGATACGCAATCTCGCCAAGTTTCTCCTTGACCAACTGCGAGTCGATCTTCGCACCAAGTTTTTGTGATACATGAAGTGAGTAATCCCTCCCATGCAATAGGTTTGCATTTTCGCTCATAGACAAATCTATCATCAGTTGTCTATTAACTTTAATAAAGTCTGCTAGAACTTTCTGCATTGTTAACGCTCGACCATAAGCGTCAACGATAGCTTGTTTATTTCTTTTACTTACACTAGCGGGACTTTGTTGAGCCTTCTCTAGTACTTCTATTATATTAACAGCTTTTGACATTATATTTTCCTTTCGTCTTTCTAGTTAATACTCCCTTTATATCCCATGTTATTCTACTTGTCAAATCTTTTTTTATTTTTTTTTCCACACGAACTTCCCCAGACGTACCTGCAGCTTGTGTACTACTACTATAGTACCAGAGCTCCGCTGCCGCGATGGAATGGAGATGCAGCGCTACGGTGTCCACGGCACGGTAGTCCAGTCTAGCTTCCCGACCAGAGTTACCAGACTGGTTCCCAGCAGAAGCGTTAGCGCAGCTACCTGCTGCGGGAGCAGCAGGAGAAATACGATGTAGATAAAGAATGCAGAGGCTAAATAATGGAGCATTGCACCAACTCCTGCATCTGAGTCCAGGCAGCTGCATCCTGGTTCACCAGCACATGCGCACCGTCTCCCCAATCCAGGTACCAGTATTCTAGGCGATGTAGTTCGCCATGCTCGTTAACGTACCCGCGGAGCTCGTCGCTCGGCCCGCCCCAGCTAAACTGCCAACGCCAATACCCTTCAGGTTGGTTGTCCCAGGTATGCGGTTCAACATAGTCAAAGCCCAGTGCTTCGTACTCAGGGTCTTTCAGGTCTTCCTGCCTCTCCCGCCACTGTTCATCCACCAGCTCAGCGCAGGTGGGCTGTTTCTTTATTACTGTTACAGTCTCTGTCATCTTGTTCCTTTCTATAATGTGGCCGTTTGCAAAACTTCTAAACGGATTCGGTAGCCACAGGTATGTATATAGTCCCATCTTATTAGATAGTCAAGAGCAGAATCATAATTTATCTTCCACACGCACTTCAGCTCCTGCTGGGTACGCTGCTAGTCCTGTAACTACTATAGTGCCACAGGTCGTGGACATGCAATGCAATGGAAATGCAGACGGCTACCAGCTCAGGTTCCTGGCTGCAGGTGCAGCACCTGAAGATGACTATGGTGATAGGGCTTTTGCTGATGGGTAATGGAAATGCGTACGACCAGCTTCAGCATCCTGGTTCCTGCTGCATGTGCCAGTCCTGGTACTATGCTTCGGGAAGGGCGGGTTTCTGCAATGGGGAATGGAGAATGTAATCCTGCATCTCAGCCCACGCTGCGGGGGACGCTGGCAGGGCCCAGCATTTACTAGCGTGTTTGGGGGACAATGCGCCAATGGAGGGGACAATGGAGGACGAAAAGATACAGATCAGCCTCTCTCCGAGGATCTGATGCATAATAAAACTTCTCCCGCCTTGTCTAGCATGGCTAAAATGCCACGATTTTTGAAAGGGGCTCAACTTTGCTTTGTTGACTTTTGTTGACGTTTTAAGTTCCAACCAGAACATTACACCATCTTTACAACCATAGCAGTCTGGCACGCCAGGCAGTGCCCAGCTTTCAATACGAGTCCAATGAATGTCAGACATATTTTGTTTAATGCAGTTCCAAAACTTACTCTCTGGTTTCATTTAAAAAACATAGAGAACAGATAAAGTATGAAAAATAACCATAGTATTTTTTTACCAAACCAAAATACAATAATAAAGAAAACATATCCAATTCCATCAGAAGTAGAAATATCTCTGTAATCTTTTGGCGGCTTTGGAAGTTCAATAGGCTTCATGGACACCTCTTCATCAGTTCCATCATTTGATTATAATACAACAATCTAAACTCAAAGCTCTCAGCAGTCAGTGCTGCACGCCTCAAGTTCTCTATCCTACGCCAGAACAATTCGTCGGTCATAGGTAATGTAGTATACTCATACAAGTCTGGTCTAATTATAGCTAACATACTTTCTCCTTTTGTTTGCCGAAGGGAACTAGCTCGGCTACTAGAAAATAGTTCTACACGACACTGTCCAGAAGGTACTACCTTAAACCTTAAAACCTATCTAATCCCATTCTATTCTATAATCAAGCTTTATTTTCTATTTCTTTAACTTCTTCAAACGTAGTTTCAATACTGTACTGTTCCTTCAAATCCTGTAGCTTCTTCTCTACCTCTTCTCTTGACATAGAATCAATCGTGCCTGTAAGAATTTCTTTCTTATCAACATACAAACCAGCTATCTGTCCTCTCCTGGTTTCTGCAGCTACGGCAGCGTTCCAATTACCTGAAGCAGACGCCTGATCTCTTATTCTAGCTAATGTAGATAAAGACCTTTCTTGAGTACAACGATACCTGTCAACATTTGCTCGGATCTCCGAATCAATAGCTTTTGCAACAATAGGATACAACTCAGGGTTCTGCAGCCTGGATGCCAGCTCAGTAGCACTCTTTTTGCTATACCCAGCTTCTATTGCACACTGCGATGCAGACTTCAAACCCTCTGAATGAACAATCAAAAGAATAAACTTTCTTTGTTTAGGTGTTATCTTAGGGTGAAACAACGCTTCTGACAGCGGTTGTGGTATAAATATATCTTTGTTATCTTCTTCCATAATGCACCTTTTCAATAGATGTTATATTTTATATACAGGAAATAATTACAAAAATCTAGGTTTTGCAAGTTATTTTAGTAAAAAGGTTACTTTTGTAAAAATAGAAGTAACCTAAAAGTAACCTAAAAAGGTAAGTAATATAAGGGTTGTTACTTGGTTACCTGAGTTACTTCATTCTCAGATTAGAATACAAAAGAGTAAAAACTATAAATTACATCTATAGAGAAGGGCATTTATGAAAAGAACTTTGGATCTTCACGCACTATTCTCAGCGCTTTATCTAACGCCTGGCGTCCGTCAGTCATGATTATTTCCCACTCTTCTGCGGTATACACGCGATCTTGCTTTGGATCATAGAATTTTATTGATACGTCACCACAATGGCGACACTTATATACTTTTCTTACTGGGCTTTCGGGTAGTTGTGTGTACATACCGTTTTATCCTTTGTAATGGGAATAATATTACGTTTTTAGGTAATTTTTCTCTAAAATAGATTGAATCCATGACCTTCATAGACTCTATTCTTTCATATTGACTCGTGGTCCGTGATGCGAGGATCGCGTCCAGTAAGTCTCTCTGCTTTAATATCTCTTGGTCACTCATGTTTTCCTTTTTAACTGCCCCCACCCAGCGATACTGGTGCAGGGGCAATCTTGTATGAAAAAAATTTCTACCAAATATAGTATATTATTGCGTGGGACGCAACTAAAAGGGTGGTTCTCCTGTAAACTTTACAACAGGATTACTCTCCCGAAATCGTGTAGTTTTTGAATGATTCGGGGTCCAAGGGCGGTCCATAGTACACCGCGAGGGAACCTTCAGTGCCCTCTGTCCATGTTTGGTGGTAGTACTTATCTTCATTGATTTCCCCTTGTGAGTGACAAACCGAACACTGCTCAATGGCTTGTTCTGCCTCGAATCTAATTTTAACATATCCGTTTCCTTTACAATTATAACATATCATTACCAACTCCTTTGATGTGTATCATAATACCTTGTGATCTTTTCATGTCTTCTTTTTTTAGTCTTTGCATATTTAATAGGTTCGTGACCCTTCTTTAATTTATGCCTATACATAGCTCCTATCACTGAATTTTTACTTCGTCCAAAGATAGTGCCTATCTGTGAATACGTATATTTTTTCTTTAGCTCTTCAATTAGTTTTAAATCTCGGTCTGTGTATTTTTTTTCAATTCCGCTTCTCATGCATACCTCCTTATTATAATTTTATGCAGTCTCTCCCATTTCAAACGAGTAGCAACTTCTCTGCCGTTCCGTGGTTCGCGGAGCGCTACCCTAGATAATTTTTCATACTCCTTCATGATCCTAGCTCTAAGAGTATTTTTCTTAGCCATGATTCTTCCTTTCTCATCTCCATATACATCCAAATACAATACTCGGTGCTGTATACTCTATTCTTTGTACAATCATTCACATACATCCGAAAGGGCGAGTGCGAGGTCCATAACCACACACACGCCACAATCGTGACACAAACTATGATTGTTTTTGTAAGTTGTAGCATCGAATGCAATACCAAAAAAAGTTATAACTACCTTTTTTAACACCCATCATATTATCGGTGACATACTCCTTGTCACATTCCTTACAACACTTCTTCTCATACTTCCAATCTGGTTTCATATTAATGTGCGATGTTTCTTTTTGCTGCTTCTTGTTTTACTAAATACGTTATTTGCATACCAACTGATCTATCGTCATCAGCAGCTAACTTCTTCAGTAGCTTATAGGTGTAAATGGCAACTGCCACACTTTTAAACTTCTTAATATTCATTATCTTTCCTTTCGTAAGTATTGTTCATGTTTCTTCATTGCATCTTTTGCAGTGGGATTAATAAACAAATCTTTTTTTGCTAATTGAAGTTTAATAACTCTAGGAAGAGAATACAAAATATCTAAGTAAGTAGGTGTT
>WLWG01002085.1_pt1 | contig 16019 bp, 18 predicted proteins | sample 6712871 | NCBI WGS metagenome assembly WLWG01 (sample SAMN12718693, study PRJNA515312) | sponge metagenome | isolation source: marine sponge | host: Mycale hentscheli | place: New Zealand: South Island, Marlborough, Capsize Point | collected 2003-05-01
GTGCACACCAACCCAACGGGCAGCACAATAATGCCCGAATTCATGAATACCAATGATTAAAATGATCAATAAAATAACCGCTAAAATCGAACTAAGAACAGACCACATATTTTTTATGCTTTAGAAGTATTATCGACAATTAATTGTAAATGCCCTTTGGTAATTTTGCATTGATCAGATTCAAGCGTTTGAGTAGATTTCATTTCCACAATGCGTGAATGATTTTTAGCACAGGTTACCTCAAAAATGGCAAACACTTCCGATGTCAACGGATCGATTAATTCAACTTCATCACCTTGTGCATCCACAAGCCCAAAATTCAATTGAACATCTTGAAAACTCTCGATCCCATACCGCTCCCGAAATAAACTGATAATGCTTAGGAGACTTTCTACGGCTTCCTGACTAGACTGCTGGCCTTGAAAGATAATCTGCATCTGTATGACTCCCCATCAAAACAAAACTTATATAATTAAGTTTAGTCAACTGGGATACATTTTGGTCATTTTTTGAACTATATTTTCACCGTTAGTACTGTAACTCATTGATTAATGCTTTTTTTTAACGATAGAGGTGATTTTATTACTGACTGGTCGGGACGGCGGGATTTGAACCCACGACCCCTAGCGCCCCATGCTAGTGCGCTACCAAGCTGCGCCACGCCCCGACGAGGGGCGCATAATACCACGAACTTTATAGCAAACCAATGTGCTTGTTTATCAAGCAACCGTGTAGGAAACGGTCCATTCAACAAGACGTTGGTAAGCATTGTTTATACCGAATCAGCGGAGGATGGATCATCGACAAAAAAATCTTTCAACGGTCTTATCAACAATTGCCGCTGTGCTTGTTCATTGGCCGCCAATTGTTGCTGTAACAATTGAGTCGCCGCCCACTTTAAATCGGCAATTTCACTTACTTTGGGAAGTTTCCAAGGCAAGGCGCGATACAGTTCTAATAGCGACAAGCTGGACAAATCACGGCTTAATATAAAAGCGCCCGCATCATTGGCTTGAATTAATTTCGCACGAAATAAAGCTTTTAATTGACGTTCAGGTGCTTGCTCATAATTCACTTGATCTCCAGCGATCAATTCATCTAAAGTCATCGCCCGTCCGGATTGTTGCGCATGCCACAGTTGGCGTAACCACAGTAATGCATGAACCAATCCCGATACTTTTTTACCACGACGTCGGTCATAACTTGCCGATAATGCGTGCGTCAACTCAGCACCGACCAACACCATTAACCAAACCCAATACACCCACAAAAAGAATAATGGAATCGATGCGAATGCACCATACAACAATTGATAATTATTAAATTGCCGCCAATAAAATCCAAATCCCCATTTAGCCAATTCAAACAACAAGGCAGCCACCAAAGCACCGATCAATCCATGATGCAATTTCACCTTACAATTGGGCACTGCAATAAACAACAATGCAAACGTCATCCATGATAATAGAAAAGGCGTACTGCCAGTCAGAAGTGTTTTTAACCAACTCACTTCGTTGGTACTACCATTTACCCACGCTAACGAAACCACATAACTGCTCACGGCAAACCCTGCTCCCATTAACAAAGGAGTCAACGATAAAATGCCCCAGTACAATAAAAAAGTCGTTACCCCTTTGCGTCGTACCGGTGTTCGCCAAATTGTATTCAACGCCCGTTCAATGGTAAACATCACCATCACCGAGGTCATCAATAAGGCCGCAACTCCAACCCAGGACAATCGACTGGCCTGGGTTGCAAACTGAATTAAATATTGTTGGATCACTTCTCCGGTAGCAGGCACGAAATTAGTAAAAATAAAATTTTGAATCGGTTCGGCAAATTCACTATACACTGGAAACGCTGCCAAAATGGCGAAGCTAACCGCCATCAATGGCACCAGTGCTAACAAAGAAGTAAAGGTCAATGCTGAAGCTCGATACATACAATCATCGGCAAAAAACCGATACACCATAAAACTCATCAACCGTTGAAATTGATACCAAACCTGTTGCATCCGTTATACCATTTGAGTCAGAGACACGAACGATTAAAGTAGCATTAAATTTACCACCGATGCAAATAGTGGTTTTAGCAGTTATAACAAGGCAACTAATTCAAAATCTAAGTTGATGTACGTAACACAATTTGTTTTTATCTAATATGGAATTTCTTTCTCTTGCATCTCAATTTTTACGACCACTCACTTCATTGAGTTTCACCCTCACCTGTACTATGCTGCTGCAAATTATTCAACCCATAGGGAAACACCATGCCTTACATTCTCATCTTGTATTATTCACGCTACGGCGCTACTCAACAAATGGCGCAATTCGTTGCTCGTGGTGTCAATCAAATCACCGGCATGGAAGCACGTTTACGCACAGTCGCTCCTGTTTCTACGACTTGTGAAGCCACTGAGCCGGCTGTGCCAGACAGTGGCGCTCCTTATGCTACTATCGATGATTTAGCTCATTGCAGTGGTTTATTATTAGGCAGTCCCACTCGCTTCGGTAACATGGCGGCCCCATTAAAATATTTTTGGGATGGCACCAGTGGCTTATGGATGTCCGGCGCTTTGGCAGGCAAACCTGCGGGGGTTTTCACATCGACTGCCAGCATGCACGGTGGCCAAGAAACAACTTTGATGAGTATGATGTTACCACTACTTCATCACGGCATGGTGATCGTTGGGTTGCCTTACACTGAATCAGAATTGATCACCACTCAAACCGGTGGCACGCCTTACGGTCCCAGTCATACTGCCGGGCCCAATAGCGATCAACCATTGAGTCAAGCTGAGCAACATCTATGTAAAGTCTTAGGACACCGTGTCACACAATTGGCGTTAAAGCTCTGTTAACACCATTTTGATGAAAGGAATAGTTAATGCGCGTTGTGACGCCAAAGAAGCATGATCCAATCGCTGTAGCATTTGCAACAAATCCAATAAGTCACGCGAATAATGTTGCAGTAAATAATCGGCGACTGACATCGGCAGCGTCAACCCTAATTGTTGGGCACGCTCTATTAAAATTTGCCGCTTGCCAGCATCGTCCACTGACTTTATTTGATAAACCAAACTAGCAGTGAGTCGCGATTGCCAATCGGCCAACTGGCAATTCAACATCCGCGGCGCACACTGCGCGCTGAGGATCAAGGTCGACTGGGTTTGCACTGCCGCATTGTACAAATGAAACAATGCCGTTTCCCAAGCCAATTGCCCAGCCACAGCATCAATGTCATCCAACACAATCAATGATTGTCCTGCTAACTGCTCTAAAGCAGCCGGTGTCAACGAGGCAGAATCCCTCAACGTTAAATAACTCACCGGGTACTGTTGTTCATGCCACAGTTGACAACTGGCATATAACAAATGAGTTTTTCCCACACCTTTAGGGCCCCACAAATACAAAACATTGGTGTGGGTTTGCTTTTTTATTTGTTGTAGTAGAGCGACAACATCTTGATTATCACCAATCACAAAATTGGTGAAATTGGCATGACGATGAAAATGAAATGCTAACGGTAACTGTTTATACGGCATGTGCATTCATACTAAATCGACTGTTGATAAACACTGCTAGCCATATACCGGTGGGTTAAATGACGTAAAACCACCATTAACACCGCCGCACCCGGCAAAGCTAACAAAATTCCTAAGAATCCAAACAATAACCCACCCACCATAATGGCAAAAATCACTGCCACTGGATGAATGCCAATTCGATCCCCAACCAACCAAGGCGTTAAGACCGCACTTTCAATAGTCGTTCCAATACTAAACACAACCCAAACCAATAACACCGGCAACCATTCACCAAATTGAAACAATGCAGCAATTGTCGCCAATAAAACACCAATAAAAAATCCCAAATACGGCACGATGCTTACCAAGCCTGACACAAACCCAATCAACACCGCCAAGTTGACCCCCACCAACCACAATCCAAATGTATAGATAGCTCCCAAACTCACCATTACCAACAATTGTCCTCGCAAAAATCCTCCCAACACTGCATGACATTCATTAGCCAATTGCAATACCTTCGGTTCAAATTTTAACGGGATTAAACGATGAACATTGTCGAGTACCGATTGCCAATCACGCAACAAATAAAATGCCACAACCGGTACCAACACCAGATTGGCCAGCCACACCACAATCGCCACACTGGATTGAGAAATGGTTTTTACCAATTGTCCGGCAAAACCGCCGGCCTGCTGCCAATGTTGACTGGCCACCGTGGATAAATTAGATAAATTAACCGTTTCATCCATTCCCAAATGTTGGGTGATCCAAGGGATGGCTTGGAATTGAACCCACTCCACCATCAATGGCAATTGACTAATCAGCAAAGTAATTTGTTGCTCCAAACTCGGCAACAATAATAAAACCAATAACAAAAGAACCACCACAATCACACTAAAAAATACAATCACAGCCAGCGTACGTGGCAGATGCCAACGGGTTAACCATGTCACCAATGGGTTGCCCAAATAAGCAAGAATCACCCCAATAAAAAAAGGCGTCAAAATTGGTGATAACAAATACACTAAGCCAACGCTGATCAACGTCAGTGTTAACCAGAACCATTTATGTGAAGCATTTACTTTATCCATGTTTCTCCAACCGATTCACCCATTGACGCCTGGCTTTCAAACTCCAAACCCACATATATTGCAACAAACTCAGCAATGTGACCGCTAACGTGATCCACACCGTTAACGAGGTAAACCAACTCGCTAATGATTCATAAGCCAATTGATGTAACAACAACGTCGCTAATGCGATTTGCAAAAATGTATTAACTTTACTTAACCCTGTAGGCTGAAACTCAATATCACGAAATAAATAATAATAAGTCGCGGCACCTGCCACAATCACCACATCGCGCATCACAAATAAATATACAATCACCCACGGTAATTGCCCAACCGCTGCCAGCAAAATAAAACTGGTTATCATTAACAATTTGTCGGCCAATGGATCCACCAAAGCGCCAGTCCAACTCAACCAGCCAAAGTAGCGAGCTAAAAACCCATCCACCGCATCGGAAAGACCGGCCAGAATAAACACATAAAATCCAGCAACATATTGACCCTGCCAGATAAAAAAAATGAATGGCAGCAACAAGACGATGCGCACAAAAGTAATTAAATTGGGAATGTGTTTCAAGTCCATAAAATACTAAACGGTTACTTACGCTAAAATTGGCTGGAGCCATTTTACATAAACCTACAGATTTGTTACAGTGCCATCCTCGATTATTCAAGCTATTGTCAATATCACCATGAGCAAACCACTGACTTATCAAGACGCAGGGGTCAATATTGACGCCGGCAATGCACTTGTTCAACGAATCAAACCCATCGCTCAACGCACTCATGGTCCGCAAGTATTAACCGGACTCGGTGGTTTTGGCGCATTATTCTCACTATCTTCGCTCACCGATTATCAACAACCAATCTTAGTTTCCAGCACCGACGGCGTTGGGACCAAACTCAAACTAGCCATCGCCAGCAATCGACATAAAACCATTGGCATTGATCTAGTCGCCATGTGTGTGAATGATATTATTACCTGCGGTGCACAACCGTTGTTTTTTTTGGATTATTATGCCACCAGCCAACTTTCGTTAACCATTGCCGAATCGGTGATTCAAGGCATTGGCCAAGGGTGTGAACAAGCCCACTGCGCACTCATTGGTGGAGAAACCGCAGAAATGCCAGATTTATATCAAGCTGGAGATTATGACTTAGCAGGCTTTTGTGTCGGAATGGTCGATCAGCCGCGCATCATCGATGGACGTCACGTACAAGCTGGTGATCAATTAATTGGATTAGCGTCTACCGGTGCGCATGCCAATGGATATTCATTGATTCGTAAAATTATTACTGACCGGAACATTGATTGGCAAACCACACTCATTGACGATCAACCTTTGATCGATCATTTACTCACCCCCACTCAAATCTATGTCACTGCGCTGGCTCAGTTACAACAAGCTCTACCGATCAAAGCCCTCGCTCATATTACCGGTGGCGGTTTGTTGGAAAACATTCCTCGCGTACTGCCCACACACTGTCAAGCACAATTGGACACCAGCAGTTGGCCCCAACCCAGCCTGTTTCATTGGCTGGCCGAACAAGGTCAGATTGAATCTAAAGAAATGTATCGAACATTCAATTGTGGCATTGGCATGGTGGTGTGCGTTGCCGCCGACGTTCTAACTCAAGCATTGACGGTATTGCAAGATCAATCCATTCGCGCATTTCATATCGGTGAAATTGTCGCACAAACCGATGCCTCACCCACCGTCACTATTGATTCATGATCAAATTAGTTGTATTAATTTCCGGCCAAGGTAGTAATTTACAAGCCATCATCGATGCCATTACCCAACAACAATTAGATGCTTCGATTGAATTGGTGATCAGCAATCGTCCAGCGGCCATGGGATTGACTCGTGCTAAACAGGCAGGCATTGATACGCTTGTTTTGGACCATAAACTCTATGCAACCGCAGCGGCTTACGATGCCGCACTGCTGCCGTACTTGACTCAACATTCACCGGATTTAATTGTCTTGGCTGGATTTATGCGCATTCTTGGCCCAACCCTTATACAGCAATTTCCAGGACGAATTGTTAATATTCATCCATCATTGTTACCCAAATTTCCTGGACTGCACACCTATCAACAAGTGTTGGCAGCAAAAGAAACCGAGCATGGCATTACCATTCATTTTGTCACAGAAACAGTGGATGCCGGTCCCATTATTGCCCAAAGCAGTTTCCCAATTCACTCAGATCAAGAAACCGTCGAAACCCTCAAAAGCCGCACTCACGCGCTGGAACATCAACTGTATCCGCAAATTCTACAATGGTATGCCCAAGGTCAATTTGACTGGTGTCAAAATGCTGTCGTTTGGCGAAATAATAGAAAGTCGTTATACTATCCGATTCAGTAAAAGGAACAAAACCTATGATCAAATCGGAAATTGTCAATCATATTGCCACTCGTATTCATTGGTTGAATGAACGAGAGATCAATGAAGCCTGTAATTACATCCTGGAATACGTTTCTGATTCTTTAGTCAAAGGACACCGCGTAGAATTACGCGACTTTGGAACTTTTTCACTCCATTACCATCCCTCACGACGCGCCATCAACCCCAAAACCGGTGAATCCGTCACCACCGAAGGCAAATACAGCATTCACTACAAACCCGGTAAAAAATTACGTCAAGACATTGATGAGGCAAAAGACACCACTCCGATTGAACCGGAAGAGTAGCCATCCTTCCAAACCCTATTAACAATACCTTGCAGATTGCTCCATTCACTGGATGAAATTAAACTTGTGTCTATACCCATCGTACTTGCAGATGCTAATTTTAAACGTGCATGAGCCGACAACTTAAAAATAGTGATTTTTTCTGTTTCTTGTGGTAGCGTATTTACCACCTCATTTGGTTCAAGCAAGACGATTTAAATATACTGGACCCTCTTTATTAAGGAGAACAACAAAATGGCTGCAGATCCCTCTACCACAGTTGCTATTGAAATGCCTAGCCCCTTACCGACGACACCTAAACTTTTTTCATCACCGGTCAGCCAGTCTTCTCCTAAAGACCTAGAAATCAACTCCGAAGGGAATGAAGATACCGACTCCTTTAAAAAAATTGGCTTAGCCTTTTTGGGTGGCCTATTTGTGACATCACCCTTCACTTTTGTTATTGGTTTTATGATGTTGCTTGAAGCATTTTCGCAAAACCCTGTCAAAAAACAGTCCCCAGCACTATCTTCTACTGATACTGAGACACCGATGATAGAAGATGCCAAAACAGCCACTAAGGAAAACAACGAGCCTCAGAAAATAAGCGCACTAGCAGGGCTCGCATCTGGTATTTTCATAATATTGACCGTCGCGGCGCCCCAAGTTGCAGCAGCAGTACTATTCACTCTACTGGTGGTTACTAGCATAGGTGCGGCTATGACACTTCTTATGAACGACGATAAAAGTGAGACTGAACAACTTTTGTTTGAAACGGTATATTTGGGCAGTGAACATTTAGGGTTATGACGACACACTGGGCATGTTTCATAATTAAATTCTTTCTAAACTTTAAAATAGAGAAATACGATGACAAAAAAAAATACTGGTAAGATCGAAACTAACTCTACATTCTTCGAACATCATCAGCAACGTCATCAAATGTCGCCATCCGTCCAATCAACAAACAATCAACAAACAAACACCACCAGAAAAGGGTTGTGGGCCGTTGGCGCTCTTTTATTAGCAACTCCTGCAGCTTCATTGGGAATTGCCACACTATGCATCGTATTTATTGAAGGTTTGATTACCAATAAATACTCCCCCCCGCCAAATCAACAACGTTGCGCGGATCTCAATAGCAGCCAATTTGATTATGGCTATTATCTCATTCATCCAACGAAACATGAGGCACGGGTATTAAATGACCCTATGCCAACACCCATCATACTCAAAGTACTGTTGTTGCTTAGCAGCACAGCCTTGATCATTTCCTCCGCCCTAGTTCCACCGGTGGCAGCACTAGCCTTCCTCTCACTGCTCATTGGTAGCGCAGGCTTTCTTACCAGTAGTTATGATCTTCTCCTGACTACCTTTTCTCCTGAAAAAGCAATCGATGACGAAGCATCGACGGATCAAATCTTGACAGCCTCTACGTCGCTTTAGGCAAAGTCACCCCTGTTTGTCCCTGATATTTACCGGCGCGATCTTTGTAAGATATTTGACATACATCGTCGGCGTCGGCCTCCAAAAATAGCATTTGTGCCACCCCTTCATGAGCATAAATTTTCGCTGGCAGCGGGGTGGTATTGGAAAATTCTAAAGTTACATGCCCCTCCCACTCGGGTTCCAAAGGGGTAACATTGACAATGATGCCACAACGCGCATAAGTTGATTTGCCCACACAAATTGTTAACACATTGCGTGGAATACGGAAATATTCTACCGTTCGCGCCAAGGCGAAAGAATTGGGAGGAATGATGCAAACATCAGACTCCACCGCAACAAAACTCTTTTCATCAAAATTTTTAGGATCCACAACAGCGGAATTAATATTAGTAAAAACCTTAAATTCAGCGGCACAACGTACATCGTAACCATAACTGGAATTGCCAAACGAAATCACTGCTCCATCATGATGTTGTTTCACTTGTCTGGGAGTAAACGGCTCAATCATCCCATGTGCTTCGGCCATGTGTGCAATCCAACGATCTGATTTAATAGACATTTTTTCTCACCTTATTCAACCACAATTTTAGGAAATTTAACGGCGTAATTTTTCGCTTGCAATGCCAATTGAGCGCTCATGGCCAAAGCAATCTCACGAAACAGTTGAGCTAACTCCCCTGCAGGTTCAGCCGCCACTGTAGGTTGTCCGCCATCGGTTTGTTCACGGATTTGTTGATGCAATGGCAATTGTCCTAATAGCCGCACGTTATATTCTTGCGCTATTTTTTCTCCACCTTCTTGGCCAAAAATCATTTGCTGTTGCCCACAGTGGGGGCATTGATACACTGCCATATTTTCAATGATCCCCAACACAGGGGTATTCACTTTTTGAAACATGCGTAACCCTTTACGCGCATCCAACAGAGCAATGTCTTGTGGCGTGGTCACAATCACACCACCACTGACTGGAATTTTCTGCGCCATGGTTAATTGAATGTCACCGGTGCCTGGCGGTAAATCAATGATTAAATAATCCACCTCTTGCCATGCCGTTTCCAATAACAATTGTTGCAACGCACTGGTCACCATCGGGCCACGCCAAATCATTGGCGTATCGCTTTGTTCTAATAAATAGCCAATCGACATCGTTTGCAAACCGTATGCCGACACTGGGATCATTTTATTATTTTCAACTTGTGGTTGTGTTGTAGCACCCAACATATGTGGCTGACTCGGGCCATAAATATCGGCGTCCAACAATCCCACCGTAGCGCCTTCTTGCTGCAAAGCCAAAGCTAAATTCACCGCCACCGTTGATTTACCAACGCCCCCTTTGCCGGAAGCAACTGCGATGATATTTTTAACCCCTGGAATACCAGACAAGCCTTGCTGCACCGCATGGCTAAGAATATCGGTATTAATTTGTATGTCGATGTCCTTCAATTGAGATATGTTGCGCAAACGTTCCTCAATGGCTTGTTTAATCTGAGCAGCAATCGATCGATTGGGAAATCCCAGCGTCACGCAAACGCTAGCCCGTTGATCTTCAATCGTCACCTTCACCGACTTTGCCATCATCAGGTCAACGCCTAGATGCGGTTCAATGTAAGATTGGATGGCTTGTTCCATCTGCGAAATAAGTGTGGACATAAAAGTGACCTTGCTGACGTTGCCAGGACAATTGCAAAGATTGGCCGGCAGTTTAGCAATTTTGCCGCACCGCCGCAAAACTATTTGGGAATGGGTATAGCCATTCCACATCAAGATACCAACCTTACGTGCTATTACTTTGTTGTTTCAGATAGTACTTTAAAGCGTGTATTAGGCGGCTTTTTAATTATAAAAACCCATCGCAACACTTCGCCCGATACCGGCTTAACATTCGCATCTTGAAATAGAATGGGTATAATGCAATCGTTTTGAATCAGCGATGTTGTCTATGAGCACTCAGCGTAAATTATTAGTTACTTCCGCCCTGGCGTATGCCAATGGTTCACTGCATCTAGGACATTTGGTCGAGCACATTCAGACAGATATTTGGGTACGATTTCAACAGGCACAAGGTCACGATTGTCTTGCGGTGTGTGGGGTGGATGCTCACGGAACACCGATTATGATCAAAGCGGAACAATTGGGGGTCAACCCTGCTGAATTGACTGAACAATACCGTCAGCAACATTTACATGATTTTAATGATTTTCACATTCATTACGCTTGTTATCACACCACTCACTCTGCTGAAAACGAAGCGTTGACGCAAACCATTTACACACGCTTACAAGCCAATGGAGATATTACACGAGATCAAATTCGTCAAGCCTTTGATCCCAAAAAGAATATGTTTTTACCCGATCGATTTGTCAAAGGCGAATGTCCTGTTTGTCATCAAGCGGATCAATACGGTGATAGTTGTGAACATTGCGGAGCAACTTACAGTCCACTAGAACTCATCAATCCGCGCTCCAGCCTAACAGGCGCCACACCCATCACACGTGAATCCGAACATTTATTTTTTAACTTACCCAAATACGGTGATTTTTTACAGCAGTGGCACCAAACCGGTCACGTACAAAGTGAAGTGGCTAATAAATTAAATGAATGGTTTACCGCCGGATTACGTCGTTGGGATATTTCACGCGATGCCCCTTATTTTGGCTTTGAAATTCCCGACGAAACGGATAAATATTTTTACGTCTGGCTGGATGCCCCAATTGGCTATATGGCGAGTTTTCAAAAATTTTGTCAAACACACCCGCATTATGATTTTATGGATTATTGGGGACCTGACAGCGATGTGCAACTGTATCATTTTGTCGGCAAAGACATTATGTATTTTCACGCTTTGTTTTGGCCGGCAGTATTACACGCCGCCGGTTTTCGTACGCCTACGGCAATTTTTACGCATGGGTTTCTCACCATTAACGGTGAGAAAATGTCGAAATCACGTGGTACATTTATTCAAGCACGCACCTATTTAAATCATTTACATCCAGAATATTTACGCTACTACTATGCAACCAAGCTGACCAACAGTGTGGAAGATCTGGATTTAAATTTTGAAGATTTCAGTCAACGCGTTAATGCGGATTTAGTCGGCAAAGTCATTAACATCGCCAGTCGATGCAGCGGTTTTATTCACAAGCATTTCGATGGCCAATTATCATCTCACTGCCATCAACCCGATTTATATCAACACTTTGTGGATGCTGGACAGTCAATTGCCCAATGCTATGAAGATCGCCAGTATCGCCAAGCCATGCGTCATATTATGCAACTGGCGGATCGAGCCAACCAATATATTGATCAATACAAACCCTGGCAATTAATCAAGCAGACATCGCACACAGAACAAGTACAGCAAATTTGCAGTTTGGGATTAAATCTATTTCGTGTATTGATGATTTATCTGCAACCAATTTTGCCGCACACGGCTGAGCAAGTCGCAACATTTTTAAATTGCCCAGCATTGACTTGGGAGCAACGCCACCACCCTTTACTCGCGCACCACATTCAACCGTTCACTCCATTGTTGCAGAGGATTGACCCAGCACAAATTTCCGCGATGCTTGATGAAGCGCAATCAACGTCTGAAACCGAATGACTGACATCAAACACATTGACCAAATTGACGCTCTGCTACCACAAACTCAATGTGGCGAATGCGGCTACCCAGGTTGTCGACCATATGCCCAAGCCATCGCCGCTGGCCAAACCACTATTGAATTGTGTGCACCAGGTGGATTGGATACTTTATATGCATTAGCCAAACTCACCGATCAAACCGCTGAACCTTATGTGGCAAAGGTAACCCAGAACACACGCCCACCCACCATCGCATGCATTCGTGAATCCGAATGCATCGGTTGTACCAAATGCATTCAAGCTTGTCCGGTGGATGCAATTATCGGTGCTGCCAAACAAATGCACGTGATTCTAGAAGCAGAATGCACCGGCTGTCGATTGTGTATTGAGCCTTGTCCAGTGGATTGCATTGATTTAGTAGAAATTGCCCGCTCACAATTTAAACCAGCAACAGCGAAACAACGCTTCGAACAAAGACAAACACGGCTTACTCAACAGCAACAACAACGTTGGCAACAACACCAACAAGCATTGCGTCAGCAAACTAATACCCACCATTCGCGTCAACAACGCCAAGATTATATCCAGCAAGCCATTGCACGTGTCAAAGCAAAACGCCACACGCAACAAAGGAAGGATCATGAATAAACAAAAACGTCAGGAAATCTTTGCTCGCTTACAAGCAGACAACCCCACACCAACCACCGAGTTAATTTATCACTCAACCTTTGAACTGTTGATCGCCGTGATCTTATCGGCCCAAGCTACGGACGTCAGTGTAAATTTGGCAACTCAAAAATTATTTCCAATCGCCAACACTCCGGAAAAGATTTTACACCTTGGGGAAATCCAATTAAAACGCTATATTAAAACTATCGGACTCTACAATAGTAAAGCCGCCAACATCATCAAAACTTGTCAAATTTTAATTGATCAATATCAATCGCAAATTCCCACTGATCGTAAAGCACTGCAAGCTTTACCCGGGGTAGGTCGTAAAACAGCAAATGTTGTGTTAAACACAGCTTTTGGTCAACCGACCATGGCAGTGGATACTCATATTTTTCGTATTAGCAACCGCACCAAAATTGCTCCCGGGAAAACACCCTTGGAAGTTGAAAAAAAATTATTGAAAGTTATCCCTGAACAATTTTTACAAGATGCGCATCATTGGCTTATATTACACGGTCGTTACACCTGTATCGCACGTAAGCCTAAATGCAATCAATGCATTATTAATGATTTGTGCGAATATCCTTATAAGGAGCTCTCTGATGGTCAGTCATGAACGTGATGATTCGCGACAATTATTTTTAACCGTTTGGCAAAAATATCAATCGCAGCAACCATTGGAACCGCTGGAACAAAATATTCTACAGATCATGTTAGAGCATCCTGAATACCATGCGGCATTCAACCAACCCGAGTCACTACAAACCAAAGAATTTCATCCTGAATTGGGTGAGGTAAATCCATTTTTGCATTTAGGTTTGCATTTAGCCTTACGTGAACAAATTGCCATTGATCAACCCGCGGGGATCACCACCATTTACCAACAATTACTCCAGCGCCACCAAGGCGATGTGTTAACAACCGAGCATCAAATGATGGAGCCTTTGACCCAGTGGATTTGGAGTGCCCTTAATAACCCTACCACAGCTAACACTGAACACTACTTGGAACAATTACGGCGATTGTAATTTTTAGTCAGAACATGACTTTAAAAAATACGGCAGATTTGAAAATATCAAGGAATCCACCTCAACGCGACGTAAAAAAAGCCACAATGTCATCACTATTGGGAAATAATAATGTTGCCGCCGGCCCTAAAGGAATGAAGCTGTCTTTAGCACACAAGCGATGTACACGTTGTAAATCAAAGCCACGATCTAACAGCATGGCAATGATTTGCTCACTGGGAGATCCAGTTTGACGGCTTTCATCAAATAATAAAATTTTCTGAGCGGATGTTAAATGAGCAATCAACGAATCAATAGGCAAAGGATGCAACCATTGCATTTGAATGATTTGAATGGATAGTTGATGCTGTTGCTGCAATATGGCCGCCGCTTTGCGTGCGTGATACAAACCATTACCATAGGTCACAATGCAATATCGATCGTCTTGACCTTCAACAGAAACCTCTCCCAATGGTATGATCTGTTTCATATCGTGTGGATAAGGCTGCAACCATTTCTGATCACCTTTTTGATGTAAATCTTTTCGATGATACAGCGCGATGGGTTCAATAAAAATCACCACACGTTGTTGTTCGGCAACCAATTGAATGCACGTGCGTAATAGTTTTACAGCCTCCGCTGGATCAGCTGGCACGGCAATGACAATACCGGGAATTTCTCGTAAGGCGGCAAATGAATTTTCATTATGAAAATGCCCACCAAATTGATGACCGCCCAATCCCGCCAATCGTACCAACATCGGTGCTGGATATTTACCTTGTGAAAAAAAAGCAGCGGTGGCCGCTTCCCCTCTAATTTGATCGATCGCATTGTGTAAATACGCTTGATATTGGATTTCAGCAATTGGTAACAATCCTTGTTGTCCCAAACTAATTGCTGTTGCCAAAATTGATGTTTCATCCAATAAGGTATTAAAGACCCGCTTGACAGAAAAAGCTGTGGCCAAGCCTCGGGTTACACTATAAACACCCCCTTTTTCGCCACTCACATCTTCGCCAAAAACCACAGCCTGCGGATAACGGCACAATGTTTCATACAATCCTAAATTAATTGCTCTAGCCAACGATAGCTGAAGATCACGCTGTGGTTGCGTGGCTTGCCAAACAGCGTGTTCGGTGCTCATATCAACCGTTGGCCAATGACGTGCAGGAGGAAGAATCGCTCGTTGAATCGAGTCTGTACAGACTAATGCTTTTTTCTGTAACGCATGAATGGTCGCCTGTTCAATTTGTTGATTAATTTCTTCATACAATTGTAAAAACTGATCGGAAGTGATCCCATATTTTTTATTTAAACATCGCACGGATTGAATCAATACATCACGATCTTCTGCTTGTTCAATGTCAGCCATAGCGCGATAACTCAATTCATAATCTTCTCCAGCGTGGCCTAAATATCGTTCTACGTTTAAATGTAAAAACGCTGGTCGACGATGCTCACGCACAAATGCTTGTGCCTGCTGGGCCGCCATGAATGCTGCTTCCATATTCATGCCATCAGCGGCAAACCATTCAATCCCCAGTTGGTTCCTCATGTTGTCAGCAATCCATTGTTCAGGAGTCGGCGTAGAAATACCAAAATGATTGTCATAACACACAAATAAAATAGGCGCCGGATGATGCGTATATGCTAAATAACGTGCGTAATTAAAACTACTCTGGGCACAAGCATGATTAAATGAAGCATCGCCAAATCCACAGTAAACAATCGCATCATTGGGGAAACGACCCTCCATTTGCAATTGGCGTGTTTTCTCCAAAGCAAAACTCATTCCTACCGCTCGTGGCATGTGCGAAGCAATAGTGGAAGTTTGCGGTAAGATATTCAAGGTATCACTGCCAAACACCCGATGCTTTCCACCAGAAAAATCATCGGGTCGACAGGTGAATTGATTGATCATTTCTTGCAGCGGCGCTAACGTATTACCGCTAAACATTTTTTGTTGCCAAAGTGATTGATACCACCGACACAAAAAGAATCCTCCATCACGATAATGTAAAAACCCCGGGTCCG
>WLWG01002087.1_pt1 | contig 16010 bp, 11 predicted proteins | sample 6712871 | NCBI WGS metagenome assembly WLWG01 (sample SAMN12718693, study PRJNA515312) | sponge metagenome | isolation source: marine sponge | host: Mycale hentscheli | place: New Zealand: South Island, Marlborough, Capsize Point | collected 2003-05-01
GTCAACGAATAAAAATAAGTCATCGTTTTTTGGTTTTAAGGGTTAAACATTATTTTTGGTTTATATCACTACCACAGTGATATAGGTTTAGTTATACTATCACTTGTTTTTTACAAAACTTACACTATTCAGCTGGTGGTGGCGTTGGGTTTTGCCATGTAAAGTATAAATCTTCGTTTACAGGTGTAATTTGAAGTTTAATATTATTTTCAATAGCTTCAGCCATTGTAGCTACATCTAAAGCGTCTTCAAGCCATCCGATTACTATGTTTTCAAAAGCCTCAGTATCTGCATAAGGCGTAAAAGGTTCTCCAGCTATATATTGAAAACCTTGAGCACCTATTTGACTTGCTTGATATTCTTGTCCTCCAGATTCTTCAGAACCTGAGTATGTCCAATGCACTGTGTATATTACGTTATCCTCACCTTCAGCTTGGATATGTGCATTCATTTGGTTAATTGTCCATTTGTAAGTAATTGCCATTTTTTATTATTTTAATTTATTAATTATTTGTTTTCTTTTAAGGCTGGCAAGCTTCATAAGTTACCAGACATTGTAAGTTTGCAGCTGTATCTGTATTAACATTAGATATACTTCGCAGCACCGTACCACTAAAAGATAAACCGTAACCTCCGTTTGTTCCACCACTAACTAAAGTATTTATCACAGTTCCAGCGGATCCACTCCATTTAATTGTAAATACACCGTAAGAAGAAGCGTTAGACTGTGTACATAAATTTAATTGATAAACACCAGCTGGAAATCCATTAAAATCAATAACATTAGTATAAGTAAATGCTACTTGAGTATAATTTGTGTAAGCATAAGACATATTTCCTTTAACAGTAAAAGCCGCGTCCTGTATAGATGTTATATCAGCATTACTCAATTTAATACCAACATTACCACAAACGCTGTTAGCATGAAATACATTAATAGAACCTAATTTAATATGAAGTAATCCACTAGGTGAAGTCGTTCCTATTCCTACGTTTCCGGTTGGTTTTATTGTTAATTGTCCAGCGACATTGTTTGTACCTAAATATAAATCTCCACTATCTCTATTATAGTAGTATGCGTGCGTATCAAGTTTCATAGCAAGAACACTATCTGTACCACTTGACCCAACATCAACATCACTTATATAAAGTCTTCCTGCAGTACCTGCTTTTCCTACTACATGTAAATCACCTGAGGGATTATTCGTTCCAATTCCAACATTTCCAGAACTATCAATACGCATTCTTTCTGTTGCATTCACTCTGAAATTTAAATTATTATCACTATGGTTATAAGAAATCCATCCTGTATTTGGGTCATCATCTCCAAACATTATGTATTGTTGACCAGTATTAGCTGATGTAAATTGTAAAGCATTACTAACATTAGTGGTTTCTAAAAACAGCATTGTATCTGCACCCACTTGTGAAGCATAACCTGTATCTCCCTTTCTTATATGTAATATATTATCAGGCGAATCAGTTCCGATTCCTACATTGCCATTATGCAACATACTAATTCCCGAAGATGCAGTACCTGTCCCGTTATCGTTCAATGGTTTTATATTAAATAAACCACCATTAATAGATTGATAAAAAACTCTTTGATTTGCAGTTGCCCCATTATCTGAAAATGCTATACCAGCTAAAGAATCCCCTTCAATTACTAATTGACCTCTATCAGTACCACCATCTATATGAAGTTTTGTAGTGCCATAAGATACACCGTGTACAGTACCAGGCGAAGTTGTTCCAATTCCTACGTTTCCTGAACTATCTATACGCATTAATTCATTTGCGCCTGCATTATTAGAAAATCTAAAATCATTACGAGTTTCAATTCTAACTTCTCCAGTAGTGTCTTTAATTTTTATTATTGCAGCAGTATCTGTACTTTCAAATAAAGCAACAGAATTAGCTGTCCCTGAGTTAACGTGTAATTTTTCACTAGGCAAAGACGTTCCAATTCCTACGTTTCCAGAAAAATAATTTTTATCACCTTCTGTCCATATACCATAAGCATTAGCACCTTTATCTCCTTGGTAATCACCTTTAAATAAATATTGAGTGCCAAAATTAGGTACTGAGCCTTCATTGTTGTCTATAACAGATGATATACCTATCATAGTACCATAATTTATAGCCGTGTCTTTGTCTATTTGTATTTCTCCTTCTACAGCCTTAGTCACACCAACATCACCAATTCTATTTGTTGAAATAGTTACTAGGCCATAAACACCAAAAGCAGTATCAACATCCCCTGTGTCTTGTATTGAACTATGACCATAAACACCATACATATTGCTAACACCACCAGCCGCATCGTTAGCATCATGAATAGCATAACCATAAACACCTACTAATTGTGCTGTTTTTGCGCCAGTGTAATTTGATTCAGCTAAAAAATAACCACCACGAACTTGATCTGAAAATCCTGAAAACCTAACATCTGCATTAACCCCATAAATTCTATGCTCATTACTTGCATCACCATTTGCAGATGAATCAATATCTAAAAATAATCCAGAGTTAGTTCTATCAGCCGTAGTGTTATCAGCACCAGATAAATCTACATTTAGCCTCATAGCATGAGTAGCTACATCTGGATTATTCCTTATATGATTAATATCTACCGTGTAAACACTTGTATCACCTACAGCTCCAATCACTTTTAAACGTGAGTTTGGTGTTGCATCATTTATTCCTAAACAACCATTTGCGTTATCCCAATATAAATCGTCGTTTCCGCTTAATGAAGTATCTGTGTCCCAAAAAGCCACTTGAGTTGCTGTACCAGAGCCTGTAACTGTGCCTCCACCATCTTGTATTTCTATAACATTTCCAGAACTATCAACCGCAAGTCTATAAGCTTCTGTGCCTGTGAAAGTTCCTGAACCATAATCATTAAACTTAATTGCACCATTTGATGCAATACGCATTCTTTCCGCCCTATTTGTACTTGTAATTGTGCTTGTGGAAAAAGCAAGACCATAAGCTGCACCAGTTGTGCTTTCGCATATAGATGAAATCTCTGTTGTAACTCCATCAGCATAAGTATTAGTAAAACTTGCGTCGTTAGTTAAAAATGTTAAAGAACCAGCTAAACCATCTGTTGTTAATGCTCCTGCAGTAGAAATAGATAAAACAGTTCCTGTTGAAGTAATATTATCAGGCGATGTCGTTCCAATCCCTACATTGCCAGAGCTGTCTATACGCATTCTTTCTACTGCACCGCCTACTGCATTATAAGTGGCTGTACCAAAAACTAATGCACCTGAAGGTAAAACGTTAGTACCTGGTTGGTCATTTATAGAATTTATAAAAGATGTTGCATAAGGAGCGTTTCCTGATGGGTCTCTTGTCCAATATTCAATACCACCTATTTTATTTCCTGAAACCCAAGAGCTTGTTGTTGTATTATTTGTTATTTTCATAACAGGAGCATTTGTTGCAGGGTCTCCACCAGCACCATTACCAGATTTTATTTCAAATATTTCATCAAGAGTTCCTGAACCTGTTCCTATTCCTACATTGCCTGCAAAAGCTGAATCATTACTTGAAAATGTTATTGGGCCATCACCTATTACTTTAGCACCTGTAAACTTAGTAACTGTGTTTGCTGTACCAGATCCTGTTATATCACCACTATTACTATCTGGAGCCCAAGCTAATTGACCACTACCATTTGTTTTTAATATATAGTTTGCTGTACCATCTGTAGTAGGAAAAGTAAATGCATTGTTAAAAGTTACTGCACCTGCGTCGCTAACGCTGAATTTACCATTTATATTTGTTAATAATGCCATATTATCTATTTTCTAATTCTTTTACTCTAGCTTCTAATTCTTGTACTGCCGCCACTAATAATGGTACTAATTTAGCTTGATCTATACCTTGATGTACTTCATTTCCATTTTCGTCTACAGCATCTTTTTCTCCATTTACAGCTTCTGGTACAATATCTTGCACTTCATGTGCTAAAAACCCATCCATAGTCCTTTCTGGATCTTCAATAAAATTAAATCTACTAGGTTTTAGTTGTTTTAATCTAGTTATAGAATCACTCAAAGGAATTATATTTTCCTTTAGTCTATAGTCAGAAGTAGTGTTATATTGTGTAGAACTAGAGAAAGTAGCTATAGTTCCTACAACGTTTTGAGATGTTGATAAAGGTTTATGATAAAATGTAAATTGATTACAAGCAAAATCATTATTACCCATCATGTTTATGTTAACAGCAGCGGTTTTACATTGAAAAAATGAAGCTCCACCGTTAGCGTTACCGTTGACAAAAAAGTTACTTGCAGCAACTTGATTTGTAAATTGATTTGTTACTGTAGTTGTTGTTCCAACATGTAAGGGTGTTTGTGGAGAAGTGTTACCGATTCCTACGTATCCGGAATCATTAATAGTTATAGCATCATTACCCATATTATTTATTACCATTGGGTTCCCAGTACCAGATGACCAACCAATACGAGCATATTGTGCTCCATTACTTTGTGAATCAATAAATCTTAAATAAGCATAGTTTTCTTGTGTGTTATATATGTTAATTGCATTATCTCCATCACATTCCACATTCAACCTAGCCGCTGGATTGTTTGGATAACTACCATTTTTCCAAGTTCCAGGACCAACATCAATTCTAGCTCCATTTGGAACATTAATTATACCACCACTACCAATAGACATTCTCTCAGTATTAGCAGTTTTAAACCTCATTGTTCTATTAGCATCCTCAATATTAATAGTAAAGTTCCCATCAGTTTTAATACCGCCCTCAGCAGTTCCAACATTTCTAATTAAAATACCTCTTGATGTATTGCCAGTTCCATCTAATCTCAAACTACCTTCAAAACCGCCATTAGTGTTAACCTCTAAAGTTGCAGCTGGATTAGTTGTATTAATACCAACTAAAGGTAAAGAACCAGATTTTTTAATAATCATAAAAGAAATTCCACCAGTTCCAAATTGTAAAGGAACAGTTCCACTATGACCAGTACCACCCATAACATAAGCGGCATTGTCTAATAAACCAGTAAAATCAGGAGTTCCAGATGAGCCATTAGAACCAACATTAAGCATATTTTGTGTGCCATCTTGTAAAAACCTCATTACTGGTGAATGTGTTTCATCTGCATTATCAGTATCCGCATTAACTATAATTTCAACATCGCCAACATCTTTAATTCTCATTCCGCTCCCAGTAATGTCTAATTTGTATACAGGACTAGTATTTCCAATCCCTAATCCAGTTGAATCAAGCATCATATAATTAGGTCCATTATTAGTACCACCTCTAAATTGATGTTTTGTTGCACTATAATAGTTATTACCATCAGTATATGGAAACCAGTTATGGTTATCTACAGTATTTAAACCAATACAATTAACCCCAGTTACATCAATACCAGTTGTGTTAGGATGTATTGTTGCGCCTACATCTAGTAGTGCACCGGGTGAAGTATTTCCAATTCCGACGTTTCCATCTTGCCTAATTACCAGTCTTTTTTGCCAACCACCTGTGTAAGTTTCAAATGAGTGGCAAATTACAGCCTGATTACTAGTCCAACTACCACCACGATATGTTACCCCATCAGTTGAATTATAACCATTAGTTATATAATTATAGTAAGAACCGTCGTCATAAGCCCAACTTAAATGTTCTGTATTTCCAAGTTGAATTGTTCCTTCTACGTGTAGTTTTTGTTCAGGTGTAGTCGTTCCGATTCCTACGTTTCCGTTGTATAGGGCGGTTAAAGCCGTTGTTCCTCTAACTGACAATTGAAACGATTCAGTTGAAGTTGAAGCACCTCTATAATATTTTAATTGTGCTTGATTAGTACCTTCAACATCAGTTCCTAAAGTAATTACAGAATAAGCACCCCAATTAGTATCAGGATTATAAATATGTAGTAGAGTATCAGGCGAAGTCGTTCCTATTCCTACGTTTCCAGCATAATCAACTCTAAATCTTTCTGCTAAACCAGTTGGTGAACCTGGACCAGCGCTAGTTGCGTTGTTTGTATATACAACAAAAGCGCCTGAGCCTTCTTTTATTTGGGTATCTGCATCACCATTTTGGCCAACCTCTGCACCTATCCTAACTTGTGGGTACTCATTATCATTACCATCTTGAAACACAAAATCTATAAATGTTTTTTGTTGATTCAAGTCTCCACCTACATAATTCCACAACCTTTGCATTGTTGTTCCTGTAGTTGAACTACTTGTGCCGGATGATTTATAAACATCTAACGGATAATCAGGGTTTCTTCCAATACCTAACTCTTTATTTGTATTATCCCATATTAAATCACTACTACCATCAATAACGCTAGTTCCTGTCCAAAAAGCAACTTGTGTGTTAGCTCCAGTTCCTGTTACAGTTCCACCACCATCATTGTCTGTCCACGTGGCTGTTAATGTTCCACCATCTTGCTGTGTAGCTGTTAATGTTTTTGTTGTTGTACCTGTTACAGCTAAAGCTGTTATTTTATCATTATACGCTGCGTCCCATAAATTATCTTTTCTAGCTCCTCCACCTGTACCTGTTGCTGGTTTTAAATAAACACCTTCTTTATACATCAATTTACCATCAGCTAATACTGTCATAGTATCTTGATCACTAGTTACTACGAAAGCGTTTGCACTTCCATAAGACGCTGTATCTTGGTGAAAATATTTTATAAAACCTTTTTGACTTCTATCTGTAACATCACTAAAAGTTATATTTGCTCCAACAGCATTAGTTGATGAATACACTATTAATCCAGTATCTGAAGTAATTGTGGTTACACCAGCACTTAAAGCTCCACCAACAGTTAAACTATTACTGCCACTAATTGCTAGATTACCAGTAAGTGTACCGCCAGTAAGTGGTAAATACGGTCCACCAATAATAGTTGAGGCATCAACCCAAGTTGGGGCTGCATTACCATTTGATTTTAATATCTGCCCACTAGTTCCATGAGATGTACTAAATAGTATAGCTCCTGTAGAGTGGACGTCAAATAATCCGTTTATATTGGATAATGACGCCATATTAATTATTTTCTAACGTTTCTATTCTAGCTCTTAAGCTATCGTTATCTGCTTTTAGTTCTTTTATAGCACCAACTAATAACGGTACTAATTTACTTTGATCTATTCCTTGATATTCTGGATTACCTTCTTCATCTACTGCATCTTTTTCGCCTGTTACTGCTTCAGGTACTATTTCTTGTACTTCGTGAGCTAAGAAGCCATCTACTGTTTTATCTGCATTTGCTATAAAATTAAATCGACTAGGTCTTAATTGGTTTACTCTATCTAAAGCTCCAGTTAATTCTACTACATTTTCTTTTAATCTATAATCTGAAGATGTGTTATAAGAGGTTGAAGCACCACTAACTGATATACTTCCTGAAAAACCACTACCACTATAAAAATTCCAAACACTACCATTTGTATTTCTTGCTACTACATTGCTTTCTCCATTTGACGTTAGTCTTGTACCTGTGTTAACAACACCCATAGAACTAAATGATACAAATCCAAAATGCAAATTCCCCCCAGATGTTATACGCATTCTTTCTGAACCATTTATCCCAAACTTCATAGCATCCTGGCCATGATTATAAGTCAAGTATCCAGAAGTTGTTGATACATTATCTTTAAACACCAAACCGGCATCAGCAGTTGTTGAATTTTGAAAATAATAATATTTATTTGCTGTTTCACCAATAGCACCTTGATAAATATGACCAGAACTGTCTATACGCATTCTTTCTGAACTTGTACCTGCATTATTAGTATAAAAATTTAAACTTGCATTTCGTGTTGATGCAGTTCCTGTCCAAGTATTTTCTGGAGCAGCAGCAATTCTTGCTAAATAATTATATTGATTAGCTACAAACTCATTTACAAAATTTATAAAAACAGGATTGTCTCCACCTACATTTCCGTTCAAACAAGTAATTGCAGCGTTTGGTGTTGTTGTATGTGCTTTTACTATAAGTTTACCAGAATACGCACCACTACCATAGGTTTGAATATTATAATTTGTATAGTTAATCATTGTACTACCTTCTCCTGCTCCTGTTCCACCTGTTATACGCATTCTTTCTGAACCACCAGTACCAAACTTCATAGCATCAACTGAATGATTATAAGTTAAAAAACCAGAATTACTACTTGTATTATCTCTAAAAAGTAAACCAGTATCGCTAGAAGTTGAACCATTAAAATAATAATAAGCAGACGCTGTTGTTCCTACTATTCCTTGTTCAATATGTCCCCCAGATGTTATACGCATTGCTTCCGTAGCATCAGCATTAATTGATTGGGAAACGCCAAAAGCTAAACTTCCTTGTCTACCGTATAGCTCTTCAGACATACTTTTTATGTATGCAGTAGTTTTTGGAGTATCTGCATCTGTACTATAAAATTCTATAGTACCTACAGGGTCACCAGCAACTGAAGTTGAATCTGCTCTTGTAAGTCTAAGTGTAGCTCCACCAGCTCCACTTGTAGTATCTGGATTACTTATTTCTAATTGAGCATCAGGCGAAGTCGTTCCAATTCCTACGTTTCCTCCAAAAGTTGCGTTTCCACCCATATAAAGATTTCTAAACCTAATATTAGAAACACCTAAATCAACTGCATTGTCGTTATTTGCAGTTGCAGTAGTTGGGCTTATTGCAGAAGCTGCATCATTAATTCTTAAACCAATAGAGCCTTGAGTTATTGCAATATCACTACCAATAGAAGGATTTATAATTCCTGTTCCTATTGTCACCTTTCCTGAACTGTCTATACGCATTCTTTCTGTATTTGCAGTTAAATCAAAAATTCTAAAAGCACCACTTGAAGCAGTTGCTAAACCTATAGACCAATTTCTAACGTGACCTGTTTCTGTATTAGATAAGTTTAAATATTGATTACTTATAGATGAATTTTGACTTATATGTAATTTACCTGAAGGCGAAGTTGTTCCGATACCTACTTTTCCATCTTCTTGAACTCTAAACAAAGTATTTGTCCCACCATCATTTCTTACAACAAAAGCCCTTGTAGTTGAATCATTGTCATTATCAATATCAATTCTTACACTACCATTACTTATAATACTTTTATTATCTCCAATTGTTATATTTTCTGCAAAAGTCGAATCACCACCTACATCTAAGTCTCCTGTTACATTTAAATCAGTAAACGAAAAAGAACCAAATGTTGCAGCTCCTGTTACATCTAAATCACCAGTTACAGTTAAATCATCATCTATAGTTGTGCTTTTATCTATATTAAAAACAGTATCTGTAAAGTATGCAACTTCAGCTTCTAGTATTCCTATAGAAACTTTAGCTTGTGAAAAAACAGTTAAATTATTTGTATTATGGTCGTGTGAAATAAAGTTTGCTTGGTCTGCTGCTGCTGTACCATCTGCAAATCTAATATAAGCTGTATCTGTAGTTCCACTAACTAAAGTCATTCCACTATCATCAGGTACATCTATAACTAATTGTTCAGCAGAATAATCACTAGGCGAATCAGTTCCAATTCCTACTCGACCTGAACTATCTATACGCATTCTTTCTGCTCCGTTTGTGTGTATTGTAAAATCTGTATTTGTTTCTGTTCCTATTCTTGAATCGCTACTTTGAATTGCTTGAGCAAAGAAAATATTATCATCGTTACCAGACCTTACTTTCATTGTAGTATGAGTAGTGTCTTGTAATTCTAATTTTACTGATGGAGTAAGCCCAATTCCTACACTACCTGCAAAAGTTGCGTTTTGTGAAGAGTTTATTGTTAATGCGTCTGAAAAGGTACTTCCATCTGAAGCATATTGCAATTTATAAGAACCTGTTTGTACTCTATTTCTCCAGTTACCTGTAACATCAGTTTCGTCAAACAAAATTGAAGGAACTCCTGATTCTATTTCTATACCATTATTTTTAGTTGTACCCGTTACACTAACCCCTGTGTTTGTAGTTTCAAGTTTAGCAGAGCCATCATAGTAAAGTTCAACCTTACCATCACGAGCCATATAAATATAATTTTCTCCTAATGTATCTTCTAAAACTATTGAATCTCTACCTTGTATTTTTAGACCACCTGTTCCTGTATCTTTTATATAACTATCGCTGCCATCGTGATAAATTTGTAAATCATCATTATTACCTAAAAGAAGCTTTACATCATCACTAAATCGCATTGGGTTAAACACCTTAATTCTTTGGTCTCCTCCATCTATTTGCAGATAATTCTCTGTAGCTCCAGTACCATCATCACAAAAGAATTTTATATCTCCATCATCTTGTAATTGATAAATGAGTAAAGAGCCTGTTTTATTGATAAAATTACCAGCTGTTCCATTATGTTTAATAACTAAATCAGCATCATCTCCTAAATGTATTTCACTACTATCACTTAAATTTATGTCATCGTTTGCACTTACATCAATGCTAGTTCCTCCTGTAGTATTACCATTAGCAAGTATTTCAGCTAAGGTATCTTGTCCTCCTATTGCTGAGTCTACATAAGCAGTTGTAGCTATATTAGTTGAATTATCTCCCTGTGTTTGTGTTATTGCTGTTGATGTATCACTTAACGTACCTATACCAGTCACATCACCTGTTACGTTCCCCGTTAAGTCACCCGTTACATTACCTGTAACATCTCCAGTAAGATTACCCGTTACATCTCCCGTAACATTTCCAGTTATGTCACCTGTAACATCACCTGTTACATTACCAGTCAGGTTACCTGTTACATTTCCAGTTACATCTCCTGTTAAGTCACCCGTAACGTCTCCTGTTAAGTCGCCTGTTACATTTCCTGTTATATTACCCGTAACATTACCTGTAACATTACCTGTTACATTACCTGTTAGATTTCCTGTTACATTACCTTCTAAATTAGCAACTAAACTAGCTACTGCATATCCTGTTCCACTTGTATTTACTGTTGTAGTAGGTTCTTCTTGTAAATCTTTAAATAAATGAAATTTAGTATCTGAAGCACTTCTATAAAGTCCAGCATATAAGTCTTGAGATCCTGAAGTATCGTATAAACCGTAAAATCCTAGATCAACAAGATCAGAAGTATTATTATCATTACCTACAATGATTAGTGGATCCTTGACACTTAAGGTGTCAGTATCCACAGTAGTAGTTGTTCCTTCAACAAGTAAATCTCCTGTAACTGTTAAATCTCCTCCTATTTTAGAATTACCAGCAACTTGAAATGTAGTAGTAGGCGAAACCCCTATACCTATTCTAGTTGTTGATATGTATAAAGGTGTGTTTGTACCAACACCATCAGTAATTTGTTTTGCACTAGATGTTATGACTCCGTTGTCAGTTGCTTTTAAAAGCGAATCATAAGTATCAGATATTCTAGTTCCTGTTAAAGTCGTTCCCATAAATATCTATTTATTGTTATTGTTTTGTTTATTAAGTATTTTATCAATAAATACTTTTAATTTAACTACATTCTCCTGTTTAGGTTTATAAGTATTTTTTTTACTTATCATAAAACCCATCCATTAAAGTTTTCATTTTTATCAGGATACATTCCATCTTCATTAACATCATTGTATTCTGGATATGAATTATTGTTATTATCCATATAATCTAAGAATCTTCTAACGTAAAACTCAGCCTTATCTCTAGAACTATCTACTAAAGATTTAATTTCTTGCATCGAAGGAGTCTCTGAAGACTCACTTCGATGTCTAAAGACACCTCCGTTACTAACTTGATATGAAGCAAACATATAATAGTCACTTTGTGCAAACCATATTAGCATTGGTGTTAAGTAGTCGTTTAGGAGTGTTTTATAAACTGCATTACCGGCATCATCAATAGTATCGTTTACTATTAATGTTGATATTTTATTATACAATTTAGTTCCTAGATAATTTTGAATATGAATGTCCTGAGCTACTTCAATAAACTGAATGAACTTATCAGCATCTACAGCACCTCCAATTATGGATTTTCTTCTTAAATCATCAGTCGTTATGAATAGTGCTTTCATCTTTTTTCTTTTTAAATATTGATTTAACTCTTTCTATGGCAGATAATTTTTCTCCAGTCTCTTCTTCTCTTTTGATTTTAGTCTCGATATTATCAAGCTCAGTAAACTCAATTGGTTGAAGAGTAACAAAATAAAGATTTAAATATATACCATTAAACTCTAAAAGCTTATTAAAGCATTCTAAGAGCTGTTCTTGGAACGGTCTAATAACTATGTTGTCCATAAGGATAGAAGCCGTTCTAAGCTCTTCTGCGTTATTCCCAAAGCCTGTATTATCTTTAATACCAAGCAATATTGGTGATACAATTCTATGGCCCAACATTATCTTTTCTCTAGCTTCATCTGCTAAGAATTGATATTGTGCGTGAGCATCTGGTAAATGTATTGGTTCTATATCTGCTTTTCTTTCTGGATCCTCATTAAATGCTAATATGAATTTACCTGAATTAGAAGTTCCTCCAAATTTATCTTGGATCTTACCTTCTATTAATTGTTGAGCTTCTTCATCCGGAACACCATTATTAAAATTAATAAGTAAACTTGGCTGTAAACCATTTTTAATATTATTAATATGATAATTAGATACTTCTTCTTCTAAAGAAGAGTACTGTAGGGATCCGTGATAGTCAACTGGAGCATAGTAATAGAATCCAGATCTATACGGTTTAATGACGTAAAGCTCTCTGTATTCGCTTTTACTGCCATAACCGAAAGCAGGAATCCTTTTAGGTTTATCACTTGTCTTCATATCAACCCATTTAGGATGATAATAGTAAGCTTTTATTTGACCTTGGTCTGCTTTCTCAGCTCTAATAGTTTCCATTGGAAAATGAGTAACACTAGTTATAGCTGTCTTAGATTTATTATAAACGATTTGCATTGCAGCTTGTCCAAGTAATTTATAATCATTTACAATTCTTTTTACTTGATCTCCTTTTACAAGATCTTTCATTCTAGCATACATTTCAGGCTTTTCCTGATTATCTGTAGCATCTATACCTCTACCGTAGATCATATCTACAATACCATTTATACAACAAGAATTTGTTGGACTACTTAAGTAAAGGTTTATTAAGTTGTCAAAATAATCATTGTTTTCTCCGTAAGTTACCCACTCTTTATTGTAATGTTCTTTTATTTCTGGTGTGGTGTAACCTTGTAGATTAACAACTCTAATATTATTTTTATATGTTTTCTTTTTAGCCATATTATATTGTTATATATTTTTGTCCTGAAGGGGAAGCAGTATGTTCGTCATACTTTCCTGTGTTTAATGTATGAGGAATAGTTCTATTTGTTTGAGCTGTACAATATGCTTTGTCTCTATATAATAAGCTTCCTGATCTTGTTACCTCTATATAATACATTTTACTTTCAGATAAAATACTAAAAGTACAAGGTATTTCTATAAAGTTTCCACTATACGTTGCTGTTAGGCCTGTTAGTGTTTCTGTTTTTCTAGTACCATCTTCTGTAATCTTTAATTGCACATTACTATCTTCTAAATAAGATCTAGGTACAATTTTAATTGTTTGTGAAGTTGATATCGGTAATAGTATTATCATATATAGATAATCAAAAAAAACCTATTTTGTTTTAAATAAAAAAGCCCCACTAAAAAGTGAGGCTTTTACATAAATTAAGGATTGATTAGTTACCTCCTCCTGGTATTCCTGATGGATCATCATCAACATCTACATCAGTAGCAACTCCAGGCACAACAGTAATTGTACTTGCGTCTCCTAAAGTTAATTGAGTATCTGTTTCAGCAGTAACAGAAATAAAGTTAGCAGGCTGTCTTTCTTGAGCAGATAAAGTTAAATTATATCCGCTTAAATCTCCCATTGCAGATCCGGTAGATATAGTTCCTCCAGTTACATCAGATCCGTGTTCATTACCTACATAGAAATAATTATCGTTATTATCTTTTACAATAATGTGTGGTCTTCCAAAAGACAATAATTTAATTTCTTTATGGTCTTTTAGTGTTAATTTAGGTAAAACTAATGTTAGAACTTGCTCGAAGAATGTTCCTCCAGTATCAGTAGAAGAATTAATCGTTTGTTCTAAATTAGAATTGCCTTTAAGATCGTATCTGTAAGCAGAAAGCCCAGATCCAAGCCCATCAATTTCATCTGTATTGGTAGCATCATAAGCAACATCAGTCGTACCATAATTAATGAAATAAACGGCTTTTATACCTCCTACTGAGTCTTTACACGGTCTTTGTCTTCCTTGTGTTAAATCGCAACTCATATTATTATTTTTTTATATTAAAAAGGCGGCGTTAGCCGCCCTTTTGTTAAACATCTATTTTATTTATTATGCTAATGTAAGTAATGATAAATCACTTCCAATACCATACTGAACTCCACTTGTAAACCTCATAACTATTCTTACGTTTTGAGATCCGTCAAGATCAGCCATATCGATAACTTTTACTTCATTGTGGTCAGATAATAATCCTGTTCCGAAGAATAAGTTAGATTTTTCACCTCCAACAATGTGGTCAGATGGCATACCTGGAGTATAAACAACCTCAATACCTTCGAAAGATAATGAAGCATTATTGTTGTACCATTGGTTTCCTTCTGCTTTGTAACCAGCAGCACCTAATCCGTTAGCACCATATCCACCTAAGTGTCTGATGTAAGCTTGCCAAGCAGCTGGCGGTACAAATAATTTTAAGTCTTCTTTTCCGTAAACTGCACTAGGAATTGAGTCAACAACATTACTTAATAAAGTAACAATGTTAGAAGAAGTAAATGAAGTTTCTGCTCCGTTAGCAGCGTCATTTACATCTGCATCAGCAGCCATAAGAACTGTAAATCCGTCAAATTCACCAGCGTTTCCATTTACACCGCCCCAGATATTTTGCTCAGTTTTCTCAGCAACTTTAGAAGCAACGTGACCGATTAAGAAATCAGAAAATTTAGGAGGCAATTGATCAAATGAAGAGTATCCCATTTGAATTGCTTCCCAGTCAGATCTAAAGTCTTTTTTACAAAGCTCTAGGTTTACTTGGAATTCTTCTGGTTGAAGGATTCTTTCAGTTAATGTAATTGCGCCTGTGTCAGTAAAATCACAAGAAGCGTCCTTAATTAAGTTTGCATCTGTTGCAACTTTTTTAATTACCTCTTTGTATTTTACGTTTGGTTTAATTTCAATGCTCCCTTTGTCAAGTGTAGCACCTGATAATAAAGCAGCAGAAATATACTTACCTGCAAATTCTCCAGCGTAAGTAGTAGTAATTGATGTAGTCGTAGCCATTTTTTATTTATTTAATTTTAGTTATTTACGATATTTTACTTAGAACTCTGTCCATTAAAGTTTTAGTTCTATTTTGAGCATAAAGATTTAAGCTCTTTTTCTCTACAGAAGATTCAGGATCGTGAGCGATCGGTTCAACTGCTGGTTCTTGAGAAGATAATTGCTCTGGAACTTCAGGCATATCTTCTTGCATTTTAAGACTGTCTACTAAGGCTTTCATTTCAGCCATAGCTTTTTCTAGATCTTCTTTTGTTGCATACTTAGACATAGGATCTTCTTTTACCTCTTCGATAATTTCATCCTCTTCTAATTTTTTATTGTCATCATAAGAAGCTTCAACCTCTTCAGATAATTGAGTTTCTGATTCAGTATTTTCTACTTCTTTGACCTCTTCACTTAGAACAACTTCTTGTTCTTTTACTTCTATTTCAGAAGCTTCATTTTTAGCCTCCATTTCAGGAGCTTTAGAATTGTCTTCTTCACTAAGAAGAACATTCTTGAATTTTTCTACGATATCTTTTGCATTCATAATAAAATTTTATATATATAGTTAATTAATTAGTTATCTATCTGTTGTATTTTTAATTTTTTTTCTGTATTATAAACCATTCAACACCGTCTGACCAAATCATTAATCCTTCATAAGAAACATTTAACTCATAATAGTTAGATGAACCATCTAGTGTTTGACCAGTTATAGGAGTTAATCTCAC
>WLWG01002088.1_pt1 | contig 16010 bp, 9 predicted proteins | sample 6712871 | NCBI WGS metagenome assembly WLWG01 (sample SAMN12718693, study PRJNA515312) | sponge metagenome | isolation source: marine sponge | host: Mycale hentscheli | place: New Zealand: South Island, Marlborough, Capsize Point | collected 2003-05-01
AGCGTTCAGCATGAAGTCGCTGAACGATGATGTTGTTGCCGAGAAAACCCACGAATTGCAGGGCGTTGCAACGAAAAGAAACCGGGGAGCTGTTCAGCGAGATATGCTGAACCATTGAACGCTGGGCAATCAAGGAACATGGAGGCCATGGTTGTAGCAGATGCAGTATCCCACCCAGTAAGATCTTGCGTGAACTGATGGCAGTGAGAGAATAGGCCAGAAAAATCCATGATCTGGTCAACGTCCCAGCTATTTAAATCGAAGTTCATGTGTGTGCAGAAGCTGAACATGAACTTAATTAATACGACATTGGTTAGGTCAAAATGAGCGACGGAGCAATTTTCAGTAGCGAGTCCGAGCTGATAACAGTTAGTGAACATGTACGATAGATACTCCGCAGATTTAGTATCGATAAACGCAATACCATTTCCCTTAAATTGCTCGCAATTGTAGAACAAGCTTGAGAACTCTTTGAACTGAGAAGTGTCAGTATATTGTTCAAGTATTAGAAAGTCCGATGTTGAATTTTTAAAGGATACTCTAGGCCCGCAGACTACATACTCTATACCGGGCTGCAGGCTAGTCGGACTTCCTGTATATTGTTCAAATGTCTCGGCGTAATAAATAACTTCCGCATTTTGAACCTTAACATTATTAGTACCACTACCTTCAGGCGAGATATGCCAAGCTTTTCCTTCATATAGCGGGAGCCAGGGCGGCTCCTTCGCGGTCTCTACTTCCCACTTAGACGCCTCATCATCAGAGTCGTGCTGGACAACCATTAAGTCACCATCTTCCAGCTTATCTTTTAGCTCATCGCCACGGCAATAGAACTGGCTCGCCCCACGTTGGACGATGAACTTTGCGGATTCAATGCTCATCAGCTCAGCTCCTGCAATTCGCGGATGTCGAGGGGCAAGAACGGCATGGCAACAACCTGACTTGTTGCTTGGTTGGCGGTGAATTCAAGCACCACGTCGGTGTTATGGGTATTGGTCAGTGTTGTCTTGCCGTCCTCCGCTGGGTCACCACCACCGCCGTCATTGGCATAACTTACCGTGCCAAACTGAGGCTTCTTAAACCCAGGCTTGTCGCTGATGTAGCTTGCGTCAACTTCCTCGCAGTAAGGGGCATACATCCAGGAGATGTCTGAGACCTTTGTCCCCCAAAACATATCCTTAAACCCATATCGGTAGGAGTCCCCTTGTTCTCTATTAGCGTGGTTCCCCATACGCATCAAGTCCAACGGGGCTTTATTCCAGCTGAGTTCAGTTAGGCTTGTGCAACCGGCAAAACAATCTTGTAGGTTATTGGCATGCATAAGTATATTGCACACGTATTCGCAATCGTAAATATCTTTACAGCCTTCGAAGAATGATGCAAGGTCTACGCCAGCAGCTGCAGTGTTGACCTTAAAACCTTCGAGATATACGTAGGTAAGGCCGCCGATCCTCCAGAATCTGAACATATCTTGGACCATCGGGAATTCAAACATGAACCAAAAATCTTCAAGAGATTTGGTGTCCTGGAAAAAGGCCCCTACATACTTCGCAGCCGGGAATATGTGAACGTGATCTCTAGCAAAAACCTGGATCTTTGCGGACTCAAAGTATGCAGTTAAGTCCCAAGCCCTGGTGTGCTGTACGAACAGCCATCCTGCACCATCGCTCGCGCCGGTAATCCCAGGCCACCATAGGTCTCCGGTAAAGTCACAGCCAGCCATGAACGCGCTCATGTCACCACATCTTGTGGTGTTTGTCAGCGGACCAAAGACAAAATCTGCTTTGAAGTTCATCAAGAAACCGCCAGCCCAGTCGCCTCTATCGGCGATGACGTATTCACCGCCCCTCTCCAGCCTGTCCTGATGCACTCTTACCCAGTGCTTGCCCATAACGTGTTTCCAGACTGAAGGGCCGCCGTAGGCTTTGCTACCAAGAGCGGCACCAAGCCTTTCATCATTAATCCGTGCAATCTTCTTTTCAAAGTTCTCGATCTGCTCGCGGAATCTACCCTTGCCCTCTGGAATGCCGCTGTTTACTTCACTTGCAGCTCTTACTACAAGCTCTGCAAGTTTTTCTTCGTACTTAGCTTTAAGAACATCGAAGTGGTCGGGCTGACGTAAACGAACGGTGTCACCCTCAGTTGGGTGTACGTCTAAGATGTGGACCCAGAAACTAAACCTTCCGTCTTCCCAGGGGTGAGGCTGTGCTTGCTCAGGACAATAAAGTCCGAGATCATCAGTCCAGACAACATCTAGTTCCTCGCCGAGCTTAGAAGAAGGGTTGCCCTGGAGTTGGATAGTGCAGAACTGCAGCTGCTCCTTGCCGTCAACCATCTGGATGCGCCAATACATGACACCATCGACAGGTTGCATCCAGCTCACAAAGTCTGATATCTGGTCCGCGTCCCAATGGAGAATGACGTGGCCGTAACCACTGCGAGCTATATCAATTGAAACAGGGTCATCGGTAACGAACCGAGGCGTAGCACTGTAGCTAAATACCGGGCCGCTGGTTTCAACAGTGTCCGCGTCTTCTGCCCAGTCTGCTTTAGGAAAATGCCCAACAAAAGTAACTTTGAAGTTCCTTTTTGCTGTCTCTTCCGCGCAATCTCCGCCTCCGCCCCCCAGATCTAAGTTCGGATCAACAATGATGTTGCCGTCTCCGTCAAAGTCCAGTCCCGCTCCAATCTTGGCCGTCAGGGTGCGGGTAGTGCCAGCAACTTGGTTTGCTGTTGCGTTATCACCGCTGGCAGTGATTCCTGCACCGCCATTGATTTCGATGCTGCCATCGCCAATGGTGGGCTTATCGGTTAAGTCGTCATAGCTGCCGCTGAAGCTCGCCCCAGCTGGCAGAGTGATGATTAAGTTACCGGCTTGGTTGACGGTGAACTCAGCAATGTCATTGCCGTTGCTCTCCTCAATCGTGATCTTGCCGTTGCCGATGATGGGCTTGTCGGTCAGATCGTCCCAGCTGCCAGAGAAATCTGACGTGGGGATGGTGATTGTGTTATTGGTCGCCTGGTTAGCAGTGAAGGTTCCGAGGGTATTGCCGTCTTCATCTTCAAGTGTGAGTTTGCCGTTATAGACAGGATCAGATGATCCTCCTCCGCCTCCTCCACCACCAGCGATAGCGATCCACTGAGTACCGTCGTAGACGTTAAGGGTGGTGCCGTTCAACCACCATTTACCTGGCAGAGGATTGCCTGGTGCAGTGGCGCTAATAAACACACCACCAAGCTGGACAACCTCGTCATCTGATCCCTTGCACTGCAGGTACGGACCAGATTCGTTGTAGTTAAGAGCGAGTTCCCCGTACTCAAGCTGGCCAGCGGTCGAGTTCTTGAACTCCACGCGGGAGTTCTTGTGGATGATCTTGACCGTCATGACTATTCAGTCGAGGAGCCCGCATTCGCGGTACCTTTATTCTAATAACATCCCGCCGTTAGGAAATTCACCATCCTGTGGGTTGATCAGATCTGGGTCGATGATGTCACCCGATGAATCTTCATCACCGGTTTCAAAACCGCCGATGTTCTCTTCGTTGACATTATTTGGGTACTTGACCGGACCAATGTCGCAGTAGTAGTTGTTGTAGACCATCGTTGGGTGAAGCTTGAAGCTGTAGCCGTCGTTCGTTCCACCGCCGCCTTCATCTGGCCACTTGTGCCCAGCATCCCTGAATGCTTTGGCGATATGACCTGTGAACGTATTGTTGTAGTAGTCGTCGATATTGTTCCAGGTGCCGTCGAGCTTGCCGTCAGTCTTGTGGTCTGGTGTGCCTTTCCGCTTGCTGGACCTGTACAGGTCAGTCACTGGGTAGAACATTCCGTTCTCAGCAGCGCCACGGTTACCAAACAGCTCAATCTCTTTGAGCTTGCCTAGTCCTAGGACGTTCACCTTCAGATCACAGAGGTTATTGCCAACTGTGCCGCTGGCGTCTTCCACCACCAGCCGGGAACGGGCTTGTGGGAACAGACCATTAAGAGTCTCGCCTTGATGGCCGCTGAAGTCGATATCCCATTCCAGCTTTCCGTTCTGGCGGTCAGGGTCGTTGCCGTAGGCACGACAAGTGAAGTTGAACGATTGGGTCATCATCCGCAGCACCTTGTCGTTGTTTGCGTTGGTGTGCCTGAATGCCCACTTCATGTAGTTGTAGCCCGTGTGCTTACCTGCCGCTCCGCTGTTGATGCCCAGGTTCTTGAACACAGCAGTGATGATGCTGTAGTTGCCGGTGTTCTTACCATTGCACTTGCCATCCATGATGAAGTGCGTTTTGGTGTCACGCTTGAATTGGATGCGGCAAGTTGCAGTGACTGGTGCGTCGTACTGGCTGAATGGGCAGGTCGCCTGAGTAGAGCTGCGATTGATTAGTGCGCAGTTAGTCATCTCGACGTGACGGCCATCAGAATTTACCGTTTTCGAGTCCGGCCTATAAGGCGTCTCAGGTGTTGCCATCGTTCCACCGACTGAGATTGTTACGTCACTCAGGTGAAATTCAACGTTGTTGATACCAACGCGAATGGATTGCTTCAGGTAGATCTTGTTCTTCTCGTGGTCCTGCTCATAGCCCCTGATCTTCGTGACCTTGGCTGCGTTGATGCTGACAGGGCTGTCAGCACTGCCATGTGGGTCAGGATCTTGGCTACCAATCACCCAGCAAGTCAGTGCTGGCTTACCAATAGGTGCTCTGTTGCTGACCCAGTTGAATGCCTGCCAGATCGTGCGGAATGCAACTTTGTCCTGTCCGTCATAGCCAGCGTTTTGTGAGATCTCATCCGTCAGCCTCTTGCGGGTCTCGGGGCCTGTTTTGTTCATATACGCAGCTGTCAGTTCATCTGGTACGAACGTTGCTCGGTCAGCACCAACAGCACGTTCCACGTCCTTGTGGACGAATAGATCTGCATATTCATCAGGCAGGATCAGCAGCTCTTCTTCGATGCTGCCGACGATGTCGTTCTTGATATAACAGAGGTCATTGACTGTGATGGCCGGTTGGCATTTCTTGCTGCTGGTCCTGAAGTCGCAGTCAGGGTCAGCCAACGCAGTTTCGATCTGCTTCTGGCTTGCTAGCCGAACCGCCCCAGCAGTGCTTTCGGTGGCGCAGGGCAGCGGCTCGGGTTCGAGGCTGACGTCAGGTGCGCCGATCTGATCTAACTGAACCAGGTCACCAGTCGAAAGATCCTGGATGCCACGGTTAGTGATCAGGAAACCTTCCTCGTTGAAGCCCGAGACATAAACACGTCCACCATCTTCATGCGTGAAGTAGTAGGTGAACTTGTTCATCTGCGACATGAACTGCTGGTATTTCGGAACTGCCTTGGTGTAGTTCGCGAAGCCAGCCCACTCGAAGGCGTGGCCGAATAACCGGATGTTGCTGGGACGACGGAACTCCAGATCCCAGCCACGTGAGTTCACATTCAGCAGTGGATCTTCGCCGATCTGTGCAGGGTCCAGCATGGCGTGCGCTTCGCCGCTGCTAACACCCAGGTTGCGGAGCAGGTTATGAGCACCGATGTAGTCAGTGGCTGAACGAATCTGTGCCCTGACATTGTCAGTTGTCAGTGTGATGCCAAGGTCAGTGCTGACTTCATTGCCGTCGTAGTCACCGTCAATGACCATGACGGGAGCAGCATTCTTGTAGTAGCCCTCGGGGTTGTACTCCTCCTGCATGTGGACGTATGACTCGTCCCAGCTGCCCTCCTCAAAGGGTCCGTAGTTGACCTCAGTGGCGCTGAAGTGTTTGTCATCCTTAATGACAGTGTCAGCAGGGCGGTAGTAATGGCCTGTCTGATGCTCACACTCAGAGACAGGACGCTTGGCATAACGCAGCTGCACCCTGGCGGTTACGTCATCGCGATCAGGGACAGCAACAGTTGAAAGCACCGTGCTGACCCGATCGTTCCAGTTGCTGGTAGACGTCTCTGGTACGTAATCGCGTACGGGTGGCCGGGTTCCAGAATCGCCATTTACCAGGATTGAGTAGGACCGCTCGTCGTAGCTGCGGTTGTCGATCAAACGACGGATGTAAATGTCGTTGCCGATTGCATCATCGCCAGCCTTCACGCCGGTCTGGTCTTCAAGCTCGCGCTTCAACTTGATGGTGGTGACGTCACCCTTGGGCACATCCTCAGCTACTTCAGCACGCCAGTCTTTGCCGTTTCCGTTCTGCACCCAGATATACGTTCCAGCCTTGATGGTGTAGTCGGCGTCTTCGTAGCTCTTGTCGAGAATGGTGGTTGACTCAATCTCGGTCCTAGGGTCGAGGCTCTCGACGGTGCCGATCCTTACCCGGCTGACGGTGGCGTACTCGATGGGGTCGAGGGCACGCTCAATGAACTTGACCTTGTGGAACCGATCAACAGGGAATGCACGATCGTGAGCACCGATGGCTAAGGCAGCACAGCCGCCCCAGTTGGAGTTCGAGTTGGTGATTGTGATTTCACCGCCAGATTCCACCTGGTGATGGATGGCCTGGCCGATGGCAAACACCGACACTTCCTGGATCACTGCCTCGTTGACAGCGCGGATGTGGAAACTACGGCGCTCAACCTTGGCACGGACGTCGTTAGGTGAGCTGCTGATGTAGGTGTCGTAGTTGGGCATTGCGCCCCACTTCTTGCCGCTATACAGCTCCCAGTTGTCCATGTCGCTCTGTAGCGACACCCCGGTGTACTGGGCCATCACTGTGGACTTGAAGCCGTCCGAGATGGAGCCGTCTAGGAAGACACCACATAAGCCCCAGACGGAGCGGATGCTGGTGTTGTAGATGTAGGGGCTGGCTGATCCGACAGTGTCAGTTGATGAACTCGGGTTGGCGGGCTGCGGACCAACAATCCTGTACTCCGATTCACGAGTCTTTATTTCGTCCTTATCAATGCCGCTGCAATCACCAACAGCTGTGACGATCTTTGCGTAATACTCGTCAAGTTGTGCCTTGCTGGCGAACTCGAAGGTGCTCAGCAGGTGGTGAGATTTATTAAATCCTTCCTTGTCCTTGAAGGTGAAACCGTAGTAATAGCCCTGGCCCGTCATCCTGAAGATGGTCCGGCGGTTGCTGTAGTTAGCGTTTTCGTTGGCTGGTGTCGGAACGAAGTCAGGTCGGAAGACTGTCTTCCGTAGGTCCAAGCTGACGACAGACACACCACGAGGCAGGATCACACCGCCCTTGCCCTGGGGGTTGAATTCCTGCAACTCATCAGGAGTTGGCGTCAGGTCATCGCACCACTCATCAACAGAACTCTTGCCTTCGCCGTTGCGGACGATGTAGTCACCAGGGGCAACGACAATGCAAATCTGCTGTTTAGGTACATCCCCAGTGGTCCAGTAGTCGTAGGCAGTAATGATGGCCGCTTCGATGCAAGCCCGTTCCAGGGTGGCGAAGGGCATCGCCTCGGTGTAACCGCAGACCAACCGCTGGGCTGAGATGCGCCTTAGTCGTTCTTCTTGGTTGCTCGCTTTTGTTGAATACGCACCAGAGACATAGGTGTCTTTGCCGGTGTAGCCGTTGACGTAGAGGACAAATGGCGCATTCAGCGGGTCATTTACTACGTTGCCTTTTTCAATTTCGCTGTCACCCGCCATCTGGCGCAGTGCATCAGCAACTGCATCCATCTGCTCCCGGTACTTGCCCTGGGGAATATCGATGTGGCCAATGGAGTGGTTGTCGCCAGCCTTGTTGATCTCCGTCACGGCCTACTGCATTAAGGTGCCTCAACTTATGATAAGTGTGCCCAGCGGGTTAAAGGATCCACTACCTACGGAGCTTGGAGTAGCTTTATCTCCCCGGTTGTTATGAATTGCGCTGTGCCAACAATCATTTCTGTTGGTCTGACGTTGATGGCTGTTTGCGTGATCAGGATGTCAGCTTTGTAGTAGAGATCGCCAGAGGCAGGCGGGAAGCAATTCTCGCAGCCGTTGCCGATGATTAGATAGAACCAAGCTTCCGCGGCGATGGGCTGCTGGCTCCCGCCACCCTCTGTCAGGAACAGCATGTTGAGGATGTCCCAGCTGGCGTTCTCGGCTTGTTCAGGCAGGCAGCTGCGATCGATGAAGAACTCAAATGTGCCGCCACCACGCACCAAGGACTTAACGTTCTCACCGAATTTCTCAGATACAGCGGTGGTGTCGACCGCTGGGGCATCCAGGGTCAGGCTGTACTCCCGCAGATCGCACTGGATCTTCGGATAGGAGCAGGAATAGAAGGGACGGGGCTGGACGTCGTCATTTAGGTACTCGGCAGTGTCAGCCTCAGGCAGTGCAAACCTGGGTGCATCAGCACAGATGCTGAAGTTGTCGTAGTTGTCCTGGACGTCGCTGTTGCCGTAGTCTCCACCGGTCCTGCAGTCGTCGTAGAAGCAGTCCCACAGGGCGTTCTGGTAGTCAGAAGTGCCGTGGGGCTCGAGGATGATGGGCTCATCGCCGATCCAGACGGGCGCTAGATCGACGGCCTTGCTGGGGCAGCCACCGATAGCGGCACATCGGCTGTCGTAGAAACGGATCCGGCCGAACTCATCGATATGAATCCACCAGTCACCGCTGGAACCACAACCCTTGGGCACATCACCAACACCAGCCTTGGCATAGAAGTTGGCGGCGTCTTCGCACTTGCTGTCGGGATAACACTCGCCAGGTGCATCTTTATAAAACTTGTCGCTGCCGTTGCGGATATGCCAGCGGTTCGGACCAACGAAATACTTGCTCTCCTGATAGCTGGCGTAGCCGTCAGGGTTGTACGGGAGTCCTGTGTCTTTGTCGTAAGTTGGCAGGCACTCGATGCTGGCGTGGTCGCCGCTTAGCCAGCCACCGCAGTTGGTGAACTGGAACGCATCGCAGAATGGCAGGAAATCATCGCGCCAGACCAGCTCCTCACAACGCTCGGTGCCAATATTGACTTCGTGCTCACCATTCAGCTCGCAAGGCACGGGACATGGCCGCGCCAGTAATACTGCACCGCCATTCCCGAGGACTGCCATTAGAACTTACCTTCGATCTCGCCTGAAACTTGGAAGTTGACGCTGACTGCATGCGCAGCACCAACCTCAACCGTGGCGCTGACACTGCTCAACAGACAATGGCAGTCGAATGCCCGCCCATCCGTGGTGTTGAGAACGAAGTTGATCTCCTCTGGCTTGGCCTTGTTGTCGAAGATCGTGTTCAGCATTTGCCGTGACTTAGTGTCCTTCGGGTCGTAGAACAGCTGGGCCGTACCGGTGGCGCTACGCAGCCCGGTGATGAACGTGCGATCGAACTGCCCCAGGCAGCTGTCGTCGATCATGTCACGCGTAATATTCAGCGTCCAGCTGCGTACCTTGGCGCACTGTTGGGCGCGGTATTGCAGTGCTCCGTCTGCGCCAGTCAGTACCATCTTTAAATTTCCAATTGAGCGATGAAGTTGACCTGCACTCGGGACAGGTTGGGCTGCACCGACGAAATCGTGGGTTCATTCTCCCAGTGCCATTTTAGGTACTTGGGTGTGACCTTATCCAATAAGCGGTCGTGCCCTGCATATACCGAGTTCGGGATAGCAACTGGGTAGTAGTTGCCCATCGAATCGTGCCAGTTGTTTACCACGGCCTCGACTGTTTCATCGTCAGCCATGAATTCAAGCTGCATCTCCGCGTCGAACGCTTTGTTTCCATAGAGTCTGGTGGTTCCAGCCCCAGTGATCGAATTGAAACGCTTGGTCGGATATTTGGCTGCTTTATAAGTGCGACGAATGGGGCAAATCTCAGGAAATTCAGCCACTGATCTCCCATTGGCTTGCGTTGTCCCAGTCTACGGTCATTAGTGCTGAGCCATTGGAGGCTTGCCCCCAATAGAGCGCCTCGACTTCAACATTGCCATCTGAATCGAACCCGACCGAAGAGACCTTGTAGGTATCAGCTTTTTCGGTGGTGCTCTCGAGGCAAAATACAGATCCAGCCCTGCCGGCCACCCTGCCACCACTCACCGTCATGTTGCCGCTGACAAGCTCCTTGCCGTCCCAAAGAAGAGCGCTATAGCTGCCATCAGCAAGAGGCGGCCAGCTGGTAACTTCACCAGTCTCTGTGATGACCCCGTTGCGGGGCTGCTCATAAGTAACGGTCTCGATGCCCAGCTTGATAATGTCGCCCGCCTTAATGCCAGCCTGGGTCGGCACGGTCTTGAAGCTGACGGCATGGGTGATGTAGCGCTTGCTCTGGCACTCGAGTTTGGCTCTGTCCTCTGCGTGCTTGCGGTTGGTGCAGAAGTTCGACAGGTCAACCTGGATGACTGGTGCATCATCGCTGACCCCTTTGCGCCGCACCGTGAACTCTCGGATCTGCGGGAATAGCCCCTTGCTATCTAAGCTGGTATCGCGGCGCTCCTCACGCCACCGTACCGTCACGACGGGGTCCATGCGCTCCTGGATGTCGAGGTAATTGACCTGCAGCGAGTCCTCGATGATGTTGCCGCTCGTGTACATCGCTACCGGCTTTAATTTATCGAAGGTGATGGCTGGACTCAGGGTAAATTTGCCGCTGCTGACGCTCAGGTCCAGCAAGAAGTCACGGGCTCGTTGGACGCCCCACGATCTCAGATTTAGCTTCTCGGAGATTGCGCCGTCAAAGAAATAGCGGCGGTTGTAGGTCCAAGTGGCGGCATCATCGAAGCTCTCCTTGTCGATCTGGGCTGCATCAAAGAATTCGCCCACCCCATATCGGTTGTTCACCAACAGGTCATAGAACACGTCCGGAAATAGGTGGCTATCGACCACGCCCCTGGTGCAATAAACGCTTAGCTGGTCCAGGCTGCGCAGCTCTTTGCTACTACGGATATTCAGCCCAACGATCGACAAGTCATCGTATTTGGGCTCTTCTTCGTTTTCGCTGATGATGTTGACATAGCTGATCTTGTGCTCTGGCTCTGTTGCTGTGGTGCTGATGCCTGGATAGATGAAGGCTTCTGAGATTCGGGCGTAGCTATCTACGTAGCTGTCGCCGTCATCGACAGGAGCGATGCCGAGTTGCTCGACGTCAAAGTCTGATGGCGGTGGCGTGAAAGCCTTGAGGGTGAAGGTTTCGGCAGAACGTTCCACCTCTTCGCCGACGAACTCAAGCTTGAACCCGTTTTCGTCTACGCTCTCTTCATTCTGGGAATGGGCATCAAGGGTATAGAGCTTGCCTGCCGCCTCCCCGCTGCGGATCTCCCATGAAGCCACAGGCAACAGCTGGAACTCACGACGCCGGGACTGCGTGAACAGGAACCGCATGTAGCAATAGGTATCTACACCTGTGGAGCTGCGGACGCCGTATAGGTTGTTGGAGTCTGTGAAGTCATATTCATCGATGTCCCTATATCTGATGCGGAAGAAGCTGTAGCGAGAATCAGATGAGCTATACGTTCCAGGACGGACATCCTTTCTATAGGAGTCGTCATCTGTTGAATCGCCATCATCGAGCCCGCTGCAATAGACAGCGTCGATGTAAGCCTGGTAGGAACCATCCAGGGATGGCACGCCCGATTGGCCGTCAAAGTAGTCCACGGTGACCAGTGAGTTGAAGTTCATCACACCGGACGACTGCAGCCTCACGTTGCTGTGCAGGCCGACTTCCACAGCCTTGAACGCACGCTCCACTGAGAACGCACCAACCATCAGACGGAACAGCTGGCTGTGCTCAGAACAGATGGTTGCTTTCCGCTCTTCGCTCTTCCCAGCTGGTGGCGTGTTCATGTCACTGTCCTTCCAGACGTGAACCTTGCCCTTGCGGATGACTTCAAACTTGGCAGTTACCGTGGTGCCCACGCCGTCGTAGTCGACATCTGAGATAAAGGGATCAGTCCGGTCAGTGCATATGACGATTGCACTGCCTGCTTTATAGAGATCGCCAATATTGATCGCCTCATCGTATGTACGCTGCTCTGAGGAGATAGACGTAGCGACATCGTGGCAGTTGACCACCGCCTCTCGCTGACCGCCTGAACCCGCGCCGTCTTCCCTGAACTCTTTGTCGTAGTCGGTGTCGCGGTAGATCTTGTAGGTCAGTTCATCGCCTACATCGACTGACTCCAGCTTGCTGATGCTGTCTACAAAACCAGCGCGGGTGTGGAATGTAGATGCGCCTTTGCCTGCCTCTGCGATCCGTTGCTGGTTGTTCTGCCGTTCCAGGGTGTCGTCGGGCCTGTTCTGCCACTGACTGCAGGGGACGAAGGGCTCTCCGTCTTTGTAGCCAAAGTTGTTGCCAATGTGGCCATAGACGCCGAACTCAACCTGGTTGCTGGGCTGCAGCGCCTGACAGAAGTCTTTGGTGTCGTTGATCTCGTAGATGTCGCCATCATCAAAGTTGCCTGGGTCATTGGCGGCCTTCACTCCCAGCTTGTAGTTGTCCTTGGTGATCCGTCCACCGCCGTTGGTGTAGTACAGAGTGACCCGGCCAGCGTTTGCGTTGCTTTTTAATTCGTAGCTAGCAAGCGTGTTGTTACCGAGGGCGATCTGGCTGTGGTCCAGCTCGATGCCAGCCTCACCAACAAGGAATATGCCACGGAAGAACTGGCCGCCACCAACACTCAGGATCTGAGACCACAACAGGTTGGTGTTGACGCGCAACCCGCCGTAGACCGTGCCACTGATCTCTTCGCGTTTGCAATAGACGACTGGTACGACACTGCCCATATCGACCACGTTCTGGAACGAGTCGAAGCCTGACTTGGGGGCGAAGCGGTCGCGGCGGACAACGTCCTGACCCTCAACTACTTCTTCTTCTCTCTTTGGTTTCTCCTCATCCTTTGGCTTGGGTGTCAACAGCATCGACACAGCGGACAGCAGCAAACTGACGCCAGTCAGGATCAAGCTGATGGTGACGGGCTCGATAGCAACCGGTTCACCCGGCCTCAGCTTGCTGTTCTTGTAGCACTCCTGGATGAACCAGCGGTATTCCTCCTCTGACATGCCAGTCAGCTGAATGATCTCCCGGTCCTGTGGGAGAAGGACTATCCGGGTATTCGGGGAAAGCATCAGATCAGCTGAATCTGCCCAGTTGATGGCAAAGCGCCAACCAGCTTTTCGGTCAGTCTACGACGCGGCACCTCGCCTGCTATCGCATCTAGTGGGCTGCTGAGCCTGAAGCCCAGGCGCAGGTTGTCGTGCTCAAAGCCAGTCACCATGAAGGTGTCCAGCATGAAGTTGGATCTGGGCTCCAGGGTGTCTGGGTCGAGCCAAACGGTTTTGACTGTGACGATAGATCGCTTGTCCGAGGCTTCCTTTGCCATAGCAAGCGAGATGTCGTTGACCACGAAGATCAACTGCGCATCAATATTGCCGCCCTGCAGGTCGACACTGCTGCCGCTATAGCCGAAACCACCAAAGCTATATTTCTTCCCGTCCCAGGTGATTTGTTCGCCGTGGAAGAAGTTCTGGAGCTTGTAGTCGCCAAGCTCAATGAACGTGCCGATTGCGATCATCCTTTGACCCCACTGCGCCCACGGATTGCAGGCATGTTGCGAAGACCTTTGTAGACATTGGCCTCAGCCTGCTTAGCCGATTCCATACCGATCTTCATTGCGTCTTCTCGTGTTACCAAGTCCATTTCGCCAACCCTGAAGGTATCAAAGCTGATGGTCGACTTGTCGGACTGGAAGTATTCATCAGCTGCCTTCATTGCGGTCTGTTCTGCCGTCGCGCTCTGATTGGCAGCACGGATGACGTTGGTTTCGTTCAGCGATTCGCCAGCAGCAGCAAAGGCGTCTGCCTGGATCGCCATGGCGCTCGATGCGTCGCCGTAGTGATCGACGACTGTTTCTTGTGGGTGCAGGATTGCGGGGAATCCACCTTGGCCATCAATGCCTCCTGTTCGTGGTGCGTTGCCTGTATAACCACCACCCGCGTAGTTCCGATTCCCTGGCCATCCTGCACCCACCGCTGCCGATACAGGAGCTGTACCTAAACCACCAGCACCAGCACCAGGACCAGCACCAGGACTGAAAAGACTTGCAAATAGCTTGATAAGTTGCTGAGTAATAGAGTCTTGCAGAATCTTCATCGCCATATTCAAGAACTGATCAGCAATGCCCTGCAGCATGTCCGCAAATGCTCCGTTGACGCTCTTGCTGCCGTCAATGATTGACTTAAAGGCAGAGGTAAACTCACCCGCGATGCCAGAAGCAAGGGATGAATACATTTGCTTGAGCTTGGCTGCTTCCTCCGCCTGCTCTTTTAACGCGTCACGCTGCTTGACAAGCCCTGACGCAGTATTCGTATCTTCTGCGCTAGGGACTGAAACGCCACGCGCCTGTGCGATTGACTTAGCCAGCTTCTCAATCTCCTGCAGCTGTTTGATTTCTTTTTCATTGCCATTTAGCTTGGCTTGCAGTAGCTCTAATTCATCTTCGATAGGTCTTAAAACACCCTCCAACGCTTCTTTGCGTTGCTGCTCAAGCTCTTTTAAATCATAAGTCGTATCAAGAACTTGCTTGCGCACTTCGTAGCCAAGCTTTTCCAGCTCAAGCAGTTTTTCTGCAGGCGGAACATTAGACGCAAGGATGTCAGCCTCTTGTTTTTTCAGCTCCAGTAAAGCCTGCTCACCTTGCAGGCGGGTAACAGTCTCTTCATCGCCGCGCAACCTGGCTTCAGCAATCTTCCCATACAAAGGCTCTAGCTGTTTTGCTAGTTCAAGCTCTCTTTGAAGTTGCGGAACTTGCGATTCACGACCTGCACCGCCACTGGCGCTACCACTGGCGCCACCACTTTGCGTTGTAGTGCGCGTTGTCCTTGTTGGCGATGGAAGATTGCCTTGCGGGATATTAGGCAAGTTACCATCAAGCGGCGCAAATATATCGTCAATAATTTCTTTGACGTTGGTTAAACCTTTTGTATCAGGCTCAAGTAGAGCTTTCCAATTGCCCTCGGAGATGTTGCCAACAACTCGACCAAATCCAGCGGCAACTTCCGCGCCAAGCCTAAACAACCCAATAATGGGTCTCATGACAACTTGCGCAATAGTCCCCAAGCCTTGAAATACAGGAGTCAAATCCTTAATTGCAAGACCAATATCTTTAATGGCCTCTGCTAGGTCAGCAATAACGCCAGTGACCAAAGCATTTACAACCTGCTCAGTGACGCGCTGAAATAGCTTTATTTTTTCACCTGGGGTGTCGAGAGATGTGGCAAGCAAGTCAACCCCATCTTTTTTGACCTTTACTAATGCGTTTAACAATGCTTGGCTTGAGACTTTGCCGTCAGATGCAAGTTTTTTGACTTCGCCGGCAGCGACCCCAAGCTCATCAGCCAACGCCACCACAATCGTTGGCGCTTGGTCAATAATTGTGTTCAATTCCTCCGCCTGCACGACTCCTGAGCCCAAAGCCTGCGCAGTCTGCGTAAACAGTGCGTTAGCGGCGCCTGCATCTAATGCGGCAGTCTTTGTGGCTGTAGAGATCCCTTCATATGCGTCAGTGATTTCATCAAGCGTAAAACCAAGCGGCTTCAACCTGGCATAAGCCGTAGCGAATTGCTGCGTTGCTTCCACCTGCGTCAGATTAAATTTATTCTGGATTGCCAAAACACGTCTTTGCGCACTTTCAAACTCTCCATATTGGGAAGTTAAAGCAGCCAAACGCGTGCTAGACCCAATCGAGTCCAAACCCATAGACAAGACTCGCCTTGCCACTTCCGCTGCACCTATCGCAGCCGCAAGCTTCCCCAACCCTGCAGATAGCTTTGAAACGCCGCTTGAAGCCTTGGCTGAGCTTTTGCCGGCGCGATCTGCTGCATTGCTAAAACCGTCAAGCTTGTTATCAGCCTTGACAGCATTGGCGGCTGTGCCTTTTAAAGACGTACCTAGCTGTTTTAGCTTCTGATCACCAACAACCTTGACGACGACGTCAACAACAGTCTGAGCCACACCGTCGCCATCACTCTCTTAAGTTTACCTGCGCCGTCGTTTTGCTTGCTCTAGCTGCTTGCGCTCCTCATCGGCTCTTAACTCGTAAAACAACAACCACACCTGCAGTTCATCTGGCGTGATCTGTTCCCGCAACTCATTCAGCGTTTTGC
>WLWG01002089.1_pt1 | contig 16010 bp, 14 predicted proteins | sample 6712871 | NCBI WGS metagenome assembly WLWG01 (sample SAMN12718693, study PRJNA515312) | sponge metagenome | isolation source: marine sponge | host: Mycale hentscheli | place: New Zealand: South Island, Marlborough, Capsize Point | collected 2003-05-01
CATATACACAAACGGTTCAAACAACAAATGCAACAATTACACAATTTCCAACATCTGCGACATTAGAAACAGATTTTGCTACAGCAGATACACTGTCTGTTAATCCAATAGATTCAGATTCTACAGCAAGACTAATATTTAAAGTAGATTCTGATATAGACTCAGATATACTTTCAGCTAAAACCGCATTATCTACACCTATAGTTGATGTAATTTCAGAACTGCCTAATATATCTGCAGATGCTAATATGCTAAATGCAACAGCAGAGTCAGACTCAGCAACTGCTTCAGATTCTGCAATGACCTGCCTAGATAACCCTACATGGGTTTCTAGTTCTGCCTGGCCTATTCCTTCAGTTATTACACTTCTAGATAAACCAGCTTGAGTCTCGGCTTCTGCTACTCCTTCAGACTCCGCAAGACTAGATATGCTTATACCTATACCGGCATCTGATATAGCTTCATTCTCAGTTATAGATTTAACACCATAGCTATTTGCAACAGATCCTATAGACTCTGAGACACCAATAGACTCAGATGAAAATTGCTTTGCAATTTCAAATAAAGACTCTGATATTGCTTCACCAGTTATAAGGCCTGTAAATAAATCTACGTCGCCAATAACAAGATTTTTTACAAATTGAGCCCTTGTATAAAGATTATCTGTAGTATCGTCGTTTTCAGCGCGAATTCTAAACCAGTACTTACGGCCATTTATTGCATCCCTAGCATCAATTGCTATTGCAAACTCGGCTCTTGCATCTCTAATTCTTGCAGAAGCAGTAGTGTCGCCACCGCCAAATCTGATATCTCTGCCTCCATTTGAATAAGTATTAGTAGTAGGCGATAGTAAACCGCCAATAAGATCGTCAGTTCTATTGCCATTCTGCAGAGTTGAAACTACTCCAGCGGCATTTGCTTCAGCTGAATCAGTAAAATTTCTTATTTCTGCACCAGCCGTAGTAGCAATATTAGTAAATGAAGTAGGCTGAGTATTATCAGATGCTAAAGTACTTCCCCACTGAATTTGTATAAGATTGCCTGACCTAATTCTTTCTCCCTGGTCCTCAATATTAATAAGAAGTATAAACATATCATTGCCAACACCTGTTAAAATAGCTTCAGTGTTAGCACCAGCTGCGCCTTCTCCAGTGGCTACATTAGATATATTTGTAGACTCATTTGTTAAATCTGTAAAGACTGAGCCTACGATCCTTGCCATTAGTCATCCCCCACGAATCTAAAGGAGACGCTTCCTGCATCATCGTCTGCAACTAATATATAAGGTCCTGCTTGCCTATTACTAAAATAAGGAATTGCAGGACTACCATTATCTGTAAAACCTTCAATGTAAAGATTATTGTCTATTAAAAATACATTTGAAAATAAAGCTCCATAACCTTCTACATCAAAATCAGGTATAGACAAAGAGTAGTAAGGAAATCCTTCATCGGTATCTTGGTCGAGAAAACTAATAACTCCTGTTCCTGGCAACCAGTAATAATCTCCTTCATTGTAAAAATCTTCCACTATTGCACGAACAGGGGTGCCAACACGTTCAGTAATTCCTCCATTACCATTTCGTACAAGAGGATATTCAGGCACTTCTCTATAAACAGGATTGCCTTCTGAATCTTGAGCCCAAGCTGCGCCATAGAAATCTACTTGCTCAGCAACACCTACAGATGTTCCTGTAAAAAGCTTTACTTCACCTGCAGTACTAGGCTCGCTTATATCATATGGCCAGCCAGCTCTATGCTGAACATACTGATCATAAGAAGCTCTTTCGTAAAAAACTCCAGTATATTTACCTATGTCTTCCTGTCCTGTTGCAGTATCGCCGGTATTATTAAATCTCCAACAATGAATAAGGTCAGAATTTTCTCCTGCTTGATAAAACGGTGCAGTATCTCTAGTTACTTTTAATTGCTCATATGTTTTAACATTATCCATACTTGAAGACCAGAATCTTAAATCAGCTATACCCCCTTGCCAAAGATGTTCTAACCAGCGGTCATTACTTGCATTAGGGAATCCTTCTGCTTTTGTAAGTATAGAAAATTTTGCAAAAGCGCCTCTATTTACACCTATATTTTGCTCTGTGCTATGATTAGGATATGGCCAACATATAGCTAGGGGTCCCCTATTATCAACTGGTGTACTGCTAAGACTTGGCCACTGATATCTATAGTACGATCCTTCATTTAAAACAGTATTACTAAACGAAATATTGTCTAAACTAGAAGTATTGCCATTTACTTGACCATCATATGTTCTACCCATATTCCCTATTAAAAATTCCCAACGAATATCATCAGGATTATATCTAATAATAGAATGATACCATTGCCCTGTAGTAAGTCCGAACTGATCTGGGGTACCAAAATTAATAGAATGAGAAGACTTATTTGACCCATTAACACGATGCATTACAATATTTAAAGATCCTGCTGCAGACTGTTGAAAATTAAACATAGTTGCGTTTTGGTTACTGCCGCCATTCTGTCTTAAATCATGTCTTGGTTTAAACTCAAAAAGATATCTTGATAATCCGCCAGGATTATTTGTATTACAATACCAAAACCATTCAACACATGTTATTCCTACTTTATCATCCCAAAGAATGTCTCTTTCAGTGTTATTAAACGGCCAAAATCCTGCACCTGTGTAGGGAATATTATTTACAACTAATGCACCAGTAACACCAGCATCTCCTACATTGGTAGCTGCATTATAAAGATGGTATGCGGCGTAGTTTCCTGAACTTTCTGCCATATTAATACCTGCTCACAGATAAATTACGTCTTCTATAAGACGAAACTAATGCAGTTGGGCTAAATCCAAAGTTACTATTAAACACTCCATAGCTATTTGACTGCCTTGATAAAGAGTGTGTTGTTCCTAAAAACTCAAGCGTAATTGTTTCTCCGGAATTATGCGCATGTCCAGATTCAGCTATAAGTGCGAGTCTAACAAAGTAAGGTCCTTCGCCTACAACGCCTCTAACTAGAGTGTCTTCAAAAACATAATATATATGTATGCCGCCAGTTATTTCAGACTGTGAAGCAACTTGGGTTGCATTTTGTAACCAAGTAGAAGACCATGTTAAGTCATCAATAGAGTAGCCAGACTCTTCTTCATCTGTAAGATCTTCCCCGGAAGGCCTGTAGTTGCTAGCATGCTGTAATTGCAAGTTATATCTCTGTAAACCGTCTTTTGCTGAGTCTTCGTTGTACGCTCTAAAACATGCTCTTTCAAAATACTGAATAGGTATAGGATCAGTAAATGCCGTATAAGGCAAAGCAGCACCAGATGGAATAAGAAAGGTTGAAGCTGAAATAACCTCTTTACTATTTACAATAGCTGTTGAACCATGAGAATAGCCGCCAACAGAAGAAGGCATTCCATTAACATTTATTCCTGTTAAAACTCTCCTACTATAGTTTGCTGTGCCATAATCTGGCGGAACAGCAGCAAGCTTCATAACATACATTACTTTGTTTTCGTTAACTTCATCTGTGCCACCATCAGCATCATATGATACTGTTGCAGAAGAAGCGTCACTCGTAGATATATAATAGTAGGATTCTGACCTTAGGGTGTCTGGAAGGTTTCCTATTGCACTTACAGAAGTAGAATGTATTTTAGTCGCTGAGGTTCCAGCTATAGCAACTGTACTGTCATCATCTCCATCGTCATCAATTGCATGATTGACTAAAACAAGATCATCTTCCGCTAAAGAAACAGTTACTGTTTCTGAAAAATCTGCGTCAATATCTGTTTCTGTATAATTCTGTAGAAAAGATATGTCGTCGCCATCTATTCCAGACCATTCAGTTGCACTAATAACAACCTTACCTCCGTAGAAAAATCCGGATGCAGGTCCATAAAACTGAACATTTATAGTTTCACTAAAAGATCCAGAAAGTTGATCAGTCCAAAATGCATAACATGTATATCTATCTCCAATATTGTTATCAATATTCTGAAAAGTAAATAAGGCGTCCATTCCATCGGTAGAATGTGAACCTAAGTTATTCCAAGTAGAACCATTAAGAGTAGTATTATAGTTGCCGCTAGTAGGCATGTAGTCAGGATAATCAGTAGATGTGGTTCCTGGCTTTTGAGTTCTTATATCAACTGTTATTAAAAATACATTACCAGAAGTAAGATCGCTATCTAGCCTAAGAGTTGCATTTACTGTGTGATTTCCTACACTAAAATCCCACGTAAGACTTGTAGTAACTTCTTTGTTTTGGACAAGAGCAATAGCCATTACACCTCTCCTGTCCTAGAGAATGAAAAACTCTTGTCCGCTAGCAACCGTAGCATGAACTTGTGTTATCGTTAAAGTAGTTGTAGATGCTGTGTAATCTTCAATAAAAGCAACGCGACTATCTAAAGGCCCGCCTTTAAATATAACTGCTCTATCTACATACCTGTCGTCTGAAGAAGTATCTAAACTACTGCACTGAAGCGTAGTTGTAGTCGTTGCAGCAGTACTAGTAAAGTTTAGCGCCATAGTAGGAAAGTCCATGTCCATTCTATGTCGCGCATTATCATGTCCGTATGTTTCTATTCCAATAAAAGCATCTTTATATATTCTAGTTGCATCTGTGTCTTGTATACGAATTTGCACACTTTGCCCCGTCATCTCTGTTGCGTCTAAAGTGAGTTTATATATTCCTATCATATCATTATTGTATTTATTTGCTGCATTATTAGAATTCTTAACAGTATTCGTGTCACCATCTAGACTTACATAAATATCTCCTGTTGCTATACTGCTAGCTTCATAGAATGTATCATTTCCGCTTTGTGTATATAGCGGAAAAAATATATCGGTTTGCTCGCCGTATTTACGCTGAATTGGATTAAACAATTTATCCTCTTTAGCAAAAAAATGGCGGAACATTTAAAGGATCAAATGATCCCAAATGATCCGCCATAAAGCTCAGTAATTTTTTTTTATTTCTCTTTGATTGTAAGGTTGGTTGCATTAATCCTTACAGAGTCACCCGTAGAAACAGTTCTTGGAGTATCAAAAGCACCATAGTACATCATTGCATCATTACCATTTCCGGGGGTAGAACCGGTGGTAATAAAGAACCCTGTAACAGAACCCCAACCAGCAGAATTACTAGATGTACCAAAGTCCATTAATACATCATTAGTTATAGATGCTGGAAGAGCTCCTGCACCTGCTGTTGAAACAGTGTTAAATGCTGCACTGACTTGCACTCTTTGATAGCCAGATGCTGTTTCCGGCTCATAGTTTGCATATGGAGTGTCATCATTCAACGAAACAGAGCCCTCACTTGTATAAAGACCAACATACAAGTTTGCACCTGTATGTACATTGGTCGTAGTTCCTAAAAATATATAGTTAAGTAAGCCAGTTTCAAAATTGCCGGCTTTTGCTCCAGTTAATGCCATTATTCAGACTCTTTCTTTGCTTCTTTCCCAAAGTCAGCTAAACCTTGACCTCCAAGGTAAGCAATAGCAAGATATAAAATGTTCTGAAGCTCTGCTTCACTTAAGCCAAAAAGCTTTCCGGCAATGATTAATCCAATTGCAATAACAAAAGCCTGAGACTTCTTAGACTCAGAACCACTAAAAGGAAGTAATGATTGTAAAAACTTCATTATTCACTCTCCAATTCAGACTGTTTTTCGAGTTCTTCCTTCTTAGATCTAGTATACCAACCTGCTAATATGCCTGCAAGAGCAATAAGTATACCGCCATACGGACTCGAGAAGGGAGCAATTAAGCCACTCACCTCTTCAGCCAGCGCAGGACCTGCTTCAACAGGTATAGAAACTTCTTTGGTTCCAACCTGTTTTTGAACTAGTTCAGTTGTACCATCTTCATTTACAACTTCTTCTAGTCTATATACGGGTACTTCTACGATTCTATCTTCTAATGGCCTAGCAAAAAAATCATACTCTTGCTCGCTTGGCTCACCAAAAAGAGCACAACCGGACAGAATCGGAACACAGAGTAGAAGAAGACTAATTTTCTTCATCATTCTCCTCAAAAGGCGGGTAACTAGGAAAGAGCCAATGAATCCAATGGTTCATTACGCTCTTGGGATCATTACATGCTATTAAACAAATTATACTAATTATTAGTATTAGTAGAAACATGATTTCCAGTTTTTCCACAAAGTTCAGCTAAAGTTATTTGCAGCTCCATAACCTTTTGCCTAATTTGCTCTAAATCACTTATTTCACTCCTAAGAAGTCGATCAAGCGACTCAGGATGACCGTCATTTACATGGGCCTGAAACTTGTTTTCTAGCTCACTTAAATTACTAAGTATAATGTCTTGATTAATTCTTATTGGCTCAATTGCCCTTTGCAGCGAAAGCTCTTGATGATTCTGCATTCCCCAGATACCTGCTACAAGAGCAATGATAGCTGCAAGGCTACCAAAAGCCCTTGCGGTTCCCTCTGCATTGTTGGCCATTATTACTCCTGGTCAGCAAGACCGGCTATAAGCCGATCTCTTTCTCTAGATGTATTTGAAGCAGGTATTGGATCTGACACGTACACGTTCCTTAAAGGATTAAATAAGAATGGACCTCTAACCTGTCTTGAGCCTCTAATTAACGGCGACCCTCTATCAATGACCGTAATTCTAGGATTATTCATATATCCTACTAAAGAGTCCCTGGCAGTATCCATCTTCTTATGTAACATTTTTTCTTTTTGAGACACAACTTCAGCGCCGGCAGGGAAGAATGATATCCTAAGATCACCCAACTCCTTGCTTGTACCGGCACCTAGATCCTTTTCTCCTCTTATGTCTTGTATTATGTCAAGACACGTTTTGCATTTTATATACTCTCTAAAAGCTCTATTCTTAGAAAAAGCTCCTATATCTATATTAGATCCAAGAGATTCATACTCTTCTATTGTATTAAGCCATATACGTAGACCTAAATAATCATCTAAATACGTATTAGGAATAAGCGTTCCTAGCTCGTTTCTGACCATGCGTATGCCTACAAGATTAGGGTAAGGCTCTACATGAAAGGTTATCTTTTGAGCAGTGCCAAGCTTTTTACCTGACGTGTCTGCAATAGTAGAAGCTAAATGCACTTCTACTGTAGAGTTATTTAACCAGTCTCTAGTTGAGTCCGGAGTTATAGTAATAGTCTTATCTGATACCGTTGTAGAGTCTATGCTTAAGTCTTCATAACTCGAAGCAGAGCCGGTATCATTCATATAAAAGACTTTGTCTTTTGCTAATAACTGTTCTTCATCTAAAAATGCATACTGTTCTAACTGCACTGTATCGGTAGTTACTGTAGCACCATCTATTGCATTTGAAAATGTTATTTTTATAGTATCTTGTGTAGTCAAAACACCAAACTTATGATTAGTTGGCGCAGAAGATACGATAACCATATCAGAAGAACTTACTGCTATATCTGACGGCAGATTAAGGTCACCGCCTAATTCTATCTCCTCTTCTGTTTTTGCAACAGATGAAGTATCTAATTGTTCTCCTGTTTGAAACGATATAGTCTGCGTAGAGGCTAAGTCGTCTCCACTAGACTGTAACGCCCCAGTCGGAAGACCTAGATCTGCTCCTATAAATGTAAGCCTATATATAGAATTGGCTAGCAATACAGTGTATGGAACTATAGTTATAGTAGCATCTGAAACGCTAATCTCAGCATCCACAACAGTATCCAAAGCCACAGATCTTAAAATCACCGTAGCTCCGGACACCGAAGTAGAATCTAAATTTTCACTAAACGTAGCAGTTATTGACTTGTTTAAGTAAACATTAGTAGCGCCATGCGCGGGATCAGACGATGAAAACGTTGGGGCTGCCATGACGCATCCTTAATTAAATTAAGTCTTTATTAGGAGAACTTTCTGCGCCTGCTCGCATGCCGATGTCAGCAGTACGCATACCAACGTCAACCTTCTTTTTATAAACAGTCGTATCTACGATTTTACCAGGTCCAGGAATATTATTTAGAGCAAACTCAAAGTACTCTAATACTCTTTGCCTATTCTGCCTAGCTTGCTCGTATTCAACAAGCTCTTCAATTACAGATCTTGCTCCATAGTTTTTAGCAGTTTTGCCAGAAACCACAGGAACAATATGCGGATGAAGATCTTTTACATTTTTACAAGTATCTAGACGCATTTTCAGATCTTCCATTAGATCTGAAGGCTTATCTACAAAAGGTACATAGTCTTTAGATTTAATTAAAAATCCTAAATCTATAGATTTTTGTATAGTTATTCTATCTTCTTTAGAGACTTCTGCTGTAACTTTTGCAGTAGGCTCATCAGCAGATAATACAAAAGTATCTAAGGCGTAAAACTGTCTACGCTTCATATTTAATGAAACATAAGTATTAAGCTTAATGGGCTTATCGCCAGCAGACGAAGAAGCAGTATCGGAAATCTTTATTGACATTTAACCTCTTAAAAAGAGCCGGGGGGCCATAAAACCCCCCGGCCAATCCTAAATCAAATTACTGTTTAGGGCGCGTAGCTGTTACCACCGTATGCACTCGTAGTCACATCACCAGTACCAAACTGAAGCACCGGAGCGGACTCAGGATCGATGGACTTATCAATCACAATTCCCTTAGCAGTTCTAATCGCTTTACCATTGTTGATGTTTTCAACAGCGTAACGCTCGCGAAGTTTAACTTTGCGGATATCACGTGCAGGATCATCAAACTCTTCGGTAACGACTTCTTCGTCAACAACAAGAACACCAAGCTCGTTGGTGTCACACATCCAGAACTCAGTCATGTTGTTAGTTGCGTCGTAAGGAACGAAAGGAGAAACAATGATGTTAAGCCCAGAAGGGAACCCAGCAGGAAGTCTACTTGAGGTAGTTGCAATTGCTGAAGGATCATCAAGCTGCGTCTCTTGGTTTAATCCACCAGCACGGAAAGCCTCACCAGCACCAGGTGATCCCTGGTAGTTCTGGAACATTTCGCCGTTATTAGCAAAACCAAAAGCACGAAGCTGAGGATTAAGAGCAAAGGTCAGCCATCCGAACGGATGCATGATAATTGAATTCGGAACGTATCCGTCATCAACCATGTCAGCATACATGCGGAAAACATCTTCGATAGTGATCGTACCATTTTTGGCACCATCAATACCTCTACCATTACTCTTAATAGACCCAGCAGCAGCGCCGGAACTTCTATTATCAATGTAAGCAGTGCCAGCAGTGCTGATCATGTCAGCCACCTTCTGCTCCTTGTGACGGATAAGGGCACGACCTGCCGCGCGCAAGTGCATGCTCATCACATCAAACAAGGAGTAACGGATCATTTCTTCCGTCATCTTGACAGCCACACCGGACTTACCGATGGTCGCAGTGACTTGCCCTGCGAATTCCATCGTCTGCTCGGGGTATTCCCCACCCTCTGGGATGTCAGCCGCAGTAAAGGCGCCCATCGCAGGGAAGGTTAAGCTGGTTCCAACCTGAAAGTTAATTCTTTGAAGCAGAGGAGTAAGAGCAATTGTAGGCTCAATAGCATCTCTGACAGTCTGGGAAACAACTTTTGGGATAAGCATTGGCTGCTCAAAAGCAAACTGAGTGTCGTAGAACTCTTCTCTCTTGACCTGACCAGAATCAAAAGAAGCTTTACGCTTATTATCAGCCTGGATCATGTCATCAAGAGTAAACTTGTGACCCGGAGAGGTCGGAAGAGTACCATTGTTCTTCCAGATGCTGTACATCCGGTCAAACTTCTGGTCAAACTCTCTTTTGCCAGCAGGAGTGTTATCAGCAAAAGCCTTAAGCCTGCTTAAGGCAGCAGAATCAAGACCTTCGTCTTTAAGCTTTTCAGCCACAGCATTGTCGACTGCGTGAGTAATGCCATTCTCAGTATCATCGACAAGTCGAAGGATAGTCTCCTTCTGACCTTCGTCGAAGTGCTGTTCAATGGCGCCCTCGTCGACCCCAATTAATCTATCGCTCATTTGTTATCTCCTTACAGATCAACTTTAATGACGAGAGCAAAATAGTCTCCGCTAGAATCGGAAACAGCATGCTCAAACATTGCCGGAATACCCTGAGTACCAGAACCGCTAAGGCCAAGGCCAGGAACAGTCTGGACCTTTTTCAGGGTATTGTACTGATGATCAGTATTAAGGTTACTAAGAGTAGCAGAATCAGAACCAAGTCTGGTCACTGCAGTTCCTCTGGCCACAACGTACTTATCGATACAACGACCCACGACGTAGTCAGCAAGAGCCTGCTCAGCAACAGTGCTAGGATCGTAAGTAGTAAGACGTCCAGGAACGTTATCGCCAGTATTGGTAGACTTGCTAACGGCGTAGTGAGTAGCACCAGTATCAGTCTGAGTGGTACTACCAGCAATGCGGACTAAGTCTCCCGGCTCAATGGATTTTTCACCATTAGTGATTGCAGGAATCACAACAGTGTAGTTACCCATAAGCACAGAAGGCATTAAGTCGCGCTTGTAATTGGTGTACTTGGCAGCAAGCACTTCAGAGTAAACAGGTGCAGTAATGATGCCTAAGGGCTTAACTTTAGTAACCTGAGCAGTACTGGTATCAGCACTAACTTCAGAAGCAGTAACTGCAGTGTCTGCATCTGCACCATCAATGCTGTAAGTACCAAAGTCAGTGTCTTTGTCAGTGTACTTAATCTGGTACTGAGCAGCAAACGCAGGAACCAGAGCTCTTGCAGTTTCTTCTAAGTCTCCAAGAGTAGTACTGGCAGACATGGTGGCAGAGTTCATTCTACCAACAAAAGTACCAGGCAACAGAACAATGGGGTCATCGTCATGAAGCTTGTCTAACATCGCAACTGGAAGGAATTTTGCGGCTCTAAGACCCTGAATAGAAGGTCTCACACCTTCGTAAAGCTCCTGGTAAGGATGGTGGATCTTTTCGTAGCCTCTTGCAATTCTAATTGACATTTAAGTCTCCTTGTTAAATTTGATCTCGAGGATCAATTTGTTCTTGTTTATGGTTAACGACAGTTTCTTCTTTCGTAGACCGTGCAACCGGAGGTTTTTCCTCTGCGCGATCTTTTACAAAAGAAGGAAGTCCCTTGGACTTGAAACTACCTGCCAACTCAGGCACAAGATCCTCAATGCTGTCTCTTAAGCTTTCAATACTTCTGGTAGCAACCTTTTCAACTGCGTCAGCAAAAGTATCACTGTCTTTGATCGACTTGACGTGAGGCTTTTGCAATTGCAGTTGCATAGTTACAAGCTGAGAAGAAAGCTGTTTTTTAAACTCTTCGTTGAGAACAGCGTTTTGATCCATTAAAGCATTGTATTCACCAATTTTGGTATCGTACAATTGCTTTGCCTTTGCCAACTCCGCTTCAAGTTCAGCAGTTCTAGTTTGACTATCCGCCAAAGCGGTTTCTAAAATCTTTAAGGTTCTATCAGAGCTATCAGAGGACTCGACCTGCTGAGTTTCCTCAACAACTGCCTCAAGCTCTTTCTTTTCAGTTTGGTCGCTCATAGCTTCCTCTGATTCCTTTCCATTATGGAACTTATTACGAAACTCTGCTACGTAGTTTTCTATAGTCTCTCTTACTTGGTCAGCCGTGACGTGTTCTATTAAGGCTTTATTAAAAGCCAATCTTTTCTCTACAGAAAAGTTTGCTTCCACAGTAGGGTCTTTATCAAAATCACCCTCTAGGCTTTTAGCAATCATGTCTAAATCAAATCCTTCATTCAAAGGTTGCTTTTCTTTAGCCTCTTTGAACGTTTCTGGGACTGATATTCTAACTGATCGCTTAACATTATCTAAGCCGTATGGTAGCTCATCTTTTTCGTCTTCTGATTTAATCAATTCAGTGACTCTTCCGTCAGAGTCTGTTAAAGCTATAGAGCACACACCTCCCATGGCGTCTGCTGTAACAACCTGAACATTCTCTTCTTTAGATTCGGGGACAAGCGAGCTATCAAAGTCTGCGCTGAGAATACCAGCGAGTTCATTAGCAGGATGGTTAACAAAAGAGCACTCTAAATACTTCATTTTGCCAGTAACTAAATAAGCCCTATATCTAATTCCATCAACGTCGTAGACGTTTCCTGGTCTATGATTACATACTTCTTCTTCTTCAGCGTCGTTCAACCAGTCATAGCCACAGATAGAACACTGCGCTTTATTGCTGCTTTGACCGCTAGAAACTGTTTTATATCGACCATCTAATATTTTTTGCTGGGCATCTTTATCAGCTATAGTTCCACCTATAAGTATATAGCCAGAACCCATACTTGTGCCGTGATCAGGATGCTTCCAGTCATTTGCAAATTTATCGTCATCCCATAACTGCACAAACTTTTGTACATCTATGCGACCAATAGGCTCTGACTTAGAATCATGGTGTTTAAGGAATGGCTTATCGTAGCCGGCAGTACCACCATTATCTTTAGAAACCCAGCTAGGTGCGCCTGCTTTTACGCCCTTGCCTGGATAAACACGATTGTTTAGAAGGTATCCTGCATGAGTTGCTCTAATCGCAACTCTAAATGCAGGGGAATTGTTTGAGCCATAAAAATCCTCTAAGAGGTTAGCAGCATCCGAAAATATATTAGATCTCTCTGGCATGCCAAAAAGATCAGTAAATCGGACTTGTCTACTCATTTGCTGTATCCTCTCGGTTCAAACTTATGGATGTATCGCCTAAAAAATAATTTGACACATCACGTTTTTTTATGTCATTTATATTTTTTATCTCAATTTTTTCTATATTATTCTCATCTATACTTATAATTTTTACTTCTTCTATTTCGTTCTTTTCTAAGGCTGCTAAATAGCCGTACTTATACGCAAAGTCCGTATTTTGTACAGCAATCGCCTTTAGCTCTTCTTTTAACACATCGAATACACTACTAATTCTTGATAGATCTATAGTTATTTTAGAATCTTTTTCTAAATCTATCTTTAACATTATCATAGCCTTACGATTCAGTTTTATCAACGGTATACGTATATGTTTAGATAAGAACGTAGTCACGTCGTCTTTTATAAGCAGTTTGCTAGCACCAATTTCAGAATTTGCGTCTTTGCTTCCACGCTCTATTTCTGGAAACAAATACTTCTTTGCGTCTGCAACCATCATCTCTGTTTTAGATATTAAACACTTTTTAATATCATCGGATTTAACTATCTTATTATATTTAATGCTAATATCAGTAAATTCACATATACCATCGCACATTTCCATCCATGAATATGTAAATTCATCATATAATTTTTGTGCAACTAAATTGTTTTGGGCAACTTCTTTTTTAGTCTCTGCTTTACCATTTTGATTTTCAGGTTTAGCTTTATTTTCAACAGCATTTACTGATCCTTGGTCATTAGGAATTGCTGGCGCTGCATATAACTCAAAATATGTATTTTTACGATCTTTATCTATATATGCTTCTTTATTTAAGTATTCAGTTCTTAATTCATCTTGAGTTATAGCATTTTGTAAAAACAGTTGAATACCATGGTTTTGATGTGCTCTCATTTCTTCGCGATCAATATCGGGGAATTTGAGTGTAACCCGAGTGTCTTTATTTAGATCAAAGCCGCCTTCTAAGAGCAATATATCCAATACTTTAGCTGTAAACATTTCTGCAAATACATTTTGCATTTCAGAACACGCATCAACTAAGCTTTTAGTAACAGTTTGTGCAGTAGCTCTATTTGCGGTATCTCCACGACCCAGGTCAATACCAGATAATCTAAGTCCGCCCAACACTCTGCCCTCAAAATGCATAAGGTAGGGTTGCAGGTCTAATACTTGGCCTTCTGTGCCAAGCATGTTTATTTCCACGCGCTCTGTAGTAACAAGCCCGCCTTCAGGAGGAAGGGCGTCAACCTGTGCGCCTATCATGTCAACTTCTGAGTAACTAGAGCCGTCAGGTGCAGTTACATATCCTGCTGGCTTGTCTTTACTTCCGACTTTTGCGTGAAAAAGCGGGAACGTATGCTTATGGGTTACAAGTTCAGCAAGTTCTTCTAGTCTTCTAAGGGCCCTAATGTCTTCAAGCACAGGAATTATATAAGGAGTACCAAAAGTAAATCCTGATTTTCTATCTAAAGTAAAATGCACTACATCTGATGCACTAAACTTTTTCTCTTTTTCTGAGTCCCAAAGCTGTTGCTTCCATTGCACTGGTCTACCGAAATCATTCTTTTTAACAGCCATACTAGTAGGATCCGAAGGATAAAGCCCAGAGATAGGCTGCATTGTTTTACCAAACATCTTTATGGCAGAACCACTAGATCTAAGAGGATCTCTTTTTAGAACTAACATAGAATTGCCATAAGCAATAAGATTAGTTAAAAGCTCTCTAATAACACTAGATATAGGCTCTCCGGTAATAAGTTCTATTTCTGCAAATCTGTCTTTTATATAAGCTATAGCTTCATTGTCTTTGCCATGAAGGTACCAACCCTCTTTCATGACAAGTTCTCTATGCCTTCTTACAGAGGCAGCAAAATAAGATTCTACATCTAGAGTTTTACCTATCTCCCCCAAGTTATACATAGGGGTAATAAAACCATTTTCTGAACCAGAAGATAGACTGGGGTAGCCTCTTGCAGATAAGCTTGTTTTATAATAAAGTGTAGATACAGCTTGTCTTGGAGATGCCTTAACTGCCTCTTCTACAGATCTAGACTGTCCGCCTTGAGAAAGCTTGAGGTCTTCTTGATCTGGTTTAGTGGTAGAAAAGAGCGATGTAACTCTATCTAGAAGACCCATCTGTATCCTTTAACATTTGCTTTATTTCTTCATCACTTATGTCTATCTTACAAGTCTTAAGTATATTTCTAATAACTTCATCAGAAGTTTCGTCGTTTCCAACTCTATTTACTGCAGGTATAGTAATATTTACACTTGTTCTTAAAAGACTAGAAACTGTTTTTATTTCTATTGGTTCACTGTCAGAAAAATACCTGTTAAGGACATCTTCTGGAATATTAATTGTATACTGGTTTGACGGGGGTTCCAAACCAGTTACTGCATTGTCGATCAATTCATTGGCAGCGTCGTCCTGTAACTCAGAACATTCATATAGCGAGTCTTCTAACATTTGAGCTAAAATGTATTGAAAATCATTTAATAATCTCAGCATATACCTCTCTTTTATGTCATGATCATATTCTAGAAAATTTCTTTGATTTCTATTAAAATTATCAGAAGATCCTTTTTCAAACATGTCTACGGCTTCTTCTACTCCAGATAGAAATAGTTCTTGCAAATTAGTAAAAGCAAGGCATTTAAGCGCGACATTGTCTACTATTTCGTCGTTAAGATTTTTATATAAGCTTGAGTATACGCTATTAATAAGAGAACTAAATACTATTTTTGCATAATCAATTGTATAATTAGCTACATCAAATTCTTTAATATCTGCTAGCGTTTTTTTAGCACTATTAGAATACGTAATAGCTGAAGTAGCAGATATTGCCTTTAATATACCAAGCATTATCTTTAAATCTCTTTTGCCTAAATTACCATTTAATGTAAATATTCTTACTAAACAACAAATTTGATCTTTTTTCATCTTATAAGATGCTGACTGTGCAGCAGTTCTTAATACCTTATTTGTAGTTTTTGCCAAATAAGAAAATTTCTCATGAGTACTTCCTGAAAATGCTAAAGCGTTTTGTTTAAATTTACGCTCAAAATTTTCATTAAACTGTTTATTTAACGCATCTCTTAGATAGTCTTCTTCTTGATTGTCTGTTCCAAATGAGTTTAATTTAAGAAAGGTTTTTTTAGAGTAAGCTGGGTAATATTTATAAGAATCTATAGAAGAGTTTCTTGTTTGTCTGACAGCCAAATAGTTTATCCAAGGATCATATTTTTGGTCTACTGAAGTATAGATATATTCAACTGCATAACCTAGTATTATATCGCAGTCATTTTCGGAAACCTTTTTTAAGGCTAACTTGTCCCATCTGCCGCCAGAAAGAACTTCAGTTTCTATGTTTTCGGTCTGAATATTTCCTGCTGCAACAGTAGCT
>WLWG01002090.1_pt1 | contig 16010 bp, 17 predicted proteins | sample 6712871 | NCBI WGS metagenome assembly WLWG01 (sample SAMN12718693, study PRJNA515312) | sponge metagenome | isolation source: marine sponge | host: Mycale hentscheli | place: New Zealand: South Island, Marlborough, Capsize Point | collected 2003-05-01
TTAATCCATCTATCAATTATGATACAAATGATATATTTAATTTATGGAAAGGATTTAATATTGATAAAGAAAAAGCAGAAGAATTTAATGTAAATGATGCTAAACCAATTTTAGAACATATTCGAAATATTTGGTGTAATAATAATGAAGATACATTTAATTATGTTATTGATTGGTTTGCTCATGTTTTACAAAAACCTCATAAAAAAATTGGTGTTGTATTATGTTTAAAATCAAAACAAGGAGCAGGAAAAGGAATTGTACTAGAAAAGATAGCTGAAATTATTGGTGATAATCATTATATTCAGAATAGTAATGCTAACTTTTTATTTGGTGATTTTAATGGAATGTTAGAAGCAAAAGTATTAATTGATTTAGATGAATGTTTTTGGGGAGGTGATAAAAAATTAGAAAGTATTGTTAAGAATAAAATCACAGAAAAAAAACAACCTATTAATAAAAAAAACAAAGAATTATATATTATTGATGATTATGCTAATTATATAATTACAACTAATAATGATTGGTTTGCTGGATTAACAGAGGAAGATAGAAGGCATTATTGCATACAATTAAATAATTTATTATCAGGTAGAATGACTGATGAAAAATATAAAATGTTAAAACCTGTAATAGAAGCTCCTGCTGGATCATTTGCTAAATATTTATTTAATCGAGATATAACAAACTTTAATCCAAGAGTATATAAAAAATCAAAATTAGCACAAGAACAAGTAGAAAGAAATTGGAATTCAGTTAAGATATGGTTTCATGATAGTTTAAAAGAAGGAGGATTTTCATTACCAAATGATAAATTTGTAGCTTGGAATGATATTTTAACAGATGAATATCAAAATAATATTGGAGGAATTAGAATTAAAAATAAAAAAACAAATAAATTAGAAACTGCATATTTTAAAGATTGGTTATATAATTGTTATAATAAACAACATACAGGAGGTCACAAATTTCATAATGACGCATTTTACAGAGAACTTAAATTAAATTGTTTAAACAATCTTTATAAAGAAATTAGACCTGATATAAAAAAATTAAATGGTAGAAGTAGATTTATATTATTACCTGAATTAAATGAATGTAGAAAGAATTGGAATTTTGTACAAGATTTCGATTATGATTGGTATTCACATGAATTAGATTATGAAATCGATCCTTGTTTATTAGATGATGATTAAGGATTATTATTTGGTATTATATTTTCATCATTATCATTATTAGCTTGATTATTATTTACATTTGGTAAAATATTTTGTATGTTTGGTAATACATTATTAGCATTATTATTTTGATTATTATTCTGATTAACATTGTTATTATTATTATTATTATTATTATCTTCTTCATTTTCTTCTTCTTCTTCTGTTGGTTGTCTATCACAAGAAAATATTCCAAAACATAATGAAATCTTTGTACATCTAGATTTAAATAATACTAAAAGAACCGAAGCTAATGCAGATGCTCCAATTGTAATAATATTAGAATAATCATTTGCGTTCCATACATAATTATTTCCTGTTACTTCTGTTTCCGACATTGTATTATTATTATTAATATTATTCATATTATTATTTTTATTTTATAATATATTTTAAATTCTATTTAATATAATAAATGGAAACAGCTAAAAAGAAATGTTGCAGAGATAATGGAGATCCTGTTCATGAAACAAGAGTTAGATTATTAAATGATATCTCACAACAATTAAAAAAAATAAATAAAGATGTTAATACAATAAAAAAAGATATAGATGAAATAAAAACAAAAATAAATGATGATTTAATTATCGAGGTTGATAAAAAAGAACAGAATAAAGGATGGTGGTATTAAATATCATACATTATCAATGAAATAACATATAAATCTTGTATTATTGGACTATTTAAAGGATTTTATGGTTCTTTAAGTGCTAAAAATACAATAAATTAATTAATTTATTATTCTTTTAAGTGCTAAATAGTCATTAAATCTAATATATTATACCATAATAGCGGATTTATCATTAAATTCATATAAAATATCATTATTTATATGAAATTATTAAAAGAAAACAAGATTTAAAAGAAAAATATATATTATTAATAAAAGAATGTATGATTATTTATTTATTAGAACATTTATTTATTTATTGAGAGTATTAAATTATTATTACATGTTATTTAAAATAAATTGTTAAGCCCAATAAACCTGTGTCTGTCCAGTTCCACCAGTAACATCTATCTCTGCAATACGGACACATTCTATCCATGCTCGAAGGGTGTATGATTTACCAGCACCAAGATCTCCTAGTGTTTTATATTTGAGGAAAATTTCTATACCTCTCTGATTAACCTTCTCACCCCTGTTAAGAGCAACAGCTAACCATCCAAGTTGTCCTGCTAATTGTGTATTTAATTGATATCCCTCAAATGCTTTTGTAGATAGAGAAGTAATTTCATTACAATATTCTTCTTTGGTTACTTGCATAGGAAGTCCTTCTGTCCTAGTAACATTATGATAATGTCTTCCGTTGTTATCTACATCACCACCACCAAATAAAAATTTATCATTATATTTTACATTTAGTTCTACTGAACCACCAGCAGCTACCCATTGTGCATTGTACTTATTTAATAGATCTGTTTCACCATCATTATCATTACACATACCACAAATAATCTTATTAATTTGTCGATTTGCTCCACCAAGATTTCTAATAAGATTTACTGCTTTATCATGTGTATAAGAAGTTTTAGTTAATCGATAATCTACATATGATATAATTTTCTTTCCTCCCTTTAATGCTCCTGATCCTTCCCAAGCAGAAATTTCGTCAGGCTGATAATGAAGATAATCAGCCATCATTTTTGTCTGTGCTACATCCAACGGATAATTCTGATTAGTAGTATCTCCACTTCTGATAACATTTCTCCCCCTAGTTTCAGCAGTAGATCCACTTGGCTCAAATGTTAATTCTATTACTAAATTTTGCATAGCATATGTAGGAAGTTGTGTTGTACGGAATATTGGAAATAAATCTGCAAGAGATACAGAAAAAATTGGATCTTGTCTTAAATATTGTGCTAATGGTTTCCTCAATACTAATCCATCATTTTCCGTAGCTAAACCATCTTGGATCATAATTCCTTCACCTTGACTATTTGTTGTAGTAACATTTGTAGCAGTATCATCATAAAAAACTTCATGAGCCAATCCCCTAGATGTAAGAAATTGTTCTTTTTCTACTAAATGCTCACTATCTAAAAATGTGCTTTCGTAGGATTGATAATGATTAAAATCATCTATTTCCTGTAAAACAACAGCACCATTATTTCCTCGAAGAACAGCACGGCGGATAAGAGACATGATACCAACTCCAACTGGAAGGAATGCTTTCTTACCAGCTACCCCCTGTAACTGAAACTGAATGCGTGATTGACTACTCAAAAATCCTCGTTGATCCAACTGAAATCTAACAAAAGTATCAGTATTAACAATAGGTCGGATAATTACACTTTCCACATCCATAGTAGGATTGGAAGGAATTACACCAACAGACATTAAATCAACAGGAGGAGGTTTTGCAGAAGGTACAGACATAGAACTTTGAGAACTCATATTTCCACCATAACTCATCTTTTATATAATTATTATATATTAATTTTAAAATAAACAAATAATATTAAAAAAATTTAAAATGTTACTATTTCTTTTTCAGATGAATTTTATCAATTTTATATGCTTTTGATGAAGGATTAACTGATGCATAGACCCTAGCATATCCCCATTGACTAGCTGATTTTACTTGTGGTCTTACAGATTGAGGATTACTTTTATATGCTCCTTTTCCTTTATTATAAATTGTTCGAATTCCTGATAATTTATATCCTGTTAAATCAGAAATTTCTTTTAATGAATTGGATTTATCTTTTGGTTGTTTATATTTTTTATTAAATTTATGTTTGTATGTTTCTACCATATTTATTATATTTATAAATATTATAAAAAAAAAGTGTTAAAAAAATAATTTATTGTTTTGATTTTATTTGTTTATGTCTTGATGGAATAATAATATCTTTATCTAAATGATTATCATTAAACCAATAATTTTTTCCATATGTAGTAAATAATTCTTCACCTGCTTTAATATCTTTACATGATACTAAATTCATTCCTTCGAAACGACAATTATTTAATTGTGGCTTATAAGTTTTTTCAGGATGGTAACCTCTATCATTTGCTATATGTCCTAAATAAATTTGGTTATCAGGTATATAATCATCTGTTATAATTCTAAAAGGATGTAATTGGATATTATAATCTGAATTATATATTAATTGTTTGTTTTCTTTATTTAGTTCAGGTGTAAATGGTTCAGCTACTCCATCTTTATAAAATAAATCAGGAAATTCTAAATCTTGCATTAATTTAACAGGGTAAAAACATATAATATTATTTTTTGGAATGTCTATATTTGTAAATAAACCTTGACCAGCATTTTTTAATTTACTCTGTTTAACACTTAATTCTTCTAATTCTGTTTTATTTTGTAAATATTTTTGATGTCCAATTAAATATTCGAATGTTCTTTTTTTTTGTAATTGTTCTTTTGTTAAATTTTTTTCACTTTCATCTAAATCTTTAATTTCATTGGACATATTTATTAATTTATAATAATATAAATATTTTATTTTTAATATTTTTACTGAACAACTTGTAATCCATTTTCATTATAAACAACAGAAGCTTTATTTTTGATAAATAGGAAGACAGCATTAGGATTATCACTTGTAAGATCTACCGACATATTGATACCGAAAGTTTGAGAACTAAAATCTACACCTGTATCAAAAAGGGTAAAAAGTTGTCCAACACCAAAATTAGCACCACCTTCTATAACTTTATTATCATTACCACTAATATTATAATTTGCGTTCCTTGATGAAATTTGAGTTCTCTGAAATGGTTGCGTCCAATCTCTAATAGCATTCATCCAACTTTCCGTAATCTGTGGATCGAGTGATTTACATGTTTTTAGCTGATCCTTGTTAATACTATCAATCTGATACATTGTAGGAAATGCTGTACCTCCTCTTGTAAAAAGGATAGAATTAATTTTTGCTGGTGATCCATCAGAATTTAGAATTGGTAGAGTAGAAGCACCATCAAAGGAACGATTATTTAGATGTTTAGATGGACAAAAATTTACAAATGCAGATATACAATTTTTTAATGCTAATGAAAAATTAATAATAGCATTTTGAGAATTAATACTTGTATAATATGTAGAAAAGGAATTAAATGAAAAACCTTGTTCTTTTTGTGCTGATAGAGAAGAAATGGTAGCTTCATCAGGATCAATTACTTCTGCAATAAGTTTTACATCTTCCAATTCATAATAAGCATCTGAAATCTTTGAGCCATCACCATCTTCTTCATATAGAAAATCCGCATCACTATTTAATACTACATCTAGTACCATTCCATTTAGACCATATTCATTAGACATTGGTATTGGAGAACTAGAAGATAGAACTCCTGACGGCATTGGACAGCAAAAAGACACAGGAACACCTGCTTCTACTACATCCTTCCTCATTAGCTCAAAATTACTATCAACAAGACACATATTATTAGAATGTGTATGCGTATCATTATCACTTGTGGTCGATGCTAGGAAACTCGACATGAACCTATTATAATTTTTTAGATGTTCTAGAACTGACTGATTTCCATTTTTAATAATTAATTGATTTAATGCTCCATAAATTCCTACCCTTTCATTAATAGTTACTTTATCACCAGCAGTAACTTTTACACCATCAGATTTATAAAATGAAATTTTTCCTTGTAATCTTACAGAATTAGGAATTAGCATCATATCACTTGCACCAATCAGGAAAGAAACAATATTATTTCCTGCTCGGTATGATATTTTAGATGTTGGAACTTGGTTGGATGGCTGGATCTCAATAAATCTGCGACTACTCATATTTTATATTATATAAGTTAAATAAAATTTATAATAATAATTTTAAAAAAATAAATTAATTTTTTAAACATCCACAGACATTCCTGATGAAGTAATGTTGAGACGACGAATATGATGGACATAACACAACCATAGCTTATCTTTGAGAGGAACACCACTAGCACCAGCAACTTCATAATTTACCTGTAAATTAAAATCTCCTTTCTGTCTAGCATCATAAGTTCCTGAACCCATTGATAATGCTCGACCAATAAAGAAATTATGATAATAACTTTTGAGAGATGTACATTTAAACCCCATTTGTTTTAGTGCTTTCATATTTTCATATAAATTAATCTGATCTAATGATTGTCCAGTAGATAATTTTGTAAGTGATACAGGTTCAGATGGATTTAGCTTATTATTATAGACCATTTGATAGCTGGAAATTTTATCTGGAATTCCTGTAATTCCTGTGCGGTTAGAACGGAGAACAGATTGGAAAGGTTTAGTTCCATCATAATCAGTTTGATCATTATCATATGGATATGTATCCTTACAAAGTAAAAGATCCTTTGGTGAATAAATTTCAGCATCCGTAGGAATACATGCGATAGCTTTACATCTAGAATTATTTATTGGTAACCTTAAATTAGCAATTCGATCTCCTTTCTGTTGAGAAATCTTATAACAAGTATAAGTTGGATAATCATATTTATATTCACCTTTTTCTTTAATCAGAGAATTTATAGAAGCTACAAGTGGAGCAGGAGGCATTAATTTTGTAATCAGTAATTCAGCATCACTAATAGTGTATGATAAATTGTATGTGGTAGCACCTAGAACAGAATTATCGATAATTACACTAGCATCAGGATCTATATCATGTCCAGCAATAGTATTTTCTTCTGTAAATGTAATAGCAACAGCACCTTTTCCTCCATTTGCGGTTGGCTCAAATTGGATAGTTTTTATAATTCCGCTATCCTGTCCTCCAACCTGTAATGATGAAATTTTATCAGGAATTACACCACCAGTAGAACTACTAACCACAGCAAATTTTACCTTCTGACCAATCACAAATGGAAAATTATCAACCTGTCTCATGTTATTTTTTCCACTAATAAATAAATTTGTTACCTTATCACCGACGGCTGCTTTTTGTCCTCCATTTGCAGTTTTTTCCAAGAAAAATGGATTACTTAATGGATTTCTGTATAAATTAACATTATCTAACTTTCTGAAAACCTTCTTATTTTCCTCCAAAATCCATTCGAGACGGAGACCACCCATAGCTTCTACTACTAGCATTCGGTCTTGTGACCATAGACCACTATTTAGGGGCAATACTACCTTTGCTTCGATAAATTTATTTGCTGAATTTCCAGTAGCATCAAAATTAGGTTGAGTAGTAAGTTTATTAGGATGATTATCCATATAAGGATTATTGTGGAGCATGTTACCATCCTGACGAAATCCTCCTTGTGTGCATCTACTAGCTGGATCAAAAGAAATAGTACCTTCTGTTAAATCTCTCTTATTTCTTTCATTTTTATCATTATCATAATCATATTTTAATGCTACAAGAGAATTCATATTAACAATCTCCTCCAACATTACGGATCGATCTCCTGACCAACATCTAAATTCCTTACATAAAATATTTGCTCCGCTCTGATGATCAAGGGTAAATCGACAAGGATCTACACCAGCAGGAAGATTAATTTTAACTTTAAAAGAAATAGAGGATGCTCGTGGCTTAATATATTGTGCAGATGAAGGATCAATAAAAAATTCTAATTTTTGATTTTCTCCTAGATCAAGATTATTAATAGGATGGATGGAAATTCGTTCAGAAGGCATTGGAACACTTTCATCAATGTTAAAGAAACTATCAGACATTATTTATAATAATATAAATATATAAAATAAAATTAAATTTTTTTTTTAAAAAGCACCTGTTCCTGAAATTTGTAATCTTGGATTTTTACTCATGGAAGATGTTAAACCCATCTGATTATACTGAAAAGATGCTCCTGCTGTATCTTTTAATGCGTTTGTTTTATCTTTTGCTGTTTGTTCTCTATCTTTTATTTTTTTAGCTTCATCCACATCATCCTCGATGTGACCAATTCCTTCTGCTAATCCACCAGCAATTCCTACCAATGCTCCAAGTGGTTCTAATATTGGAATAGCTGTTCCAATTAAATCTGTATATGCTCCAACTTGTCCAAGAACATCACCAACTTTTTCTGCTGTATTATCACCTGATAATTTACCTGAACTTATATCACTTATAGTTGATACAACACCCATAGTTCCTCCAATTATTTTTTTTGCTCCATACATTCCAGCATCTAATCCTTCTTCTGTAATACCAGTTTTATCTGATATTGCAGTTTTTAATTTTCCTCCTATTGATTTTACAGGGGCATCATCAGAAGAAGGAACAATTTCTTCATTTGTAGTCGGTGCTGATGATGTATCGGTTGATTTTGCTGGTGCTGGTTCTTCATTTCTAGCACCAGTATCTCCTGAATTTTCTGTTCCAGTATCTTCATTTCTATCTTGTATTTGTTCAGGTTCAGGTTCAGGATCAGGAGATCTTGGTCTAGCTGGTTCTCTAACTGCTAATTGTCTCTGTAAAGAAACACCTTTAAATGTACCAGTTAATCCAGTATTTTCTCCTGCTGTATCAATAGCATCATCACTCATGGATAATCTAAATCTTGGATCTTCTCTCACCCCAAATTGTCGAACTCTTTGAGCTAATGCATCTGTTCCTTCACTAGATTTAAATAATGTTGTTTTTCCTGATTTTACAGCACTTTCTAAACTTTCACCAGCACCTTCATCTTCACCAGCATCAGCTTCTACACCAGTACTTTCTGCTGATGTTGTTCTACTTATTCTTCCTGAAACCCTTGCTCCAACAGGATCATCAGAAGGAGGTGTTGCTCCTGTATCTCTTTCTACCTGTGTTCCAGTGCTATCTTTATCTACATCATCATTATTTTTATCACCTGTTCTAAATTTTTTAAATTTATCAGATAAATAATTTTTATTTGCTGTAATATGTCCAACATCATCAACTTTATATTGTGTTTTATATCTTTTATAATTTTTTACTGCTTCACTTAATTCAGATGAATAAAATGCTTCTTTTCCTGCGTCTCCTGTATGAACTAAAACTTCTGCAATTTTACCTTCTTTACTATTTTTTATAGTATCTAATGCTGTATTTAGATGTTGATCCAATAATTCATTATGGTCGAGAACTCCATCATTATAAGAATTACTAGCTTGATTGATAGCATTGTTAAAACTGCTCATTCCAAAGTCACTCATATTTATATATTATATTGATATAAATATAATTAATCAAAAATTAAAATAAAATATATATTATAAATGTTTAGATGTGTTTGTTGTTGGATTTTTGGATATTGTTATAGAATAGAAAAATAATTAATCTTCATTTGCTTTTGTATCTTGTTCTTCATAATTAATTACATCTTCATCTTCACTATCCAATTGATCTAATGTAATTATTGGTTTATCTCCATAGCCCATAATTGTATCAAAATTTTTCATGAATACAGCTGGATTTTGTTGAGCATTAATTACCATAATATTATATTTTTCTTTCATACAATAATTATAATATCTCATAAATAATTCCTCTGAACCACAATAATCGGAATATTCTTCTGCAATCTTGGATAATTCTTTAAAATTATTTTGTTTAAATATACAGATAAAATCAGAATTATTGCGTATAACATTTGATACTGCTCGAAAACTTTGTACTGCTAAAATTATTGATGTCTCTATGTGTCGATATCGGCTGGATAAAAATGAAATCTCTGATGTTCGTTTAAAATCTCTTGATATAATATCATCTAGAACAATTAATCCTGTCGGCATATCTTCTCTTGGAAATTCTTTTTGTTCCTCAATATATTCTTTGATATATTTATCGTCATAATGATCTATAACCTCAAAAGCATCCATTAAAAATTTACCCTTTGGATCATTATTAATTGTATTACTCATGATTACAACTTTATCAAAATAATCTGTACCAAAAAATCCATTTTGTTCAGGTTCTCCTCTTAAAGCAGAAACAATAAAATTCGATTTTCCACTGCGTACCGACCCACAGCAGAGCATACAAAACGGAGGAACAGGTAAATTTGGATGTAGCTGTTTATATTTTGATTTATCTTCTAAATCTCTCACTTTTAATATTGTAGGAACTACAAGATTAGGATTTTCTTTTTTCTTTTTATCCATATTTAATATATTATATATAATATTATTTTTTAATTATAATTACCATAAAATTTTATGTGACCAATATTTAGCTGAATTTTTATTTGTTGCTTTTCCATGTCTAGAATAATATGCTTTTTTTCTTTTAGGATCACCATGATCTAATGATTTATAATGTCCAATTTTATCCTTAAATTGTCCATATCTTTTATCTCCAAAATGAATTAATTTAGGATTACCACTTGCAGATTTTACATAAACAGAATATTTTTTATTTTTAGCTTTACTAACAAAAGGTTTATATAATTGTTTTTTTTCCATTTTAATTATATAAATATAAAAATATATTATTACAAAAATAAATTTATTGAGGAATATAATAAGACCAAGCATTATCTAATGTCGATGTTGTATTATGAATTACTTTCTTAACTTTCTGTGTATGTTCATGTTCTTCTTGTTTTTTCTTTTTTTCTTGCTTTCTAGCTTTCCTTTTTGTATCATATTTTTCTACTGCTTTTTCTTGTAGATCGATTAATTGTTCTTCTGTAAAATTAAATGTTTTTTGGAAATCTTGTGAATAATCAATTGTAGGATTTTCATATTGTTCTACTTCTTGTTTTAAAACTTTATGTTCCATTTCTTTCTTTTTTTTTGATAATTCTTTCATTTCTCTTTTTTGTTGAGCATTTTTTCTCCTATTCTCTAATGCTTTTAATCTTCCTTGTCTTAATTTTTCCTTGTGTTCTTCACTCAATTCTCTCTTTTTTTTAACAGGTTTAGCTACTGGTTTATCAAAAACATTCTGTTCATCTTCTTCCTCTTCACTTTCTACAAATTCAGAATTATCAACAGATCCATCTTCATCATTAATTTCATCAACAAATCCATTGTTTTTTAAATCTTGATAAATATCATTATTATCTTCTTCTTCACTCATATTTTTATATTATATTTATATATTTTTATTTTATTTTGTTTATTTTAAAAAATAATAAATCTATTTTTCTTTTTTCCTAATATGAAGTACTAAACATGTATCACCCACTAATTCAGATGCTCTCCTCTCGTCCTTATGAACAATATCAACATTAAATTCATTCATTACTATTGGCTGTGGATTATTAAGTGAAAGATAGCATTTCTCATTTGCCTCGAAATATAAAGCACCAAATTCTTCTCCTGCATTTGTAAATTGTGGAATATGGTATAATATTTTAGATGGAGTATGTTTAAGAGCATTAAAAGATTGATATGGAAAATTATTCACTCTAACAAATAAAGATTGACCACCATCAACAATTTTCGGTAATTGATTACTAGCAAACACTACCTTTGTACCATCAAGAGAAGGTTTATCTACTACTCCATCACCCTCAAATCCAAATGAATTCATAGCATTTGCTCCAATAGTTCTATGATATAAATTGCTTTGAGATAAAATCATAACAATATTATATGCTACCCCCTTGGAAGCATTCACAGATTTAAATGATGCTTTTTCTGTGGCTATATCTATATCATTATATAATCTTGTATCTATATCTCTACAATACATATTTTCTCGATTTAATATTTGCATAGTTGCCCACCAATCTTTATTTTTTCCTCTGTATTCCCAACCAACTAATCCTTTATTATAATAAACATCAGCATTAGTCGGTTGTTGAGCAGGAATACCTGTATATTGTGTTACTTCTATTTCATCATCAACTTTTTCCAAATGAATTTTACCAAACATCATCCAATTACATTGATTAATTGGTTTAAAATAATTAACCTTTTTCTGTCCGTTTCCTGTTAATGTTTTTTGATAAGCTACAAGAGAAATAAAAGTATTTCCACCATCTTTGGAATATTGTGCTTTAATTGTTTCTCCTTTACACTCAAAAGCAAGATGAGTAATTTTATCAGATGAAATTTTTAATGGATTTGCTGGACAAACACCAGCATTTCCATCCCATCCATGATAGATAACCTTTCTAGATTTAATCATTGTCTTATCATTTGGATCTACTACTGAATGTAAAACTTCTATTGTATCACCATCATTAACATTTGTTCGAATTTCATAATCAAAGAAACCCTGACCAGTATCAGAACAATAAGCAGGATGAGTATGCGTTTTATCAGCAGATCTAGATAATCCTACACGGAAGCCACCATTAACACCACCAGTAATTTTTGTTAATTTATATATAACTTTTCCACCTGTTAATGATATTGGAGCATGTTTCATCATACAAGTAGTATTACCTGCCTTTTTGGTAATCTTTGCATTTGCTCCATTTTCGGTGACCACAAAAGAACTATCATCATCAGGAGTATTTATTCCTATCCATTGATTTTGACTTTTTGGAACAAAACTTCCTTTTGTGCTACCATGAGTATTTTCGGTTCTTTGATCAAACTTAAAATCAAAACCTTCGAATTTATCATCCCCAGCATTTCTTCTTGGTACTACTTCTGCTAATCCCTGAATACATGGATGATATAAAAATCCACCAGTTTCAGCTAAACCAGTATATTTATTAACACTAACAATTTTTCCATTTAAACTATCTTCTATTTGTTTAGCAAAATCATTAACATTAGAAGATGTTTTTTTTACACTACTTACCCAAGCCATCACAGGATTAGAACAGCAATCCGCAACTTGTAATCCATCATCAGATAATTCTTCACCATACCACAGGAAAAACTGATTAGATGATTTATTAATATTAAATCGTGGATCTTTATTTATCTTTAATGAATGAACAGCAATTTCACTATGAGGAGGAATAACAACAGGAGTATTCATATGATTAGTAAATTCATATGGTTTGTAAATACCTGAATTTATGCAGTTTAATCTCTTGGCTTCCGCACTATCATTTGAGAGAAGAATTAAGGACATTATTTATAATAATTACAATATAATTAATTTATTTATAAAAAAATAATAAAAAATATATATATAATAAATAATGGAAAAACATGATTACAAGGTTGGAAAAGTTAAAATTAATATGATGAAACCGAAGCTAGATAATGGAGTTCCTGCATTATCGAGTGAATTACCTGATAAAATATCAAAAGTAGATGTTGGTAAAGGATTAAAGGAAAAATATGATTATAAACAGGAAGATATTTTTGAGGGTGTTACAAAGAAAGAAAAAATTAAAAAAAATAATAAACCTAAAAAAGTCCAACCAAAAGTTCTTAAAAAAATTAGTCAGAAAAAATATTAACTATATATTTTTTTTTTTTTAATGTGTTTTATTGTTGTTATGTTGGACTAATTAATACATAAAATATAAAGTTAATAATGTATAAATAAAATATAACAAATAATAACAAAATGGATATCTTAAAGGATTTGTATAATTTTGATTATGATTGTTTTTTATTAGTGTTAAAATATGTACAAACAATAAAAAATAATAAACTTGTTATCGAAGATCTTAAAAAACATATTACATTAAGAAAATGTATAGAATTAAATGAAATTTATTTAACTAAACAAGAAATTAGAATAGACATGATGTACGCAATGGATAGAGATTATGAAGCTAATGATGAAGAACAAGATTTTATATTTTATAAAAAAGAACAAAAAGAAAGAATTAATAATTGTGTTATTAATAATGATATAACTTTCGATGAAGATGATTTTGTAGAATTATATACAATTAAAGATATTTTGTAAAAATTTAGATTTAAAAATAAAAATATATATTATTATTATAAAGTAATGGAACAAAAACTATTTGATTTAATTCAGAAGGAAAAACCAAATGTTAAGGATAAAACAATTAATATGTATCTTAAAAATTTAATTAAGTTATCAAAAATGGTTACAGGAACAGATGATTTTGAGGATATTGATTTCTTAAAAAATGTTGATAAAGTATCAGAAACATTAGACCATTTGCATTACACAACAAAAAGAAATTATTATAATGCTATTATTGTAACATTATTAGTTTCTGATCAAGAAGAATTATTAAAAGAATATCAATCTATTCGAGATAAATTAAATCAACAATACGAAGATGAACAAGCCACAGGAGTTATTTCAGATAAACAAAAAGATAATTTTGTAGATATCAGTGAAATTCATAAAGTTATAGATGATATACATGAAGAAATATATAGCAAAAAATTAAAAAAGAAAAGTGATTTATCAAAGAAAGATCAACAATTATTTATGGTATATTTATTGATAAATATTTATGTAAAGTACCCTTTCAGAAATGATGTAGCTGGAATGAGTGTTATCAGTAAAAGAACTTATAATAACTTAACATTAGAAGATAAAACATCTAATAATTATGTAGTTGTAGAAAAAAATAAAATGAGTTTTGTATTAAATGAATATAAAACATCAAAAAAATATCATGAAAAGATTATTCCAATTGATAAAGAATTAGAGAAGATTTTTAGAATGTATTTTAGAATTACTAATATATCAGACAGGATGAAGAGTGGAGATGAAACAATATTATTTAAATCAAGTACAGGAAAACCATTATCTAGAAACGCAATCAGCCAGTTATTATTAAAAACTTTTAAACAAAGATTAGGAAAATCCATATCGACTACAATGCTCCGTAAAATTTATTTATCAAGTAAATATGCTGATGTAAAAGATGAAATGGAAAAGGATGCACTAGTGATGGGACATTCAGTAGAAACACAGCAAAAAGTATATGTAAAAGAAAAACAAGAAGGAGATCCTATGAGTGAAGATATTTATAAAAAAAATGAAGAAACAGGTGAAGAAGAACCAAATTTAATTTATGAGGATGATTAAATAATCCATCCTGCTTCTTCTTGTATTCTATTAAATCTTTTTAACATTCTACTTCTATTAACACATCCATCATTAAAACTTAATGAATTGTTAATATAAATACATTCACAATCAAATAAATCTTCCTTGTTACAATCAGCTATTTCATGCAAAATTTCATATTCATAATCATCATTGATCATTACATCGAAATATGCTCTATAATTTAATTCTCCATTCCAATATCTTAAATAATCGTTTTTGTGTTGTGATTTTCTTTGAGGCATACCATATTTAGACATAGATGAGCCAATGTAATATTTTCCTGTTTCATTATCTAGAATTTTATAAATATATCCTTTTACCATTTTATATTACTTTATATTTTAATTATACAAAATTATTTTTAAATATAAACGCATAATTTAAGATTTGTTAGTTAAACAATTTTAAAAAAAAATATATTATATATATTATAATGATAATTCATAAAACTCACAGCAAGAAAGAATTAATTGATATTGTTGAGTTTTTCCATATTCCTATTGATGAATATGAAGAATTAAATAAAGAAAATTTAATAATCGAAATAATTAAAAATATAGATAATATTCCTGAAATAATTCCTGATTATGATTTTTTATTAATCAATAATATAGATGAATTAAAAACTTATTTATCAGAAGCTAATCAGGATAAAACATTATCAGTAAAAGAAAAAACAAAAATTATGAGAAAAGCAAAAAGAATAATTAATTATTGTAAGAATGGATATGATATATATAAATCATCTTTTATAGATATTACAGAATTATTAGATGTAGCAAATGATATAGCTGAACATGGTAATATTCCAACTTGCAGAAGATCAATTAATATGTTAAATGATGATATTAAAATTCCATATAAAATAGAATTAAAAATGACTAAAAAATGTAAGAGAGAATTGTAAATAAAAAAACAATTAAAATTAAGTAATGGAGTAGCATT
>WLWG01002099.1_pt1 | contig 15958 bp, 26 predicted proteins | sample 6712871 | NCBI WGS metagenome assembly WLWG01 (sample SAMN12718693, study PRJNA515312) | sponge metagenome | isolation source: marine sponge | host: Mycale hentscheli | place: New Zealand: South Island, Marlborough, Capsize Point | collected 2003-05-01
ATCTCCAAATGTGAGTTGTGTTATGTTTGCTGGCACATCCAAACCACACACTAAATGTGCCTGTTTGGCATCAATGTGCTCCACACACATTTGGTTTAGGTTGCGCCTCATTTTTCCTCCTCCATTTTATCATTAATGTTTTTGGTGAGAGGTTTAAACACCTCCTCATTTTCCTCTAACCACTCCAAATAACTCATCCAAACTGCCTGCTCCTCCTCCTCTAACTGGTGGAGATAATGTTTTATGTTGCTCATAATAACCTCTGTGTTATAACAACCGCACCCCTGCGGTTATTATTATTATAACACAAAGCGATAAAATAAGTTAGAGTTTGCCAAAGCGGGGTGCGGTTTATCACAGGGATAATAAAGGCAAACCCTAACAGGGTTATTTTATCACAAACACAGAGAGATGTTAAGTGTTACATTAGGTTACAATGTTACTCAAACACTTTACATTGAGGGGATCCTGGATGGTCATCACAGAACTTGTCCAGGAGTTTGTCCTTGTGTCTCTCTGAAGGGTCTGAGATCTTACCCTCAGTCAAGGGGTCCCATTCGTCAGGAGAGTGTGTCTCGTTGCAGTGGAGGTCCACTTTGTACTTGGAGTACTTATCGTTGGGGTCTTTTTGTACAGTCATTTTTTGTAAACCTGTTCGTTAGTGAACTCTGCTGGTACTTGTCTCCCAAACATATCTAATTGTCCGAGAATCTTAGTACCTTGAATTGAGATTACTTCACACTTGTAACCTGTGAAGGGTCCCTCAATTACATCAAGGATGTCACCTTCAACATAATCATTTAGGACATTTTGTTTGACCTCAAGGTGTGCATCATCACACATATCAAACAACCTTTTGATCTCACGAGGTCTGAAGGGGATGGGAATGTCCTTGTTACAGTTGACAAAGAACTTAATCCCAGGAGTCCCCAGAATAAGGTCAAAGGTGTCCCCAGGGAACCTTGTGGTGGTGTTTCCTAACTCATCCTCCACCACCTCTTGCTTGACCTTAACCAACAGGTACCCAGACATCAACAGACTGTTCTTTACCTTACGTTTACCACTCTTCTCAACTACGAGTTCCTTCTTTTGTAAGTACTCTACCTCTAACAAGTTAGTGTCATTGAATACAGCTTTACGAGCCAGTAACTCTCCTCTGGTAGCCTTTTCCTTATTCATATTGATGGAAAGTGCATACCAATGTTTCCAGTCGTTGCAATCAATCATCAGTTAATGTCCTCATAAAGACAGTCAAGTACAGTATTATAATCTATAACAGAGTCACCTGAGAAGATTACACCTAGATCTTTATAATACTTGTAGATCTTTTTGTATAGTTTGTGATTGGATCTGAGATCTGTGTCTCCATTGACGGCCTCACGAATCACATTAAGGTGAGTGCTGAACTTGTGGACTATGTGTGTAGCCATTACTATTGTGTAGGTTGTAGTAGCCAGGACGGACGACGTTCTGGTATCCTGAGGTAATTATAATACGCCCAGGTTTTGGTGTTAAGGTACTGACGATACGCAGTTACGACGTCAATATCACTATTGTATTTAAGGTCTTCTGGCATGGCACGTACAAAGGGCGTGGTGTGTTTACCAGACCTACCTGTAGGGTCACCTGTGGGTAGGATTTCTTTTGCTGCGAGAAGACTATTGAAACAACTGTGGACTTTATTGTAACGGGCAGTGTACTCTTCACACAAGGCAAGACCATGTGTAAGTAACCACTGCCAGTTCATTACGAAAGAGTTAGCCCAGATGGTACAGGGATGATTACGAAAGGCACCTTTCTCTGTGGCATAGGGTGTACCATCTGATTTGGGGATGGTACCAAACCCGTGGCCCCATTTGTCTGAACAGACAATGGAGAGCATCTGACAGGTTTCCAAAGGCATCTTGACGACGTGTTTGTCTGGAAGAGACTGGGCAGATATGTGTGGTGATGGGTCAACAACAAATATATTCATAATGATATTATGGCATAAAAAAAGACCGGGTTGAACCGGTCTTAACATTTATTCGCGACTGGTGAGTGCCTTCTCTACCATCTCATACAAATCATCGTCGACTTTGGTACTGGTCATTGCTACTGCCCTCTTCAGAATGTGAAGTGCCGTGTTGATGATAAGTTCACCTAACTCAGCGTTGTCAGGAAGTTTTGCCAGTGCTTTGTCGATAACACCTACGGCAAGTGGTAGAAGGAAGGACGTCATTGTGGTTATGATAACTGCCTTATTTATGTGAGAGCGGGGAGTGTAGTGAAGTCATAGGGTAGAACCTTAGACCAGGTTTCATCTTTACGACCATAAGAGTAGGTATCTGCAGGTGCATCGTCGTTAAGTTTCGCGTCGTACTTAACCTTGTCAAGGGCAGACATCAAACCATCATCAGTGTCAGTTACTATGGGAAGTGTAACGACAATTGATGTGCCAGGTGTCTGTGATGGAGTGTTAGGATCCGTGCCATAGTCAGTGACCACTTGGTCAATCGTTATCTGACCACCATCCAGTCGTGAACTATTATCTGGATCTGTATTCGTTGATTGTTTAGTTGCGTATAAACCACTAGACACAACTGTGTCAATTACAGAGGGCTTGTTCTTGATGAAGTCATCCTCTGTAATATTACTTTGGGACCAATCAGATTGTACATTTACCTGAGCACCTGCTTCAATACCATCAAGCTTGTCTTTGTCTCCTGGAGACATCAGACCAGCAACAGGGGTATCATCAACATTACTGATGGTAAATGTGGCACCTGCCATCGGAAGTGTCGAATTAGTTCCAGTGCTAGATGTGACCGTACCACCATCAGTTGCTGGTGTATAACCAAGATTGGTAGCTCCAGTAGGTGGGTTCAGAATGAGATCATCGACTGCCGCTGCCTGGGCAGCTGTCATCAAACCAGCGTTTTTAACTCCATTAACATTAACATCAACAGTGTTGGCAAGAGGGATGACAGATCCTGTAACAGAATTTGTTTCTGTTACAGTGCCCTTGTCTGTTGCTACTGTGTATCCAAGTTCGGTCTTGATGTTGGTGACTTTATTATCAGAGTCGATATTGACATCATCAAGCTTGGCCTTGTCACCAGCACTCATCAGGCCATCTACATCCAGTTCGTTCCCACTAAGATCAGTAAATTTATCACCTGCCATTGGCAGTTCAGTCTCATCATCACCAGGAGTCAGGGTTAGTTTATGAGAAATCTGATCGTATTCCTGTGTTGGATCAACATTAACTTGAGCACCGGGATCAACACTATCAAGTTTGGTCTTGTCATCTGAAGACATCAGACCAACATCGCTGGTGGTCGCAATTGGAATCTCAGTGGTGTCACCACTGGGACTCAGGGTCAGTGTGCCCTTGTCACTAGCAGATTGATAAGATTGAGTTGAAGGATCATGTTTATTACCAATCAGATCTTCGAGTGAAGCCTTGTCAGCAATACTCATCAGACCATCAACTGTACCACTTACCAGTGGCAGTTCAAACCCAGAACCATTGTCATTGCTAACAATGTGAGTTACATCATCGTAACTGAGGTTAGTATCTGGGGTGTCAGTAATACCTGTGATGATAATCCAAGGTGATGTACCATCATTAGGATCGTAGATTACTCTGTCACCATTGGTAATGTCATCACCAATTATGTTTTTGTACTCTGCGTCAGTACCAACATTATCACTATCGGCAGTGCCTTTGTGAATGTAGATAGAAGGATCAGTTGGAAGTGGTGAAGGTGCAGCTCCAGTGAAATCGTGGACACCACCATACAGAATGGTACTTCCTAACCCACTACTAACCCATGCAGATCCATTATACAACAACACATCACCACTACTTGGAGCAGCTGCCGTTACATCGGTAAGGTCATCAAGGGTTTCCACCAAGGTGGGTTTGTTAAGAATAAAAGCGTCGCCTGATGTCGCGTTCCAATCAGATTGCACATTGGCTTGAGCACCATCCTCAAGACCATCAAGTTTGGACTTGTCACCTGGAGACATCAGACCGGCATTGGTGGTGTCCGCAATTGGAAGGGTGGTTGTGTCACCACTAGGACTTAGGGTAAGTGTACCATCAGTGCCACTCGCCACGTAGGTTTGTGTTGTATCAACATTGACTTCAGCACCATCTTCAATACCATCAAGCTTGTCTTTGTCTCCCCGAGACATCAGACCAGCACGTGTAGAACTTGCTGCCAGGATAATAGCATTATCACCCTTGGTGTTAGTTATAGTACCATTATTAAGTCCAGCCGTGTATCCCAGGTCAACTTTGATGTTGCTTACATTTCCATCAATATCATTGTTGACAATCGGTGTACCAATGATGTCAGTGTAATAAATCTCAACGTCACCACTTGCACTGATCAATGCATCAGTCAGTGTATCAAGCGAAACTTTGTCTCCTGGTGTGATTAGTCCAGCGTCTGTCGAATTAACAACATTAACAGTAGCTGTGTCAATAATAGCACCAGCTGTGACTGTGATAGTACCATCAGTTGGTGATGATACATATTCAACAGTCAAATCTGAGATGATGTAGGGTTTGTTAAGAATAAGAGCGTCACCTGATGTTGCATCCCAATCAGATTGGACGTTTCTTTGGGCATTGGGTTCAATACTGTCAAGCTTGAGGGTCTGAAGAGTAGTCATCAGACCGGCACTACTGGTTGTTGCACCTGGAATTATGAACCCAGTACCAGAATCATTTTCTACTTCTCCACTATTATTGAGTGAAGTGTAACTAAGGTTAACATTTACATTGGTGATGTCACCATTGGCATCTATGTCAAGTCTTGGCTTGTTCCTAATGAATGTATACTTACTGGTATCTGTTTCTGCATAGTTAGATTGATCAGGGGTATAACTACCATCAAGGTATCCAGCATCTGCGTGGTTACCCCAACCATATGATTCATCCCAGTTTGTAATCTGATCACTGGTGATTAAGATACCAGGGTATTTTCTAAGGTGTTCCTGTGAGTAATAGGTAAAGTCACCAATCCTAGTATTACCATCCAGAGCAACACTAGACACAAAGGTCAGGTTAGTTCTTTCAAGAGTCCTAATAGTATCACGCCAAGTGATGTGAGAAGTGGTGGTATTACCATCGTTTACAATCAACACATCATCCAGTGTGATTTTGTCAATAAGTGGGAGTCTACTAATCTTAATTTGAGACATGGTGAGGGTAGTCTTTATATGTATTTATAAATTATCGGCCGATATAACCATTCCTCTCTAACCACAGACGAGTCAGTGGTGTGGGGGTAATCTCATCCCAAGGTCTATTATTAGTGTTGTTGATGACTCTAAGGACTTCAAGTGTCATACCTGGGGTGCCACCTGCCCATTTTGCTTCCTTCTCCCATGGGATTGCACCAGGTTGAGCCGCATAAGCAATGTTGGTGGCCAACACATACTCACGTGGTACATCCTCCTCATTACGAATGATAGCAATACTATTGTTTTCAATTGTTCCTGCCATGGCATCCTGTGCTGCGTGCCAGGCTTCGTGTCTCAGAGTACGAATCATTGTGATGGGGTCATCAGCGTATGATTTGTTGAGGAAGAAGTCGTTACCCACTGTATAGTACACACCTGCATGTCCGGTAGGGAAATACTTTTCGTCTGCTAGGTAAACACCAACACCCATCTTACCCAACTCTTCAATGAGCCCATCAGTCTCTTCCCTAACAGGATCATAGTTACTGTACTCAAAAGCAGCATCAAGGTCTGAGGTACTATTGATCTGTGTCACATCATCTCGACACTCTCTCATCATCATACAACCGAGACTGTCATTAGTCTTCCAACCTCTCACTGCAGGGTCGGCAAGTGCTGGAGCAATCGTGGTAGATGCCAAGAGTAATGCCAGGAATAGTTTGTTCATGCCGCAATAAAAAATAGAGGGTTTCCCCTCTATTATATCATACTTATTCAGATTTGTTGAACAGATCTTCAAGTTTCTCTTTGGTGAAGTCCACATACATAACCTCTTCACCAGGCTCAGGGGCCTCAGGGTGTTGGGGTTTAGGTGGTGGAGCTGGTGGTGTGTTCCAGATAGATTGTATGTTTGCATACATCATAGCGAACGCACTACCGCCAATGAGACAGAAACATACCAAGTATATTACTATGTAAAAAGTGTTCACGCAAACCTCTCTTTGATGAGGTGATCGATGGAGAACTTACCACCACCATTGAGGACCACACAGGCTGTACCACCCCAGTAAAGAACAAGAAGCTCTAGGAGGTAGATATTAAACCCGGAAGTCATAATAGCGTGGTAGATCCCAAATGATACAGTTCCCATAATTGCCAAGGCACCCAATCGGGTACCAAGTCCAGTGATGAGTAACCAACTCCCTCCAATCTCAGAGAACGCTGCCAGGTATGACATTGTAATTGGGAAAGGAATGTGAAGTGGTCTCACGAAAGCATCAGCAAAGTTCTCGATGCTGTCGAGTTTCTCGTATCCGTGGTGGATAAGCATGATGCCTATCGACAGACGGAGGAGAAGGAAGCCAAGTGATTTTATCATTATGCCTCCTGTAGAGATTGAACTGTATTCTTTAGTTCACCGATGTCTAGTAGACCCTCGGCAGAGAACCAAGGAGCGTTAGCCCAGGAGAAACCTTCTCCCATGGTGTTGTCTGGAGCAGTGATGTACCAGTGACAGGCTGTGTCAGGTACATCAACTGCACACTTAGACCAATCGTCTTTCCATTGTGGAACTTGAACCCACATAAGTGCGGCAAGAACCACACTGAATAGAGACTTGATCATAGTGCGTTTCCTCGTGGTAGGACTTCTTCAGGGAAGATAAAGTTCTCATGTGGTTGGTCAGCTGGTGCCATCCAGGCACGGAGCCCTTCATTCAATAGGATGTTCTTTGTGTAGAACGTCTCAAACTCAGGATCTTCAGCTGCTCTAATCTCTTGGCTTACAAAGTCGTATGCTCTAAGATTGAGTGCCAGACCCACAATACCAATAGAAGAAGTCCAGAGACCCATAACGGGAACAAAAAGCATGAAGAAATGAAGCCAACGCTTATTGCTAAACGCAATACCGAAAATTTGTGACCAAAACCGATTGGCAGTAACCATAGAATAGGTCTCTTCTTCTTGTGTGGGCTCGAATGCTTTGAATGTGTTTGATTGTTCACCATCTTCGAACAGAGTATTTTCTACAGTTGCTCCATGAATAGCACAGAGTAGTGCACCACCAAGTATACCAGCAACTCCCATCATGTGGAAGGGGTTGAGGGTCCAGTTATGGAAACCTTGAAGGAACAGAAGGAATCTAAAGATTGCTGCCACACCAAGTGAGGGAGCAAAGAACCAGGATGATTGTCCCAGTGGATAGAGAAGGAACACGCTGACAAAGACAGCGATAGGACCTGAGAATGCAATGGCATTATAGGGTCTGATACCTACGAGTCGTGCAATCTCAAACTGACGGAGCATGAATCCAATCAGAGCGAATGCACCGTGGAGAGCAACAAAGGCCCAAAGCCCTCCAAGTTGACACCAGCGGACGAAGTCGCCTTGAGACTCAGGACCCCAAAGTAACAGAAGAGAATGACCCATAGCATCAGCAGGCGTCGAGACAGCTGCTGTGAGAAAGTTAGCACCCTCAAGATAGGAACTAGCAAGACCGTGGGTGTACCAGCTCGTAACAAAAGTTGTGCCAGTAAGCCAGCCACCAATGGCCAGATAAGCAGTGGGAAGAAGTAGTAGTCCAGACCAGCCCACAAATACGAAACGATCGCGTTTGAGCCAGTCATCAAGGATGTCAAACCAGCCCCTCCCCGGTTGTTGTAGTGTTGATGTTGTCATTTAAATAATTGATAAGATTTTGTAAGACGAGTGGATCATCTTTACAATATCCAAGGATACTATTGCAATTAGAGCAGATACATCCTCGGATCTTGCCTGTTTCGTGATCGTGATCAATCACAAGTCTTTTATAATGTGCTTTACCTTCATTACCACAGATCTGACAGATACCATCTGCATCCTCTCGGAGCTGTTGGATGTGTTCAATAGTGGTGTTATATCTTCTGGCGGCTGACATATCTAAGACACGCTTAGGATCTTCTTTATATCTGTGGTTCATTCTTCCCTTTATACAATCCTTACATTCGGACATAATGCCACAAGGGCGGTTCTTCCTTTTGTAAAAATCTTCTGGGGGTTTATCTGAACCACATTTATTACAGACAGCCATTGGATAAAAAATAATTACTATTATTTATCCATTATAGCACACATTAGGGTAAAGTTTTGTTAAGTTAATGGTTACAAAAAAAGGAGGACCTAAGTCCTCCTAATGGTAGATGAATCAACCGATGGAAGGAGCAACGAGTGCCACTGGTGTGGACTCAACAGCTGCCAAATCAAGCGGGAAGTTGTGCGCATTGCGCTCATGCATTACTTCCATGCCAAGCCCTGCTCTGTTAAGAACGTCGGCCCAGGTGTTCAACACACGACCTTGTCCATCAATGACAGACTGGTTGAAGTTGAAGCCGTTGAGGTTGAAGGCCATGGTAGATACGCCAAGGGCGGTGAACCAGATACCCACAACAGGCCAGGCTGCCAGGAAGAAGTGGAGTGAACGAGAGTTATTGAACGAAGCGTATTGGAAGATGAGACGACCGAAATAGCCATGGGCTGCGACGATGTTATAGGTCTCTTCTTCTTGACCGAACTTGTAACCATAGTTTTGAGATTCGGTTTCAGTTGTCTCTCTCACGAGTGAAGAGGTGACAAGTGAACCATGCATTGCCGAGAAGAGTGAACCACCGAACACACCGGCAACTCCCAACATGTGGAAGGGGTGCATCAGGATGTTGTGCTCTGCTTGGAAGACCAACATGTAGTTAAATGTACCAGAGATACCCAAGGGCATCGCGTCTGAGAATGAACCTTGACCGAAAGGATAGACGAGGAAGACTGCAGAGGCGGCAGCAACAGGTGCTGAATATGCCACACAGATCCAGGGTCTCATACCTAAACGATAACTAAGTTCCCACTCACGTCCCATGTAGGCGAAGACGCCGATAAGGAAGTGGAAGATAACCAGTTGGAAAGGACCACCATTGTAAAGCCATTCATCAAGAGATGCAGCTTCCCAGATGGGGTAGAAGTGTAGACCAATTGCGTTTGAACTAGGGACAACAGCACCAGAGATGATGTTGTTTCCATACATGAGTGAACCAGCGACGGGTTCACGGATGCCATCGATGTCCACAGGAGGAGCAGCGATGAAAGCGACGATGAAACAGACGGTTGCTGCCAACAGAGTTGGGATCATCAGAACGCCGAACCAACCAACATACAAACGATTGTTAGTTGATGTCACCCACTCGCAGAAGTCATTCCACGGGGAGGTTTGTTGTCTTGAAAGTGTAGTTGAAGCCATTTGAAAAGGGTGTGTATATATTCTCACGAGGGAAGTGAGAGTCGGTATTATTTCCTCCTACCCTTGCGGAGGATATTAGAGACGTGATTTTGACTCCCTAGAGGTCTCGGTTTACGGGGAGATGAGTAAAAACACTTATGTGTGTTTCCTAACATAACTATTTAGCAAGTTTGTTAAGTTATGTGTATTATAGCACAAAAAAACCACCCCGTCAAGGGTGGTTGTAAGTTATTCAGTTGTCTGAGAATCAGAAGCTGTACTTAACACCAATCTTGGTGCCGATGTTCAGGTCTTCGTCGAAGTTGATCTCGTCCTGAGTCTGAGCTGCGATTTCAGCGTAGACATTGACACGATCGGTTACGTCAGCACCGATGCCAACCTTACCGGAAAGCTCAGTGGTGGTGTCGTCGCCATCGGGGCTCACGAAAGCAGGGCCGCCTTGGATGTACCAAGCAGCGTTCTCTCCGAGGTCAGCTTCGTAGCCAACGTGGGTTTCGGTCACGGAACCTTCGAAGTCAGAGCCGGTGAAGCCAGCGTTGTTCTCGATGTTCACATAAGGACCTGCAAAAGCGGCACCGGCGGACATGGAGAGAGCAGCAGTTGCTGCGAATACAGATTTAATCATTGTTTTTAATAGAGTGTCTCGTAGAGTTAACCTACGGATGATAGAAGTCTCGACTGACTTCGTGTTTGCGTGCCCCGAACCAAAGTTTGTGTGGGTAGGGCACTAATTTCAAAGTTATTTAGTCAGTTTCTGCGACTGGAGGATCTGGCCAGCCAGGAGGACACATTACCACTCGTTCTACAGCATAATCAACTACCGGTTGACTCACGGTGTAGGTAGGACTGTCTCTCCATCTGGACCGTAAGTGAATGTCAAACATTCCTGGTTCTTCTGCCTCAACGATAGAGACAATACAAAAATCTACTGGTTGGTAATCCATAATTAAGTTCAACAACGGGACTGATGGGATTTGAACCCACGATCTCCTCCGTGACAGGGAGGCGCTTTAAGCCGCTAAGCTACAACCCCTCAAATAAGTGATTCTTCTGGGTGTCTGTGTTTTATTTCCTTTACTGGATCAACACAGGACTTGTGGACATATCTATGACAAGTTTTCTCTAAGACTGGGTCCCAAGTCACTACCAAAATGTAGTCTTTCAAAATGGCATTACTGGAATAGGAACAGGAAGACCACCAGCTGATGAGTCAGAAGAACCTACACCTGGCATCAGTTGACCTGATAGTTCAGCACCCATTGCACTACTAACGCCTTCAGTTGCGGCTTTAATAACCTGAGATTTTACATTCTCTACAATAGAATCTTTATTAACGTAAACATAGACGCCACCTGCAACAACAACACCACTTACGGCAAAGGATGTCAGTGCCATGAAATTAATTACTTTTTGCATGGTGTTTCGGTAACTGATCTATTTATGTTGGTTGGATTTGTTAGAGCATATGTTGTGAGACCAACCATAGTTGTCCAATATACTGCGATGAGAATGAGTCCTAGTTTTGATGGGATTGATGTCATACGATTCAGGGTGGATTCGAACCACCGACCAACGCTTTAGAAGAGCGTGGCTCTTGTCCACTGAGCTACTGAACCAAGTGCTTCCTGTGGGGATCGAACCCACCTCGGCCGATTTATGAGATCGGTGCATTCACCAGATTGCTAAGGAAACAAGGGGGGTTACCCCCTGTTGATCAGAGAACGTACTTACACACGTTACCATAGTTGGCGTCACCACCAACCAGTTCATCGATGGCGTTCTTGGCGTCTCGTTCTGCCTTACTGTCTCCAGTGGTGAAGACATACTTGAGACAAGGAATAGTCAACTCATCCTTGAAGGCTGTTGCTGCTCGTTGTCCTGGGGACTGACGAGAAACTTCTGCCAAACTACCAACTGCACTACCAAGGGGGAGCATCAGAGGGAGTCCAACAACCAGGATGACACCTGAGCGGACAAGGTTTTCAACGTTGAGGTTCATAATAATGTGTTCGTGTTACCTGTTTATTGTAACAGACCTTCGATGGTCTGTCAACTGGCCCACTAGGATTCGAACCTAGGACTTAGTCGTTAACAGCGACTCACTCTACCAGCTGAGTTATAGGCCATTGTCTTCCAGAACTTGTCGGGTTAGTACGTGGTCGTACATACCTTCAAAGATGTGGGGTGGCATCGATACGATGTCGGCTCCATTATAAAAGCCACGAGTGACTTTGTAAACATCGTGAATACAATCTGCAATAACTTGAGTTTGTGTTCCACGACACAACTCTACCACAGATCGAACCACTTCTAGTCCAGCCACAGAATTTTGGTCACACAATCCAACAGGGACCGACACAAAGTCCGCTCCTGATTTGGATGCCAAGATGGCTTGTGCTGCACTGAACACTAGTGTTATATTTACTTTGCGAAAGTAACCAGTATCCATATTTACTACTGGCTCTTTCTTTATTTCTCTTAGGGCGTCTAAACCAGAACGAGTACAAGGCAACTTGATAGTGATAGTCTCACCAAATTCGTCTGTTAGTTTCTTAGCTTCTGACACCATAAACACAGTGTCTCCTAGAATCTCAGCCGACACGTGTTTCACACCAAGTGTGAGTAGTTCGTGGTAGACATCACGAGGTCGGCGGCCAGCATCAATAATACCTCTGTGTGTTGTTGTAACACCATCGATAAGACCAGTGCTGAGATGTTTAGTTACTGCTGATACATCAACAGTGTCCAAAAAGATTTTCATAATGAAGTGAATAATAATTAGTGGTAACCAACCAGTGCCTCACTCTTGCGAGGCACTTCTAACATCCACTCAACGGTCTTAGCAACATCTTCCATTGCAGTTCTAAGGTCCCTTGAGTTACCAGATTCCAAAGTTGATTGGTCATCTGGGTCGGACAATGTCCACCTCCATTGCTCGACATCCTTATTATACCAAAGTTTGATGTCCATGTTTAGTTCCTGGGGGTTTTCATTGCTTGTTCTAGAGCTCCATCTACGAACCCTCTTCTGTATTCCCATGTCTGACCTGTGTCCGACCCTTTGGCTGGGTTGATACACTCAACCTCGTCACTTACTTGGTTACATACCAGGCCAGCTAGGTCATCATTACTACCCTTAGCTCCGGTGGCCCAGTAAAGTTGACCTTCCATCCAGGTTGCTCCACACTTGGAGCAGGTTTTGTTTTCCATGTGTCCTCGTCATGGTTGTAGGTACTTATGTATCCGCAGGAACCTCTACTTGTACTTGTGTTAGAGAACCATAATATTGATGTGCATACTTGGTTCTTGATCCATGGATTCCCCATCCCAACCACCTATAAGCTGATTGCATGTACCCATTGATACTCTTGCCTGGGGTCTTCCAATGGTGTTCAACCAGTCTCCACTCTCTTTCATTCACCATCCATCTTAGTTGTGCATCAAGAGAGTTGGGGTCAAGTCCATACTTAGTAGAGAAGTTTCCTAGTCCATTGTATCTTCCGTGTGTGGTCCATTGAATGAGACCAAAGCCACCGCTGTGACATCTATGGTACCCAGTCTTGGCTCCACCTTCACAGATGTTTGTTTGAAATAATGATTCCTGTCTGATGTTCCCTAATATTGTAGCAAGTGCTGCTCGATCTGTAATCCCTCTATCCTGTAGAAATGATAAAACTCGTGACTCAGTGTCACTGAAGTTCTTCCCAACCCACCGAGTAACTGTGGTAGATGGACTAGGTTCTTCTGTTATATTAACCTGTTCTTCTGTTTGATCAGGGTTAGTTACAGCAGAGAGGTGTTCTTCTAATCTACTGCTACCCATCACAGGTAAGATCAAAAGGGTCGTCGCTAAGGTTGTGCCTAATGTGGCGGCTCTTTTAGTAAAAGTCATGTAAGATAATAAGTGTTTTTACTCAATTGTATTTATTTTACTGATTTTTTTAATAATTGTTAAATTAAATCAATAAAATCATCTAGTTTCATAATAACAAGGGCATCTTTGTGATTTTGTTTGGTAATCACAAGAGGCTTCAACTTGTCTGTAGCATTTGATTCTGCTTGTGCCCACCACTGAGGGAGGGACACTTTCTCTGTTCTCTTGGCTTCAACTGCCCAAGGAAACAACTTTTGTGCTGCTGGTGACAGCTTAATGTCAATTCCTGACTCACCCATCACAGCTGACTTGATGTCTCCCTCTTCAAGTTGACCAGAGAATTTTTCCATCAACATCTCTTTGATTTGTCTCTGGAATGCCGCTCCCTTGCTCTTGCGGCTTCTAGGTGTATTAGCTGTCATAATAAAACATAATTTTAGTTATTTATTTTGGCCTCCATAATGGCCAATCTAATTTCTAGGTCTCTAACCCTCTCAACAGTTTCCTGTACTGCCTTGGGTGGTTGAAACCTATCTATCCAATTGTCATTCTCTTCAATCTCTTCCCGGTGAGAGGTTAGGGTACCCTCAATTTTGTTTAGTCTTTCAATGACACCATAATATGCCCAAGTTGAGATAGCAATTGCAGCTCCAATGGAAATCAAATTCTTGATGGGTAGAGTGATGTTACTGTCATCACTGAGTTTAGTGTCATTAGACATATTACTGTGTTGGTGGAGGAGTAGGTGGAGCGGGTGGTTGAACAACAACAATATCAGCACATACACTGGCATATGGTGACTGAGGATGGAACCTGATACCAGACTGCATCATCTGACCACACCTAAGTGCTCTCACTAATTCAAAGTCTAACCTTGCCTTGTCTGCTTCCGCTTGGTTGCGTGCAATAGAGGTTCTAGCTGCCTCTAAACAGGTCTCAGTGATGGTACCATTCAGTGGTGTTGAGAATCCAATAGTGAATCCACCAGATGCACTGTTACCTTGGTAACTGAATGGGTCTGTGTTGTTGTTGAGATTCCCAGTCACGAAGGGAGCAATAGTTAGAGCAGGTCCAGGACAAGAGACACCCTGACCAAATGTGGTAATAGGATATGGACCTTGTAGGACCTGAACTGCTTGGTTTGTTACATTTCCTGTTGCAGATGCACTGGGCCCAGCAATGTTAGTGTTCTGAGGTGCAGATTCAGCAAGGACAGGAGAAGAAACCACAAGTGACAATAACAAAAGAACCCTTCTCATTGTGTAAACACACTGGTTGTGAGGGTTGTACTTTCTGTTACGGTTGTCCTTTCTACCAAAGTGTCAGTTGTCAGACCAGGAGTGAACACACTCTCAGAGAACTGAAATGGTGCACCTTGGGTAGTAATGGTGTAGTTAGCACCAGGTCCTGGTGTTCCAGGCATAGTAATGTTAACACCACTTACGGTATAAGATGTTGCTGTGCTAAACTCTTGTGCTCGAATGATCTCAGTTACTTCTGTTCGAGATGTCGTTTCAGAGTTGATGACACCAGAAGTAAAGTTAGGTATGACAGAAGCTGCCTGCGCAGGAAGGCCCAGGATCAATAATAGTATGGTAGACCGCATATCAATCAAATACAGACAGTTCGATTGTGCGTTGAGCAATTGCAGTAGTTCCGGCACCACCAGCAGTGACAGTAGGAACCCCAGTAACACTCAAAGTACCAGCGAGATTGCCAGCAGTACCACCTTGATATTGTGTCGTTACACCATATAGGTTAGGTGTCGAGACGGTCCCACCAGTGGCGAGTGTGGATTGCGATGTGACCGGAGTATCACCTATGGTAATGCTTTCAGAAAAATTAAATGCTTGACCATCAGAATTGATGTCGTATGATCCTGCGGTGATTCCAGCAACACCTGTGGTAGAAGATCCAGATGAGTCAACACCACCAAGAGTTGTTACCGAAATATTAGAACCAGAAACACCATAACTCGTACCAATTCTGGTACTTTGTAGGGTTGGACCATCGACATTTAGTTGAACAGAATCGATTATCGTGCTTCTAATTTCTGCTGCCTTCACGGATTCCATAGCAATGAGAGGCAGTATCAACAATAGTACCTTTCTCATAAAACTCTCAGATTATATTTGTATTTATAAATATGGTATGAGAATAAAACCTGTCCGTATCCCACAGAACCTTATTGACAGGATACCTGCTCCGGTGACACAGAGTGCTCCACCGCCGGTGACGACCACCATGCCAAAACCAGTGGTAGATGTCCCAAATCCTACTATTGAGTACCCAGTAATTGACCTTCCCACTCGCGAGGAGTTTGAAGGAGTAGTTATACCACCCAAACAGGAAGAATCAGAATCTGAAGATTCAACTAGGGATCTCCCTCCTGCCACGCCTCCTCCTGCTCAGGTAAATTTACCTGTAGTTGGTCCTGTGGATTTGCCTCCAGTTGGCCCACTTATCACTGCGGGTGCTACCGCGGCAGTGACTGCAGTTGTCGCATTAGGTGCATCTATCTTTTTGGCACAATTGAAAGAAAAATTCTTAGAACCACTTGTTAAGAAGATGGACAAAAAGAAGACCAAAAAGATAAAAGTGAAAAAACCCGTTATCCACTATGCAGACAACGGGGTAGGATGTGATG
>WLWG01002103.1_pt1 | contig 15925 bp, 8 predicted proteins | sample 6712871 | NCBI WGS metagenome assembly WLWG01 (sample SAMN12718693, study PRJNA515312) | sponge metagenome | isolation source: marine sponge | host: Mycale hentscheli | place: New Zealand: South Island, Marlborough, Capsize Point | collected 2003-05-01
ACATGCAAATGCAGATGCAGCAGAACCCTGCCACGATTGCCCAGCAGCGTGAGCAAGAAGTGCTTGGCATGATTAAGCAAGAGCAAGGCCGAAAGCTAGGCGACGTTGCACAGCGCACTGCCGGTACGCTTGGTCAGATCAACAAAAGAACGCAGCAGAATATGCAGCGCACTGCCAAGCAAGGTTTACCCTCTATAGGTGGCCCACAAAGACCCCCCGCAAACGCTCCACAGAAGCCCGCTATGATGGCTGGTGGTGGCATTGTTGCGTTCCAAGAAGGTAGTAAAGGGCCAATAGAGGGGCAAAATGTTGTGCTCTCGGAAGAACAGGCCGCACAATCTTACGGCGACGAGTTTCTTACATATATAAAAGACAACCCCGCAGAGATCGCTAGTATGGGGCTGATGTTCGTGCCGGGACTAGGGCTTATTTCCGCAGGGGGGCGAGCCGCAGTAGGTATATCCAAGGTGCTACCTAGGCTAAAAGAAATAGCTAAAAAAGCCTTACGTAAAAAAGACGATGGCCCAGACTTTGAAGTGACTCCTAAAGGTACAGCAGTACCTAAAGATAGGTCGCAGATACAATCCACTTCTAGCTCCAAAGAAATGGTGCCCTATAAAGGCGATCCTACTCGACCTGTGGATGCGGGTAAGCAACTTACTGACCCCCGACGACAACAAGTAGGCCCGTACAGGGGCATTGCCGACTCTGGGGTTTCGAGACTAGGGCTAGGACAGTTTTTAAATCCATTACCCAAAGAACAAGAAGACATGGGTGGTGCCGACGTTACAGTACCAAAATCAGAAGTAGAACCTATAGTTACTGAGAAACCTCCTGCCCCAGAAATGCCAGATTATTTTGCTGGTATAGGCGACGTTAAGCCAGTCAAGCCTGAGTTCGGTACGCTGGCGCGAGATGCCGTTAAAGAACGAGCGGGCATTCTTGGCTTGGCAGGCGCTAACGAAGGTGATCCTACCCCTGAACAAGCACGAGATGCTGAACAAGCACGAGTTATGGGGCTTCTTGGTAAGGAAGATAAACTCGGCGTTAAAGATACCCAATTAGAGAGAATGCGTGCTCTACAAGGGCAACAGAACGACCCTGAAAAATTACGTAGAGAACAAATCCAACGTGGTTTGATTGGTATGACTGGAAGGTCTGCTAATACTATGTTTGGTGGATATGCGGCAGGTAAGTTTAACGAACGCCAAAGACAAGAAGCCGCTGCGCGTAAAAACTTGGTGGATCAGTTTGGTATTGAAAACGAGAAGATCAAACTCGATTTCGATATAACCAATGCTGGTATAGGAAGCGGAATGCAGGCTTTTGAAATTAACAAAGCAGACCGTATAGCTATAGCCAGTGATATGGCTAACGCTACAAATACAGATATAGAACTTGGCAAAGCGTATGCTCAACAGGTGTTTGATGCTAACACAGCAAATTTAACCACTAAGCTTACTGCGGCTAGTGCTGCTGCGGAACGAGCTTTAGAAGAAGCAAAAGGGCGAAGAGACGCTGGCCCTAAATTGATAGCAGAATACAACAAACTTACTAAAATCAAGTTTGATGCGTACAAAGAACTACAACAAAATTCCGCTCTTATGTCCGCATTTCGCAGTGGTGACCCAGCACAGGTGGAGCAAGCGCTTCTACAGACAGAAGTTGCAAGTGCACAGCTAGCAGAGTTGACACAAGTACATGCGTTAGAGGAATTAATAGAAAATGAGTTAAGAGCCTTGGGCGCACCTATTCCTACAGACAGTGAGCTTTCATCGGGAAACGCTGAGTTAGATAAAATTATGCAAATGTACGGGTCTATGTAGGTATATAAATTATGGCCGAAGCCTATTCAGACCGCACAGAAGAGCTAGGTATTGCGCTAAAGAACGCTCATGCCGCTGGTGATACTAGAGCGGCTAAGATTCTTACCACAGAACTGCAAAACCAACTACGCCGCAACCAGCGATCCGCTAAAATACGCGCTGCTATGCCTCCCAGAGAGACCGGCATATTCGAGGATATTACCTCTGGATTCGGCGCAGGTGCTGTCGGTGTAGGCGAAATGGCCGCGTTAGGTGGGGCAGCGTTACTAGAAGAAGAAAGCGAACTTGCGGCACGTCGAGCAATCCAAAATACCGCGAACTTTCTACGTCCTGAAGGTGGTGACCCTGAGTCTATTTCATACAAAGTGGCTTCTGGGATTGGTTCCATTGTCGGTCTTGCTTCTATACCTGTCGCTGCTGGCATGGCCGGTGCCCCCGGTGCTGCGGCTTTGGGTCTTGGTGCGTTAGCTGCTGCTGGTGCTGGTGCGGGGGAGGCAAGTGAACGGGCGCGAGCCGCTGGTACTACCGAAGAAAAACGAAGTGAAGCTACTCTCCGTGGTACCTTTATTGGTTTGTTAGATGTCGCACCTATTACAAGAATTGTAAAATTTGCGGACTTACCCACACTTAACAAGTTAATAGAAAAGATACCCCCCGAAAAAGTTGAGACTATAGGTGAACGTATCTATAGCGCGGGCGTTACTGGTGGAATAGAGGGTGCACAAGAGATGGCTTCTTCTGTGCTTCAAAACTTAAACGAACGAGAATATAACGCTGCGGCGGAAATATTTGGTGTTTCGGACGTAGAAGAAGGTGCGATTGGTGCCTCGGCAGGTGCTATCTTACAAGGCTTTGTTGACCTGTTTGCCTCACGTAAAGGTGGTAAAACTGTTGGTGATGTTGCAAAAGAAGAAGCAGCAAAGCCTGACGCTCCCTTAGAACTACTTGAATTTAAGCCTGAAGACCCTACTCAGCTTGATCTAACACTTGATACTGAAGAAGCCGAAGTTATTGACGGCGGGGCAATACGTGCTCAAGTGTTCAAGGGGTTCAAAAAACCGTTTGACCAGCTAACTAAGAAGCAACAGAAGACCATACAGAACAGGATTGTTGCGCTCTCTCCAGAAGAATTTGATGCGCTTGAGCGTGTGATTGAGCCAACAACAGAAGCACGTCCCCCTGAAGTAAGCCCTGACCAAATGTCGTTTCCGGGGTTAGAACCCGAAAGTGCGCGGTATGGGCCACAACTACAAGGTATACCTGCACCAGAAGGTGAAACTATTGCGGGTGAAACACTTGCAGTTACTCCAGAAGGGCAGGCGCTTACCCGACAAGAAACCTTAGATCGTGTTAACCAACGCAATAGAGAACGAAAGATTGCGGACGATATGCCCTCTTCAACGGTACGAACGGGTAGAGAACGCGCTGAGATAGCCCAACGAACTCAGCTTGATTTGTTCCCAACAGAGCTTGCCGTAGCAGAACAAGAGGGGCGCGATTCTACTGAAACTCGTGCCGTTGATACAACGCCTGCACGTACGGTAACAGAAGAAGACATAAGTGCCGCAGGGTTCGCTACAAACAACACGAAAATACGTAGAGAAGTTCTTGGTAAGGACTTAGCAGATCCTGATATACGCACCGCGTTAACCGAGGAAGCAAACCGACTAAAGTCCCAGAAGGTTCGGCGTGGCGTTAACCGACTGCTAGAAGGAGTGCCTAGTGAGCAACGTGATCTACCTACCCCGCGCAAAAGAAAACCTGTCGCAACAAGAAGTGGAACAGGCGATGCGGTTGATTTACCGAGCGTGGGAGTCCCTACAGGACGTGCGAATACCGTGGAATCTGGCCCATCTGTCGGAGGAGCAGTGGGAGATGCTGGAAGAGGCGTTGGACAACCTGCTACTGGAAAAGGAAGAAAGCGTAGTGCACTAGCCCGCAAAGTCGAAGGTGCTGTAGAACGTAAAGCTGCGGGACGCAAACGAACCACACCTACCATGTCTAACATCGACCCCGAAACCGGCGATGCAGTAGTTGAGTTCCCTGCTGATGGTGGTGTGGAGCGTATCCGACGTGAAGTATCTAAAGACCCCGATACAGGAAAGATCGAATACAGCTATATATCTTTAGACCGCCTTGATCCTGACTTCCCAGCGAGCACCAAAGCCCCTCTACTGCTGGGTAGTACCAAGAAAGCGGCAATTAATAAGCTAACCGCAGCCCGTACCCCTGCGCCTAAGACTAAAGTTGTGCCGGAAACGACGAAAACAGAGGCGAAAGAGGCGGTAAAAGCGCCGGTAAAGAAGGCGAAAGTAAAGAAAGTTCCCGCTAAGAACGCGGCAGCAAAACTACTTGCGGCAAAGAAGCAGGCTACTAGGAAACTACTTACCACCGATGCGCCCGAAGGTAGGGCCAAGGAAACGATTAGCACTGACCGACTGGCCTTAATTAGGCAAGCGCAAGAGAAGAAAGATGACGTTGCCAGCAAACAGCGTAGCTTCCGCAAAGACGTTGATGCCTTAGTAGAACAGGGCTACTCAAGAATAGAAGCTGTGAAAGAAGCTAAAAGACTAGACGAAGCAGGACTTCTGTTTGCCCCGAGTCGCGCTGAAGCTGCTCTCGACGCTCCGCTGCCAGACACCACAATAGCTGCGTTAAAGAATAACGAGTTACGACGTGCGCTATTAGACTTAGCGAACAAGTCCGGGGATAAGATGGTCTCGCGTGTAGCGCGGAACTTGGCTAAATATACTGGCGATACCAAAGTCGTATACATCACGCCGAAGGCTATGGGGGACTTAGTTAGAGACCCTGCAAACCAAGGACTGTTCGACGCATCCAGTAATCAGATATACCTAAACTCTGGGTTAGCGGACAGCTACGTATTCCTACACGAGATGACGCACGCAGCGACGATCAACACACTGCAAAATGCGTCTCATCCGTTGACTAAAGAGTTGATGAAAATTCGTGCTGCGGCCCAAAAATACGTAGCTTTGTACTACGGTGGGATAAGTAAGGAAGAGATAGCCAAGCGAGACTTCCCCAACCTTCCGAAAGCAGAAGCCCTACGAAGAGCAGAAATTAGAGCTACCCAAGAGTTTGTAGCAGAGGCGTACTCTAACCCAGAGTTCCAGACCGCCTTAGCACGTATAAACCCTGATGGCTCCAAGTTAAGTTTGTGGCAGCGAATGCTTCAAGCAGCCTTGAAGTTCATTGGTCTAGGTAAATTTGCCCCTAAGACTGCACAATCTGAGGCCCAACGGCTCACCGAAAGTATACTAGCTCCCGCAGCCAAACATCGGTTTGGCCCTTTACTAGCGTCTAAATCAGACCGCGAAGGCGTACGTAAAGTGATGGAGGACTTCAAAGAACAGATGCCAAAAGGCTCAATAAAAGCAGCATCTACTAAGCTAGTGGACGAGTTTAACGGCCTGTTCCGTGCTCAAGGGCGGCAAAGCCCCGCGTTAAAGAAAGCGGAACGTGCTTTTCTTGGTGTTGTACCTAACAAGGCAGTACAAGACATCGCCATAGGCTCGGGTATTAAAGGGGCCAAGAAGTTCTTCGATGCTATTGAACTTCAACGAGGTGACTTAACCATCGCTGAACAAACGACTAAGAAGGTCTTATCTCCGTTGTACGAGTGGCAGGCGCGACAGTCATCGGAGACCATGAAAGCGTGGAACAACCTAGTTTACGACAGCACGGTTAGCGAAGTAGACCCAGAGCTTACGCTATCTCAAGCAAAGAAAAAGTATGGTAAGGACACAATAACCGACAGTAGCGAACGGAAGATAGATAAATACCGAGAGCTACGTAAAGTCTACAACAGCGCAACTATCGGTGCAGATGGTCGGCAGGCGTACTCTCGACTACGTAAGTTCTATAAGAACCAATACACACAGTTACTGGATAGTCTACAGGGCAGAATAGACGGCTTGGAACTACCAGAAGGACAGAGGGCATCTCTCAAGAACGAGTTGTACACGAAGATGTTAGAGAATGTTAGCGTCGATCCCTACTTCCCTCTAACACGTTCTGGCACTTACTGGATGGCGGTTAAGAACCCCGATGCGTTGTCCGATTCTGCGGTGTTTGCTTTTGAGTCGGCGGGTGAACGTACTCGTATGTTGAATGAGTACACAGCCAAAGGGTATGACGTTGAAGTGTTCGACCCTGCGGATGCCAAGACATACGACGAGGCTCCCTCGGGATCTTTTGTAGCACAGGTCATGTCTGTACTGAATGTTCAGAAAGCAGACAAAGAAGTTAAAGAACAAGTCACACGGTTGTTTATTGAATCGTTACCTGAAAGTTCTTTTGCCAAAGCATTGGTTCGACGTAAGAATACCGAAGGCTACGATATTGACGCTTTAGGGGCTGCGCGTGGTAAAGCCTACGACTTAGCCAGACAAACAGAGCGAATAAAGAACAGTAACAGAATCCGTCAAGCCCTAGACGAAGCTATCAACGCAACGCCAGAAGACTTGAAAGGTTCTGCGCTCATAAAAGAAATGAAGGATCGCGCAGAGTTCGCGGTGAATCCCCCACGCGATGGGTTCGCACAAGCGGCAAACCGTGCGGCCTTCATATGGACAATTGGTTTTAACGCTTCGTCCGCGTTGGTTAACTTGTCTCAGATTCCTTTGTTTGCTTATCCCATGCTGGCAGGTAAGTACGGGTACAACGCCACTAGGTTGAGCCTGCAAGACGCGGGTAAAGTGTTCATGGGATCTCCCATGAGCCGAACGTCTGAGACCTTGTTTGGAGATGCTACAACTCCCCGATCAGTTCGAGATACGTACAAGAAATATGGGGCTAAAGCCGCGCTAGAGGCGGTTAAAGACAAAGCGTTGCCGTCGATAGATAACTATTACACGTTCACTCGTGCTGAGAACGGCGACATGATTTACTCGGTACGTAAAGACTTGAATTTACCCAAGGGTCGAGCTGAAGAATTGAAGAACCTTCTCCCATTAGTGGAGCTTGCCGCTCGACGTGGGCAGTTAAACTCTTCGTTCATAGCTGACACGCTAAATGTAGACCAGTCAGGACGTAAACTTAACTACCGAGACGTTGCTACCAACTTATCTGCATTGATGTTCCATGAAGCGGAGGTAATGAATCGCCAAGTCGCATTAATCGCCTCGTACAATCTTGCACTAAACAAGTTAACAGGGGGTAAGGAGGCGACACTAGCGCAGAAACGACAAGCGGCAGAAGCAGCGGTCGATATAACTCAAGACATTAACGGTGGTGCTACCCTAGAGACTGGCCCCCGTTACGCAAGAAAGGGTATACCCCGTGTAGCTCTTATGTACAAGAACTACGGCATTCAGATGTATTACACGATGCTGAAGACCGCCAAGCAAGGGTTAGATGTTGCAAGAGATTCCTACGCAAAAGAGCTTAGATCAAAGGGTGCCTTACCTGCCGCTGCAAAAGCCGCTGCGGATGCGTTCAGATCTGACGCAGCAAAACAACTCGCAGGAATACACTTATCTGCCTTGTTCTTCGCTGGTGTGCAAGGGCTACCGCTATATGGCGCGGTTTCTATGCTCATGGATCTTGGTGATGAAGACTACGAAGAGACCACTGACACTATGTTACGTAGGTATCTTAACAACGATGCGCTGTTCAAAGGTGTCTTGTCTGAAGTTACTGGGTTAGACGTATCGCAACGTGTGAAGTTAACTGACCTGCTTATCGAAGCAAATCGCTTTAACAGTGATCCATCACCAGAAGAAACGCTTTTGTATTATGCAGGTGGCCCTGCATGGAGTGTGTTCTCTCGGGGTGTTACTGGATTTGAAAAGTTACGGGACGGCAATATCGAACGCGGTATGGAAGACATAATGCCCGGAGCGGTACGTAACGCCTATAAAGCTCTTATGAGATACCCACGAGAGGGTATTCGCACTGTCCGTGGTGATATTATATATGACGACATCACAGGGGGTGACGTACTTACCCAACTACTAGGATTTCCGCCTGTAGAGTACACCCGATCAATAGAAGAAACCTCCGCAGCGAAACGTATGGAGTCTGGTGCGCGTCAAAAACGCTCTGCCCTAGCGAAGAAACTATATATAGCCAAACGCTTTGGTGATTGGGAACGCTACGACGAGATACGTAAAGAGATGGACAGGTTTAACGAAACACGAGCCGTCCGAGACTTCGATCCGAAGCTGCGTATTGATGACGAGTTCATCAAAAGATCTCTGAAGAGACACGAATCGACCTCCGCGAATATGCACAACGGTGTGCCGCTGTCACAAAATATGCAAGGAGTTCTTGGTGAAGAAGGGTTCTTCTAAAAAACCCCCTTACCGCAAGAAGGGGTATTTACGGTAAGGGGGTAGGAAGGCGATAAGACCTATCAGCAGGAGACCGGACGACCTTATCAGGGCGGATCGTATCACACCAATCTCCAAACACGAATACCCAAATGTGGATTTTCTATCCGTGCTTTAGCCCTAATATCCCACCCTCTCCTATCTACACATATGACCTTTACCTGTTGTAGCGCCTTGTCAGTATTGACGCATGGTATGAATACAGAGCTTCCAACCACCATGTCATCCCAACGAACCACAATCTGCACCCCGTCAGGGTTAAGATCATCTAACTTGAGTACACTCATTAGGAACCATGCTTACGCGCTATCCTAAATATCTGCCCGTCCTTACGTCGATACCGTTGAGTGATATTACTTACCGTAGACCGTGGCACTGATAACTTCTCCGCAATCACTGCCCGTGTCAGCCCTTTCGCTTGTAGCTCAAGAGTCAGTGCTACTGTGTCTGCCCGTACGTTCTGTTTCGGTTTTTGTTTCTGCGGTTCTACCACATCGGGTGGTAGTGATTCGCGCCGTCCCCTAACCCTAGCCTTCCCCAGTTCCGCTGCTTTCTTCTGCGCCTGTATTGCTTGCAGAAATAGTTGCGTCATTGTCGTTGTCTCCTAATTTCATCTTTATTACTAATACATGCTGCGGGTCTGTCCTAAACTGCGTGCCCTTAGTAAGGCGCACCTTCGCCCGTGTTGCCCCCATCTTCTTCGTCAAGTCACTCAGGAACGAACTGTAGTTCACTTGCTGAGTAGCGCACCAAGCCTTCAACGGTTTTGGTGCTAGGTATACCTTCTGCACATCTGTTTCATACCGTGCCACCAGCTTCCCGCGTGGTAGCGCATCCGGTATGACCAATGAATCCAACCCGTTCGACTGCTTCCGCAAATCGTCCGTGCTTTTAATCATCAAGATGTTGTTGAAGTTCTCGTTAAGGTATTCGTTCAATGTCTGCCGCACAGATACGCTCATATTGTTCACTGAGTCTTTGTTGTGCCTTAGCAGTTCAATGGCCCATCGGAACAGCGCCTTGGTGTCATACTCTATTAGGCCCAATTTATTAGCGATGATTGCACCCGTTAACGTGCACGCAACCCCCGCAGACCAGAACCTGTTTTCAGATGTCAGCCCTGCGGCGTCATCTACTTCCTGCTGTACTTCCCTAAGTTTTGTCTTAACGTAACTCAGGTTCTGCATAACATACTGAATGAACAAGACCCCAGCGTGCCCATAGTTCGCCTCCACCGCTGCGTCGAACAGATCGGTTTCCCGCTTCTCTGCGGTGCTACCAAACACTTTCTGTGCAGGCCACTCCATCATCCGCTGCGCCTCTGCTTTCGGCGCTTGTTTCTCCAACGCTATGCGCTCAATAACGCTAGCGTTACCAGTAGTGACTGTAAGGAACTTCCAAGGTTCACCACGTACACGCTCTAGGTTAGACCCCCCTGACATACGCCCTCGCTGCTGACCAGAAGACAGTTGGTACGCCAAGTTACTGAGCTTTTCGCTCTTGTGGTTAGTTAGCTCGTCCACATAAAACGGTAGGTTATGTAGCACCTCTGCACGATTGAACTTCATCGCGTCCGTGTCGTTTTCTTCTACCATCAGAGCTTTGTCAAACCCCCACACCGAAGCCGCTACCCGCATAGCTGCGGTTTTACCACACCCGCTTATCTCACTATGTAGGTGCAACGCGCAGGCATTTTGTGGCAGGAAGTGCATAAGAGGGGAACCGAATGCAGTACATACAACGTACTGGTGCATCGTTAGTTCCGGTCTGGTGGTGTAGAAATCCGCCATAGCTTTCCAACCATCTAACGTACCTTTCGGTTCAAACTTGGGAAGCAGCGCCGCTGTAGGTGTAGAAGGTGGGTTGTATCGTATCTTGTCAGCACGTATTTCTTTGTCGCCAACTACGAATGCTGTGCATTCTTCATCTACCCAACCAAACTGGCGGTGCGCGGTGTCTGCGGTAGAGGTGGCCTGTAATTCATTTACCCAAGTAGTCATATATTGTATTAAATCCTCTGTTCTGGTTACGGCAACACCGTTCATAGACATTGTCTTTCTGAACTCTTCTCGTGAAGTAACCGATGTCAGGGGCATTGTGAATTCTCGTACCCCGTCTTTCGGTAGGTGTAGTTTACATACTATGGATTCACCAGCTTCTATATCTAGCAGACGCTTAGTGACATAGATGTCGTTATGATAGATCACCCGCTCATCGGTCTCCCCGTCTACACCGACATTGCGGACGTAGATACCACCACTTGCACCGCGAAAGTACGGGCGTGGATATGCGGGGATAACATGTTCTGGTGAATCATCTTTGTCGCCAACTTCTAGTGGATCGTCTTTCTCCCCAAAGAGAGTTGGCGTCGTGGCATCGGTGTCTTCGTAAAAGCCGGTGTCGTTCACCCGTGCAGGGACAAACTTAGCACCTAGCACGATAGGCGATTTTATCTTTCCCCAGTTAGGGCAGTTGATACAAACATCAGGGTTTAACTCATCGAATGTAGCGCAACGGTATGGCCCTTTGATTAAGCCCAGCTTCTCTGCGGTAAGGTCTGGAGTATACTCCGCGTGCTTTTCTGAAATAGTTTGTGCGTGGCGGTCTGCGTTTTCACAAAATTTCGTGATGGATAACCCTGCCCTCCACATAGGTTCCGTTGTATTTTCTTGGTCACTTACGACGCTACGTAACTGTTCACACCCCTTACCCGCTTGCGTCTTGGCTAAGATGTTCTTGAAACTGTAAATCCTATCCTTCGGTGGTTCGTATACGCGCTCCATCTTCATGGGAACTGGTATCGTGTCCATGCCCAGCTTACTAGCAAAGAAGTCAAAGTTAATTCTGTCGGGGATGGAGTTCAGCACCTTAACAGGTGCAGGTGTGTCGGGCTTATGGTTGTGAGTACCCACCACACGTAGCACTCGCGCAGCGTCCGCAGGTACTGCGGGGTCTACTTCAAACGCATGTTCTTTACATAGAGCTTTGAAACGATCCGCTACTGGTTGCCACTCTTCCACTGGTACTGCTTCGGACAGCACCCAATAGACGTGTAACCCGCGCCCTGAGTCCACTATTAGGGGTTTGGGTAACGACAACCGGCTACAAAACGCCTGTAGCTCACGAAATGCCACAGCTTTTGTGGGGAATCGGTGTTCCGTCTCTACCTTTTTCGGCCCACAGTCTAAGTCTAGGAAGAACGCATTAATATGTTCCACGTCCTCACCCTTGCGAGTACCCTCTTTTTTGAAGTTACCCATAGCGAAATAGGTGTCCCACCCTTCGCCATTGAAGAACTCAGCGGCCTCCGCTAACTCGTCTGTAGCGTTGAAGTATGCTTGACGGTGTCTGCCTAGCGACAGGTTATGTCGAAATAGGACGTACACCCCTTCTGTGGGTAATACCCACCGTAAAAATTCTCTCGTATTCATGTTTGCACCCAATGCCGAGGGACACTATGGCAGGGGTGTCGGCGCACCCTTTTCGGTAAAACCTAGCCATAGTGGGGATTCTGTTAGGGGTTATTCCCACTCATCAATGATTGAGCTTATGTCATCATCGTCATCTGCGGGTGCGGGGGCAGATTTCTTAACAACCTTCTTAGGCTCTTTATCGACGGAGGGCTTCTCCTCAACAGAATCAAAATCGTCAAAGTCATCATCTGACTCGACTTCGGGGGTGGTGGGGCTAGCGCCAAACGGACTATCCGCCTGTGACACAAAGCCGCCTTCTACAACGCCAAAGGGCGAACGTGACTTCATTGGCTTGAGGTCGATAACCTGCACACCACGTATGCGAAGGCTAACGCCGTTATCTTTCATGCTGTACGGTACAAAGCTAACTGCCAAGTTGATGACACTGTCAGTAGTTACCTGAAAGTCTTTTGGTAGCTCGTTGTTCTTCGCATCGAAGTGTGGGGGCGGCGGAACTACGTCCGTGCCGTAAGCACCCCTTAGCTTGGCTTTACCGACATAGTTACCAGCTTCGTCTTTTTCAAACGGTAGTGGGAACTTCTCAGGCCAGCTAGAATCTTTCTTGTCTTTGTAGGCTACTTTCATCGCCTTAAACAAGTCTTTCGCTTGGCTTTCCGACATTACGAAAGATGTTGTGTATGCCGCGCCGTCATCCAGCGAGTCACACTTAACCGACCCACCCTTACCGCCGTTCGCTTTACTATCGAACTTGTAGGTAGTGTCGAGTCTTGGGTACAACGCCGTTACGTTGTCGAGTTGGTAGTACATGTAGTCTTCAGCCATTATGGTCTCCTAATTTTGACTGTTTATATCGAACCCTTCTGCCGTATCAAATAGTGGTTCGCTAACGTACGTCGGTGCGATTGCACCTAACGTGTCATCGTGATCCACCATCAATCTAACTTTCTCAAGTTCCTCTTCTTCTAACGGTCTCTGTGGGTAAAAGAACAGCTTTGGTACGGGACTGTCCGCGTCAAAACTTATTCTGGTGATCACCGCCATAGACGAGGCACCATGCCCACTCAAGAATTTGGCATACGCCTGTAGGGGCATACGGCTCTTATGAGCCTCTTTACCAAATATACTGTTTGCGGGGACTTGCAGTTGGTACACCGTATCAAGGTCACTGTCTTGTACGACAGCTAGCCGTTGGTGAAACCTACATGCTCTACCCCCTCCTGAACCTGACCCACGGATATTGTGCGTGCAGTCCATACATCGCGCACTCTGCCGTTGGCCTTCCGGTACGTCTGGTGCTGGTACCTGAGTATCCACAGACCAACACGTCGGTGCGCGTCGGTTCTGCCGGTCAAAAGCACCTGCGTAATAGGAACGTGAGACTTGCCCAGCGTTCACAATCACAACATCTAATACACCACTTGTATCGGTTTGGTGTCCTACCCCAGAAAACTTAGCATCTTGGATACTGATTCGACGCATCAAATGTCGTCATCAATATCTAATACTTCGGGGGTGTTCCCCTTATCTTCGTCATAACGCATTAATGCATCTGCTACACGATCCAGAGCAAACCTCTGGGTGTGGCCGATCTTAACGTACATGTTTTCTGGTATTACACCATCACGTACCCACTTCCTGACCGTGGACAAACTAACACTGAAGTGCCTAGCCACGTCTTCGATTGGTACAAGTGTGTTCATTTAGATTTCCTTATTGTGAGGACGTACTCAGAGTCTGAGTTAAGCCCTTTCGGTAACTTATCTGGGTTCTCTTCAAGATACTCACGTACGTTTCTCTGATTAAGTCTCTTGTCAAGGAACTCAGGTACTTTGTTCTCAAGTATAAACTCGTGCATGGATTCCCAGTCACTCGTCCAATACTTCTGCTTGACCGTACGATAGAACGTACCGGCATCAGTCTTACCACTCTTCTGTCCTGTAGACTTTAAGTGGTCGAGAAGCACGGCTTTGATCTTGCTCTGCTTGCGCTCAAGCACACTGTCTTCCGCATCAAACTCTTGTTTAAGCGTTTCGCGCTGGGCCTTAATCTTAAAGAAGACTTCAGTTAGCTTACCCACTTGCAGGTTACCGCCGTTATCCGTATCCATTTGCATCCCCATGCTGTTATTCGCTGGTGAGAAGTGCATAGTAATAGCACCCTATACCTTACGCAAGTATTTCTTTGTATAAATCAATGATTTTTGTGTGCGTATCTATCTTGTTGTTTAATAGTGCGTAGATTCGCTTTTCTATGCGCGATCCTTGTAGCTGTACCACTGTACACTTGTGGTCTTGCCCCGCTCTATGGATACGTGCGTTGGCTTGAGCGTATGTCTCTACCGAACTGGTTGGCCCCCACCACACGATTGTATTGGCGGCGGTTAGCGTAACCCCGTGCGCCGCAGCCTGTGGTTGTATGACCAGCACCCGTGGGCTGTCCGTCTCTTGAAACTCCTTGAATATACGTGTGCGATCAGTCGCTTTAACCGCGCCACTAATGATGTCCGTAGGTATCTTGTCTTTCTTTAGCTTGTCCGCCAGTAGCTGTATCGTGTGCCTAAAGGGTACGAAGATTAAAACTTTCTTGCTCGACTCGTCTATCACTTCACGCAGAACTTTGTATCTATGCTTGATGTCGAACTCTAGTGTCTCACCACCATCGGTGTAGACCGCACCAGAACTGATTTGCAGGAGTTTGTTCATGTTCACTGCTGCCGTGGTAGTCGTAATGTCCTCTCCCGCAGCTTGCATGACCATCTTATCCTTCAACTCTTTGTAGTATTTCTCCTGCTGGCGTGTCAGCGGTACCTCGCGGTTGGCGTATACGATGTCAGGTAAATCAAGACACTCTTCTTTGGTGAACCGGATCGCCGGTTGTAGAGCTTTGAATACTGTATCGGTAGCGTCGGGCTTGGGTGTCCATTTGAAATTTGTCACCTTTAACATCACCATGTCGCGGAAAGAACCGAAGAAGCGTGGTACAGCTTTCGGGTTAATCAGTTTAGCTAGACCATACGCATCGACAGGACTTTGTGCCGCAGGGGTGCCTGTCATCATCCACAACCATGTTTGTGGACTGATAAGTTTGTTGAGTGTTTTCCATCGGTTGGTCTGGGCGTTCTTGTAGTGCGTGGCCTCATCTACAATGATTAGGTCGAACCCACCGTTAGCTATGTCGTCTGATACGATCTCTACACCGTCGTAATTTATTATCACAAACTCTGCACCGCCGTTGATTACTTCAGCGCGTTTTTTCGCGGAGCCGTATGCAATATCGACAGTCCGGTGCATGGCGAACGTAAACAAGTCTTCTCGCCACGCCGAATCCATAATAGACAGGGGGCAGATGACCAGCGCACGGTTGATCTTCCCCTGCTTCATTAAGAAGTCCGCTGCCCAAATAGCACTGGCAGTCTTACCCGTACCTTGCTCGTTGAAGCAAAAGGCTTTCCTGTTCAGAGTTAAAAAGGCGGACGTTGTTTTCTGGTGTGCAAACGGCTTGTGCTTACCTGTCCATTGATACCTACCTTCGATAGGCGAAGGAGCTTTAATACCAAGGTTTTTGAGGACGTGGGTCTCATCAATACCCCAATTAACCACTACCTTGTTATCAGGTAAGGCTTTGCTTTTCGGAATCACGTCCACAACTTGTTTATTGTTACGTAACCGTAGTAGCAGCGCCTTGTTGTCTATTACTTTCATACACCCTTCCATGCAAAAAAGCGCGAAGTGGGTGTCCACTACACGCGGTTAAAAAGTCCCGCCTTCGGTCACACGGACGGGAACGTGTACCAAAAACCGCCTAACAAATAGAGAACCCCAAAAAGGTTGTCAGGCAGGCCCGACCTAAAAAGTCCCGCCTTTCGACCACACCGGACGGGAACGGTGCAAACAGGCAGGAAAGTGCCTTGGTCTAAACTGTTATCGTTAAAGTGAGAATTAAAGACAATACGTTGATCGCCACGACAATACCTACGCCGACCAATATGCCTGTCTTTACGTCTTCCTTACTCACTACCTACGTCGGGGTCTATGCCCGTTACGGCTGCGATTAGCACTCTTGCTCTCGATACGCACGCCGTCTGCATTACTACCGCCCTTACTCAACATCTTGTTGTGGCTTACGTCTTTGCCTTCCCGCTTATCTGCTCTGCCGTCTTTGTTGGCATCACGTCCCGTCTTATCCATAGCACGCCTAGCACGTTGCCTCTCCATTCGGGCTTCGTGTGCAGGGCTACCCACTGGCGGGTTCTTCTGCTTCTTGCGGTCTGCTTTGTTTTTGTACGGCATTAGTTCTTTCCGTTGTGTGG
>WLWG01002105.1_pt1 | contig 15917 bp, 12 predicted proteins | sample 6712871 | NCBI WGS metagenome assembly WLWG01 (sample SAMN12718693, study PRJNA515312) | sponge metagenome | isolation source: marine sponge | host: Mycale hentscheli | place: New Zealand: South Island, Marlborough, Capsize Point | collected 2003-05-01
TTGCGTTAGTAAAAGATGCTAGCATCAGCACTTGTATTGTTTGGGTGAAAGGTTTAACCAATGAAATGATTGAAAAAATGGATGAAATGACTGATCAGGACAGATTAAAAAGATTGCTGAACACTTGCAACACGACCCAAGTGGAGGAAGTTGCCTCTAGCGGACAGTTTGGAATTGTCAAGGTGAGTAGTGGATATTATAAATTACGTCTGAGTAATCAAGGCGCGGCTTCTCGTTGTGAGATAGAACGTACAGGGATGACCCTATCTGAGGGAGTTCAGCTAGGCATGATGAATCTTACTGATCAGATAAAATCACATCAGCACGCGGATCGCAATAATAGTAGTAGGACTTCCGTTACCCAAATGACTCGGTAGCAAGTCTTATGCCATTTGCTTATCTCAAACTTACCCAACTCAATTTCACCGCCAGTGATGGGTAACCCTATGAAAAATACTAAAGAATCCAAGTAGCCGGTGGCGATAAGTTGTTATACAATCGGCGGATATCACGCTATAATTTGGCGAATTTTTTGATGGAGTGTTGTGAAACACTCCTTATGCGAGAGTGGCGGAATTGGTAGACGCGCTGGATTTAGGTTCCAGTGGGGTGTTCCCCCGTGAGAGTTCGAGTCTCTCCTTTCGCACCAATAACCCAAGGTCTGTCGATTGTTTACCGGCAGGATGGATGCTAAAAGACATTGAGGGTTGGCTGCTTGGTCAACTCGTGCTATAGCGAAAATCCTTTGTGTAATACGATCGATAGACCTTTATTCATCGCTAAGAGGAAATGGTAACATGCAAGTGTCATTAGAATCGGCAGAAGGACTCAAGCGTACGCTGAGTGTTTCGGTTGACCCCACTGAAGTTGAACAGCAAGTTCGAACTAAATTAACTGAATTAGCCAAACAAGTACGGATACCAGGATTTCGTCCTGGTAAAATACCGTTGACAGTGATGAAGCAACAATACGGTGATCAAGTCAAAGCCGAAGTTGCAGCGAACTTAGTGGAAAAAACATTTCCCCAAGCGGTCAGTGAACAAGGGTTGACGCCCGTGACGCAACCGCAAATTGATGTCAAGCAGTTTGAAGACAATCGACCGTTCATTTATCACGCCAGTTTTGAAGTATTGCCTGAAACAATGGAGATCACTGATCTAACCGATGCTGAGATTGAACAAGTGCGTGCGCAAGTGACTTCGCAAGATGTGAATGAAACGTTAGAAAAATTACGCGAACAGCATATTGATTGGTTACCGGCGCAACGGCCGGCGCAAGCCAATGATCAAGTGGTCATCGATTTTAACGGAACCATCGAGGGTGAACCTTTACCCAATGGCAGTGCAACTGATTTTACTTTGGAATTAACCAAAGGCAATATGATTGAAGGTTTTGAAGCCGGCATCATTGGCATGCAAGTGGGTGAACAAAAAACTTTGTTATTAACCTTTCCTGCTGAGTATCACCATCAAGATGTGGCGGGTAAGCCAGTGGAGTTTGTGATCACCATGAAGCAAATTTCTCAAGCACATTTACCTGAGTTAAATGATGAGTTTGCGCAAAAATTTGATGTTTCTGAAGGTGGCTTAGCGAAATTAACCCAGGAAGTTGAACAAAACATGCAACGGGAATTGACGCAGGAATTGGAGCAACGCAATAAAGAGGCGGTGTTTGATCAATGGTTGGCGAACAATACAGTTGAAATTCCCGATGGGTTGGTCGATGAGGAAATCAAATCCATGCAGCAACGTATGATGCAGCGCATGACCGGCGGCAAAGAAGTGGATATGAATCAGTTGCCAGGTTTGGATCGTCAAATGTTTGAAGAACCTGCACGCAAACGTGTGGCATTGTCTATTTTAATTCGTCAATATATTGATCAACATCAATTAAAAGTTGATGAGCAAAAAGTGCAGCAACATCTTGAGAAAATTGCACAGATGTATGATAAAAGCGATGAAATGATTCAATGGTACCAGCAGCAACCGCAACAAATGCAAACCATTGAAGCGCAAGTATTGGAGCAACAAGTGGTGGATGCCTTGTTGGCTAATGCCAGTGTCGTGTATCAGGATCGTAGCTTTGCTGAATTGATGCACGCTGATGAATCAAGTGTGAAGGAGTAATTCATGGCCGTAAATCCAATTCATGCCAGCGGTGGCTTAGTGCCGATGGTGGTAGAACAAACGGCACGTGGTGAACGTGCGTACGATATTTATTCTAGACTATTAAAAGAACGGATCATTTTTTTATTAGGCCAAGTGGAAGATTACATGGCCAATTTAGTGGTGGCGCAATTGCTGTTTTTAGAATCAGAAAATCCAGATAAGGATATTCATTTATACATCAATTCACCAGGTGGAGTGGTCACGGCTGGGATGGCCATTTACGATACCATGCAATTTATTAAACCGGATGTGAGCACCTTATGTGTTGGACAAGCCGCCAGTGCAGCGGCTTTGCTATTAACCGCAGGTGCGCAGGGTAAGCGATTTTGTTTACCCAATTCGCGGGTGATGATCCATCAACCACTGGGTGGGTATCAAGGTCAGGCGACTGACATTGAAATTCATGCCAAAGAAACCCTGTTGGTACGTGAGCGCCTGAATGCCATTCTGGCTAAGCATACCGATAAAACACCAGAAATCATCATGCAAGACACCGAGCGCGACAATTTTATGGGGGCTGAGCAAGCCGTCAAATATGGCTTGGTGGATCAAGTGTTATATGATCGAGAGATCGAATCACAAGTAGTATGAATGACTTGACGAGGAGTAAAGCGCGATGAGTGCAAGCGATTCTGAAAACGAGAAAACCCTATATTGTTCTTTTTGTGGCAAGAGTCAACACGAAGTCCGCAAATTAATTGCTGGGCCTTCGGTTTACATTTGTGATGAATGTGTGGACTTATGTAATGATATTATTGGGGAAGACATCCAGGAAATTGCCACAGCTGAAGAAACTCAGTTGCCTAAACCACAAGAAATTTCAAATTTTCTCAATGAGTACATCATTGGCCAAAATCGTGCTAAGAAAATATTATCAGTGGCAGTTTATAATCACTATAAGCGTCAACAATCGCAAAATGAGAACGATATTGAATTAAGTAAAAGCAATATTTTATTAATTGGACCAACGGGTAGTGGGAAGACTTTATTGGCTGAAACGTTGGCCCGTATGTTAAATGTGCCTTTTACCATTGCCGATGCAACCACATTGACCGAAGCCGGCTATGTCGGTGAAGATGTGGAAAACATCATTCAAAAGTTATTGCAAAAATGTGATTACGACGTTGAGCGAGCCAAACATGGCATTGTGTATATTGATGAAATTGATAAAATTTCTCGCAAAGCAGAAAACCCTTCTATTACTCGCGATGTATCGGGTGAAGGGGTGCAACAAGCATTGTTAAAATTGATTGAAGGAACGGTTGCTTCGGTTCCTCCTCAAGGTGGACGTAAACATCCTCAGCAAGAATTTTTGCAAGTCGACACTTCAAATATGCTGTTTATTTGTGGTGGCGCGTTTGCTGGATTGGAAAAAATTATTACCGAGCGTTCACAAAAATCTAGCATTGGTTTTTCGGCCAATGTACATAGTAAAGAAGATAATAAATCCATTGGTCGTGTTTTGGAAAATGCAGAGCCTGAAGATTTAATTAAGTATGGATTGATTCCAGAGTTTGTCGGACGATTGCCGGTGATTGCCACCTTATATGAACTGGATGCACTCGCATTGGTTGAGATTTTAACCACGCCAAAAAATGCTTTGATTAAACAATACGCCAAATTATTTGACATGGAAAATGTTGAATTAGAATTTCGTAATGAAGCTTTGGCATTGATTGCGGAAAAAGCATTGGCACGTAAAACAGGTGCACGAGGATTGCGCTCTATTTTAGAAAATGTGTTATTGGATGTGATGTATGATTTACCTTCATTAGAAGATGTTTGTAAAGTGGTGATTGATGAAGGTGTTGTGAAAGGAGAATCTGACCCCATTTTAATTTATGAATCCGCGACCAAACAGTCTAAAAGTAAGCGACGAAGCAAAACCACTAAAGAATAATCACGATACCAATGTAAGGAATGTCAGCCATGTCCGCATCGAAAAAAACTGGAAACCAACCTCAACCGCTGGAGGCTGCCATACTGCAAGCAGTTTCATTGCCAGTGCTGCCATTGCGGGATGTGGTTGTTTTTCCACACATGGTGATTCCTTTGTTTGTCGGGCGAGATAAATCGATCAAAGCCTTGGAAGTTGCCATGGTGAACGATAAGCAAATTTTATTAGTTGCTCAGAAAAATGCGGCGCACGATGAACCCAAAAAATCACAATTGTATAAAATTGGTACGGTCGCTACGGTTTTGCAATTATTAAAACTTCCCGATGGTACAGTCAAAGTCTTGGTTGAAGGGTTGAAGCGTTGTAAAGTCAGCCAGTACACGGTGGAAGATGGGTTTTTGGTGGCTCAAATTGAAATGTTGCCAGAGGAAGTGCATGAAAAAGGTACAGAAAGTAACCATCGAGAAATTGCCATTCTCACTCGTTCCTTGATTTCTCAATTTGAGCAATTTGCCAAACTCAACAAGAAAATCCCGCCAGAGGTAGTGTCTTCGTTACCAAGCATTGATGACGCCAGTCGATTGGCCGATACGGTTGCGGCGCATGTGCCAATCAAAGTAGTTGATAAACAAGAATTATTAACCATGATCGACGTACGAGAACGATTGGAACGGTTGATGTTGTTACTGGAAAATGAAATTGATTTGCTCAATGTTGAGAAAACCATTCGCAATCGTGTCAAACGACAAATGGAAAAAACTCAACGTGAATATTACTTAAATGAACAAATCCGTGCCATTCAAAAAGAATTGGGAACCATCAGCGATGAAGGCGATGAAAATGAGCGACTGGCTAAAGAAATTGAGCGGGCTGGTATGCCCAAAGAAGCCAAAGAAAAAGCCATCTCGGAATTGAAGAAATTAAAAATGATGCCGCCGATGTCGGCCGAAGCCACCGTCTTACGTAATTATTTAGATTGGATGCTGGATATCCCATGGAAAAAAAGTTCTAAGATTCGCTATGATTTAACCAAAGCGCAAGCGATCTTGGATCACGATCATTACGGATTGGAAAAGATCAAAGAACGTATTCTTGAAAACCTTGCTGTTCAACAACGGGTCAAACGCATGAAAGGCCCTATTCTATGCTTGGTAGGTCCCCCGGGGGTTGGTAAGACTTCTCTAGGTCAATCCATTGCCAATGCGACCGGCCGCACGTTTATTCGTATCGCCTTGGGCGGGGTGCGTGATGAAGCAGAAATTCGTGGACATCGACGTACTTATATTGGTTCCATGCCAGGTAAAATCATTCAGAAATTAGCCAAAGCCGGGGTTAAAAATCCACTGATCATGTTGGATGAGGTGGATAAGATGGCGATGGATTTTCGTGGTGATCCGGCCTCTGCGCTGTTAGAAGTGCTGGATCCAGAACAGAATCACACCTTTAGCGATCATTATTTGGAAGTGGATTATGATTTAAGTGATGTGATGTTTATCGCAACGGCCAATACGTTGGATATTCCAGCACCATTATTGGATCGAATGGAAGTGATCCGTTTAGCCGGTTATACCGAAGATGAAAAGGTACATATTACACTGCAATATTTAATTCCTAAACAATTGGAACAAACAGGATTATCGGCTGAGGAAATTCACATCAGTGATAATGCGATTCGTGAAATCATTCGTTACTACACTCGCGAAGCAGGTGTGCGTAATTTGGAGCGTGACATTGCAAAAATTGCACGTAAAGTGGTAAAAGAATTACTCGTAAGCAAAAAGAAAAAAACAGGCGGCACCGAGAAAAAATCTGCAAAGAAAGTGAAAACTTCTGTCTCCCCCATTCAAATTACGCAACGAACCATTGATAAATATTTGGGGGTCCATCAATTCAGTTATGGTTTAGCTGAAGAACAAGATTTAATCGGTCAGGTAACCGGTCTTGCCTGGACCAGTGTTGGTGGCGAATTATTGATCATTGAAGCAGCTTTGATGCCCGGTAAAGGTAAAGCAACGTATACCGGAAAGCTGGGTGATGTGATGCAAGAATCAATTCAAGCCGCAATGACGGTGGTGCGCAGTCAAGCAAAAATGTTGGGGATTAAGAATGATATTTTTGATAAAAATGACATTCACATTCATGTGCCCGAAGGTGCCACCCCCAAAGACGGTCCGAGTGCCGGGATCAGTATGTGCACAGCATTGGTTTCAGTAGCAACCAAAATCCCGGTGAGAGCGGATGTGGCGATGACTGGTGAAATTACCTTGCGCGGTCAAGTTTTACCCATTGGTGGCTTGAAAGAAAAATTATTGGCTGCCTTGCGTGGTAAAATCAAACACGTAATCATTCCAGAAGAGAATAAAAAAGATTTGATTGAAATTCCTGAAAATGTAAAACGTGGTTTGACCATCCATCCGGTCAAACACATGGATGAAGTGCTAAAGATTGCCTTAACTCGTAAGCCTAAATCGCTTAGCACGAAGTCTACTCGTACCACGAAGAAAAAAACGACGAAACGTTGATCGGTACGCTGAATTTGTTTAAATTGATTAGTAGCGATTTGTCACATTTTTAAAATTTATCTTTTTGATGAACTGCGATAAATCGCTGCTAACTTTTTGACTCATGAATAAACCAACGTTAGACGAATTAGCGGTAGATTAAAATAAGCCAGTCAGAATGAAATTTAGGTTTACAACCCTAGTATTTAGCGCTATATTCCCTTCTCCTGAAATAGGGGAAGGGAGATTTGGATGATTATTGATTTCATCCAGATTAAAATAAATTCAGTGGGATATGACATTGGCAGAGGATTTTTACGATGGCTGAAAATATATTAACGAAAGCAGCATTAATTGAACACGTAGCGGTGCACACCAATTCAAGCAAAGTAGATGTTCAAGATAAAGTTGATGCAATACTGGCGGCAATGACTGAAACATTGTCTCAAGATGGTAAAGTGACCTTGCCTGGCTTTGGTAATTTTGAAGTAGTGGAACGTAAGGCACGGGATGGACGCAATCCACAAACGGGTGAAAAGCTTCGTATTGATGCTAGCAAAACAGTCAAGTTTAAAGTGGCTAAGCAATTAAAAGAAGCGGTGCAATAATCACACCATAATAAATGAATATTTGGGTGCTTAGCTCAGCTGGGAGAGCATCGCCCTTACAAGGCGAGGGTCGCAGGTTCGATCCCTGCAGCACCCACCAAATAATCAACTGCTAAAAGACCTTAAGTTTTCGGTGGAGTGGTAGTTCAGTTGGTTAGAATACCGGCCTGTCACGCCGGGGGTCGCGGGTTCGAGTCCCGTCCACTCCGCCATCTATGACGTGTGCAAGCCTGTTGGATAAATATCTATGTTAATAAGCATGAATAAACGCATGAAAGGGTGGATCACTTGGACGATTGCCATTATTGCAGCGGCGGTATTCGGCTTATTAGGGATTGAAACATTTTTGCAGCATCGATCGACCCAAGCAGTCACGGTGATCAAAATTAATGGCACGCCTGTCACCGATCAAGAATTGGATTTAACCATTGAGCGATTCAAACGTGATCAAATGAGTGAAATCCCTGCGGGATTGATTGATCGCCATCATGAAGCACAATTGCGTCAGCAAGTTCTCAATGAAATTATTGTCAACACGGTTTTAATGCAGCAGGCAGAGAAGATTGGATTGCATATTAGTTCAGGGCAATTGAATGCTGCTATCAGTCAGATCCCATTTTTCCAAGAAGATGACCAATTTTCACCACAACGCTATTGGCAAATGCTCAATGCAACGTTGTACACTCCTCAATCGTTTTCTGAAGAATTACGCCAGGGACTATTGGTCAATCAATTGCGGGCAGCGATGATTGGCAGTGCCTTCGCACTACCAAATGAATTGCAACAGGTGATTGAATTGGTTGAACAAACCCGTGATTTTCGTTATTTAATTATTCCTATGCGACCGTTATTAGCCCAACTAGAGCCGATCAGTGAACAACAGGCCATTGCGTATTATCAGAAGCACGCGGATGTTTTTACCACGCCAGAAGAAGTGCAAATTGACTATATTCAACTGAATTTCAGCGATGTGTTGACACAAGTCACCGTCACTGAGCAAGATATTAGTGAATACAGTCAAAATCAATCAATGGACGCAGCGCAGCGCCAACAAGTTGTGAACCAAATTAAACAGTCAAAAGCCCAACAGCAATTTGCTACTAAAGTGGATCAACTGGCTGAGTTAACATTTGCCGAACCCGATTCATTAGCATCGGCGGGGCAAGCACTTAATTTGCCGATTCGAACCAGCGATTGGTTTACCATTCGTGGTCAATTGCAAGGGGTGTTGGCCAACCCGCAAGTGGTGCAAACCGCGTTTAGTGAAGATGTATTAACACTGGGGCATAACAGCGATGTCATCCAGGTGAATGACAATACCGTTGTTGTGTTACGCAACCGTGCTTACCATCCCAGTGAAGCCATTGCCTTTGCTGAAATTAAGCCACAAATTGAGCAGCAATTACAGATTGAAGCGGCGAAACAGCAAGCCAAAAAACTTGGGCAACAAGTTGAAAATCGGTTGCGTAATGGGCAATCAATCGATGATTTGTTAAAAAACCATCAATGGGGATGGCAGGTAGGTGAGAATATTATTCGCAATGAAGAGCAAGCCGTCAGCAGTGAAATTGTATTTCACAGCTTTCAAATGCCACTTCCATCAGCGAACGTACCTTTGCCTGTTAGTGGGATTCATCTGGTTTCCGGTGATTATGCAGTGATTGAATTGAAAGCAGTGAATCAACCTAGTTCACAATTAAGCGAGAATGATATTCAAGGGTTACGTGATCAAATTGAAAATAATAATGGCATGCTGGCGTACGAATTATATACTCAAGAATTGATCGACCAGGCCAAAATTAAGCGCTATGAATGAATTAAAATCTGGCGTTACTTCTCACTCTAACACAACCGGCTAGTCGGTGTGTGTAGAGTGAGTGGTTACGCTTAGAATGCTCGCACGCGAATTATAATTGACCGATTGACATGGCATGAAAACCGCCGTCTACATGAATGACTTCCGCTGTGATGCCATCGGCTAATTCTGAACACAAAAAAGCAGCCGTATTCCCCACTTGTTCAATGGTGGTATTTTGACGTAAAGGGGTTACTTGTTCATGGTAGCCTAAAATTTGTTTGAAACCTTTGATCCCCGAAGCGGCTAACGTGCGAATAGGGCCTGCGGAAATGGCATTCACCCGGACACCTTGAGGACCTAAGCTGTTAGCGATGTAACGCATGTTGGCTTCTAAGCTGGCTTTGGCAACTCCCATCACATTGTAATTACTCACAATTTTTTCAGCACCTAAATAAGTTAAAGTCAGCAAAGCGCCGTTGCGATTGAGCATGGGTTGGGCTGCTTTGGCAAGCGCTGCAAAACTGTAACTGCTGATGTCATGGGCCAGATTAAACCCTTCACGGTTCATATTTTCTAAATAATCACCTTCTAACAATTCACCAGGAGCAAAAGCAACGGAATGTATAATGATGTCAACACTGCCCCAGTGTTGCTGCAAACTGGTAAAGACCTGGTTAATTTGATCATCTTGGGTAACATCCAGTGGCAGAATGATTTGTGCATTAAATTCTTCGGCGGCTTTTTCAACCCGGGAGCGTAATTTTTCAGTTTGGTAAGTGAAGGCAAGTTCAGCCCCTTGTTGATGAAAAGCACTGGCGATTCCATAAGCAATCGATCGCTGACTAGCCAATCCGACAATTAATGCTTTTTTACCACTTAATAGCGACATAGTTGGGTTTCCTTTAAATTCATTTGCAAGTCGATATTCTAGCGCTGTTATAAACTGCAGTAAAATTTTATTGTGTTAAGTTGACATTCTTACCCTCGTGGCGATTCATAGTAAGTGTGCTACTATTCACCTTCAAAAAATTGATCGGTAATAACCATTGTGCAAGCAGGAACTCTCATTGCTTCTGGCGCGGAATTATTTATTGAACATGAGCTGGTGTTTGGTCATGGAACCGAAGATGCTTATTGGGAAGCGGCGTGGATTGTCTATCATGTGGTGCAACAACCGTTTTCTCAATCGATCGAAACGTTAGAATTATTATCTTCACAAGTGACCCAAATCCAACAATTATTTCAGCGACGCATCGATGAACGTATTCCAGTTGCTTATTTGATCCATGAAGCTTACTTTGCCGGTTTGGCTTTTTATGTTGACGAGCGAGTGTTGATTCCACGTTCACCCATTGCTGAATTGATCACCCAGCAATTTGCTCCATGGCTTACCGTAGAACCGCGACGATTATTGGACATCGGTACTGGCAGTGGTTGTATCGCCATTGCATGCGCTTATGCTTTTGGTCAAGCGATGGTGGATGCGGTTGACATTAGTGAGGATGCGTTGGTGGTAGCGAGTCGCAATGTGCAATTGCATCAACTGGTTGATCGCGTGCATTTGTATGCTTCGGATTTATTTGCCGCGTTGCCGCCGAGGCAATACGATGTGATTGTTAGCAACCCACCTTATGTGGACGCCATCGATATGGCTGTGTTGCCACCAGAATTTACTCATGAACCGAGTCTTGGTTTGGCCGCGGGAAGCGATGGTTTGTGCATTGTCGAGCGTATCTTAGCCAGCGCCAGTCAATTTTTAACTCCACAAGGTCTATTGATAGTTGAAGTGGGTAATAGTGAAACTGCGTTAATTTCTCAATACCCGCATGTGCCATTTACTTGGTTGACTTTTGCCAACGGTGGACAAGGGGTGTTTTTGTTAACTCAGGCACAATTACAGCAATATTTTGGATAACGATGCCACTTGATTGGCAGGTGTGAGCAGCGGATTTAAAATTTTGGAAGCGGGTTATTATTTTTGTTAAAACGATTCTTTTTCGCTTATACTCATGACCCTTGTTAGATAAAGCGGATCACCAATATGGCGGGCAATACTTTCGGTCGTTTATTTACTGTGACCACTTGTGGAGAAAGTCATGGGGCAGCACTTAGTGCAATTGTTGATGGGTGTCCCCCCGGGTTGGCATTGAGTGACGCAGACATTCAACCGGACTTGGATCGACGCAGGCCAGGCCAGTCTAAATTTACTACCCAACGGCGAGAGCCGGATCGGGTACACATCACCGCTGGTGTTTTTGAGGGTAAAACCACAGGGGCTCCTATTGGTTTGTGTATTGAAAATATCGATCAACGCAGCAAAGATTATCAAGCAATCGCTGAGCAATTTCGCCCAGGTCACGCGGATTATACTTATCATCATAAATACGGCATTCGCGACTATCGTGGTGGTGGACGCTCATCGGCACGGGAAACAGCCATGCGGGTGGCCGCTGGTGCAATTGCTCGCAAATATTTAGCGCACAGCCATCAAATTCAAATTCGAGGTTGCTTAACTCAACTTGGGCCAATTGAATTAGAACCACTGGATTGGGATGCAGTGGATCAAAATCCATTTTTTTGCGCCGATCCAACAAAAATTCCACGATTGGAAACATTCATTCAGCAAATTCGCAAAGCTGGTGATTCCATCGGCGCTAAAGTGACCGTGCAAGCCGATGGGGTTCCCGTTGGTTTGGGTGAACCGGTATTTGATCGGTTGGACGCAGATATTGCCGCCAAAGGGGTGGAAATCGGCGCAGGGTTTGGCAGCGTGATCCAAAAAGGTAGTGAGCATCGCGACCAATTGACCCAGGCTGGGTTTTTATCCAATCATGCCGGTGGGGTGCTGGGAGGGATTAGCAGTGGTCAACCCATCATTGCTCATGTGGCGTTTAAACCGACCTCCAGTATTTTACAACCAGGGCGTTCTCTTAATACTAAAGGAGAAGAAATTGAAGTGGTGACCACCGGTCGGCATGATCCTTGTGTGGGTATTCGGGCAGTGCCAATTGCCGAAGCCATGTTAGCCTTAGTGATTATGGATCATTTATTGCGTCATCGTGCGCAAAATTTTGATCATTTAATTGCCACGTCATAATGCATCCTCTGATCTTATTTTTGGTAATTTTATGGGAAGGGTTTGTTACCATTGCCGTTGAAATTTTAACCATTCGGCAATTGACACCTTTTGTTGGCAACAGTGTGGTGGCGATCAGTTTGATCATTGGGGTGTTTTTATTATTTTTAGCCTTGGGCTATCGCCGTGGAGGACAGTATTTAACCCAGTATCGCACGATCTTGATTCGCAACTTCACACTGGCGGCTTTGTGGTTGGGAATTGGGCTGTCGTATTATTTCACTGCGCATTTTTTCTATTCAATTCATACTTGGGTCAGTCGTCATTTATTGATCAACTTAACCGTATATTTGTTATTGATTGTGGCGCCTTTGGTGTACATTTTGGGACAGACTGTGCCTATCACTACCAATCTATTTAAACAGCATGCCACGGTGGGACAAATTAGTGGTAGGGTTTTGTTTTGGAGCACCTTGGGTTCATTTACTGGCGCGGTGCTGACTTCATTAGTCTTATTAACTTGGGTCGGTGTGGCTTGGTCGATCGTGATCAATTTCAGTATTTTAGTGGTGCTTATTTTATTGTTGTTACCATCTTGGCGACGACAATGGTGGCGAATTGCTCTATTAGGATGGGGCGGTATAATCATTTACTATGTCAATGTTGATATCAACCGTCAACTGTTTGTCCATGAAAATCATTACGCCAATTATCAAATTGCGAACGACTTTGAAATTGAAGCGGGTCAAATTGGTACAGCACTGGTGATCAATCAATCGCTCAGTTCTTTTCGCGGTGAAGATGGGCAACCCGCACCTTATGTGCAATTGATTCGGAAATTTTTATTGGATGATTTGCAATTGACGGGAAAGCAAATATTGGTGATTGGTGCCGGTGGATTTTCATTTACTGAGCAAGGGGATTCTGGCAATGAATGGACGTACATTGATATTGACCCGGCCATTGAGGCAATCACGCGTGATCATTTTAATCCACAATTGCAGGCACAATTTATTGCTGCCGATGCACGGCAATATTTGCGGGATACCACGCAATTGTATGATGTGATTATTAGCGATGCTTACAGCAATCAGATTATGATCCCCGATTATTTATTGACGCGAAATTATTTTATCGATTTGAGAAACCGGTTAACCGATACGGGGATTGCCGTGTTTAATTTTATTTTAAACCCACTGTACTTGGATCGTTATTCACAGCGAGTGGATCGAACCGTCCGATCAGTCTTTGCGCATTGTGTGGTTACCCCATTGCATTATCAAGCCAAATACACCAATGTCTTGTATTTTTGTCGACCGTCACCATATAACGAGGATGCACAAGAATATACCGATAACTTGAATCCCGCATCGCTGGATTTTTTTAGTGGGCTTGAACAACACTGGGAGTAGTATGTTAATGACGCGAGCAATGAATGTGGCCGTGGTAGGTGCTACCGGCGCAGTGGGTGAAGCGATGTTGGCTATCCTGGCACAAAGAAATTTTCCAGTGCAGCAAGTGGTTGCGCTGGCCAGTGAACGGTCAGTGGGTAAAACCGTTATGTTTGGTGAAAAATCATTGGCAGTGCAAGATTTAGCCGGATTTGACTTCAGTGATACCGATATTGCCTTGTTTTCCGCTGGAGGAGCGATTTCCAAGCAGTACGCACCCAAGGCCTCTGCTCAGGGTTGTGTGGTGATCGACAACACATCACACTTTCGATTGGATGCTCAAGTGCCCTTGGTGATCCCTGAAGTCAATCCTGAAACGATTGCTGATTATCGACACAAAGGTATTATTGCTAATCCCAATTGTTCCACCATTCAAATGTTGGTAGCATTAAAACCGCTGCACGATGCGGCGCACATTGAACGGATCAATGTAGCAACGTATCAAGCGGTTTCTGGCTCAGGACAGGCGGCAGTTGAAGAGTTGGCTGGGCAAACCGCACAATTATTAAATGGTCATGCGGTTGAAACACAAGCGTATCCGGTACAAATTGCTTTCAATGTATTGCCTTATATCGATCAAATGTTGGAAAATGATTATACCCGTGAAGAAATGAAAATGGTGTGGGAAACGCAAAAAATTTTAAACGATGAGACAATCAAAGTGAATCCCACCGCTGCAAGAGTACCGGTGTTTTATGGACATTCAGAAGCCATCCATATTGAAACTCGTGAAAAGATCACCGTCGCGCAAGCACGGGCACTGCTGGGTGGTGCGCCAGGGGTGCAAGTGGTGGACGATGCAAAAGGGAAGGCTTATTTATCAGCGTTTACTCATGCCAGTGGTGAAGATCCGGTGTTTGTGGGACGTATCCGTGAAGATATTTCACATCCGCATGGTTTGAACTTATGGGTAGTGGCTGATAATGTGCGCAAAGGAGCTGCGTTAAACGCGGTGCAAATTGCAGAAATTTTATCTCGTGATTATTTGAACTGTGAATCATAAAATGATGATAAAATATTGATAGCTGTGCCCATCGCAATTGTGGTTTAAAATTCGCAGCTTGAAGTGAGGTGGGTATAGACTTTAGTAAATGATACTAGCTATACTTATTTTATCGATGTTTGGATTTAACTTATTATGCCTAAATCATACAAATTAACTCATACAGCAACCCCCGCGGTATCCTCTCGCCGTCATCGAGTGGCCACTCAAACATCATCGGATCTAAAACATCCGCATGCTTTAGCAGGGTTGGTACACAATGAGGATAATGTGGGTGGCGATAGTGATCGGGAGAAGCCACGCATTCGAGAATTGTTTGGCTTACCCCAAGATGAAACTCACAGAATGTACATTGAGCAGCGGGAATTGGAACAAACCGGCCATCGCCGGTTGGGTAAAGTCAATGCGCGTGAGAAATCCCCTGAATTACCCTCAGGTGATTTGCAAAAAGGGCAAGGGTATCAAGCCCATCCATTGTTAGCCAATTCACAGCGATTTGACGGTGTGGATCCCAAAGTAAATCCAATGGCGGTACTTGCTTCGCATGATCCAGAAATTGCCAATGAATTAGAAAAAAACAGAGCCGAACAACAGCATGATAAAGAATTGCGTTTAAGCTTACAAAAGGGTAATGATCACACCTATACAAGTGACTCAACGCCAACTTTAAATCGATAATTTATTCTTATGACTCTTGCCAGCGAAATTTTCAATGACAACCGAGCCGGCATTGAACAATTGCTGGCGCAGGGTGAATTGCTTAGCGATATTGATGAATATGGGTTGACACCCTTGATTGAAACGGTATTAACCAATAATCTGGCATTAGCTCAACATTTGGTGAATCTGGGCGCTGATGTTAATCAAGGCGATGCGTTGGGACGGATGCCTTTGCACTGGGCGGTGGACTTTGATCGCTATGAAATTTGTCAATGGTTACTGGCCACCGGCGCGGATCCCAATGTGTACAATCGCTCTGGGCAGCCGGCGTTGACCTATCCATTGTTACGCGGCCAAATTAAGTTAAAGCAACTGTTGTATCAACATGGGGCAGATTTAAAGTTTGCTCAAGATTTTATTAATGCCAAATTGCTTGGGCATCGTTACGAATTGACTGGCGATGTAGATATTGTGACCACTGACGATGAATTCATTGAGGTGGATTTCGAAGGTTTTTTCTTAGAGTTCAGTATTGATATGATTGGCAGTTCACTGTGGCGGTTTAAACAAAATTTTGCCGCACGCCATTTGCGAGAATCATTTGATTATTTGCTGCAAATTATCCATGCCTTTACCAATGCCAGTGAATTATTAAAATATCAACAACAAATGGCACAAGTCAGTTATCATCAGCAGGCAATTGATGCATTGCTGCAACAACCATTATTGCTGTTACCCATTGCTTATGAGGGACA
>WLWG01002108.1_pt1 | contig 15869 bp, 8 predicted proteins | sample 6712871 | NCBI WGS metagenome assembly WLWG01 (sample SAMN12718693, study PRJNA515312) | sponge metagenome | isolation source: marine sponge | host: Mycale hentscheli | place: New Zealand: South Island, Marlborough, Capsize Point | collected 2003-05-01
GTTTCATATAGAAAAAGATATTGCCACTGCATACGATTCCACTGATGACAATGGGCAAAAAAGTGACACTGCAACTTGTTTGATTGCCAATCAAAATGGGACAACAAATAGTTTTAGCCAGATAGTTTTTGACACTGCAGGTACTAATCAATCTATTGCACGAATTGCGGCTATTAGGACAGGCAGTAGTTCTAATGAGATGTCTTTTGTTGTTGAAGGTGACAATGTAAAGCGTGAAGCGATTCGTATCACCAGCAGTGGCAACGTCCTTATAGGCAAGCCGTCTGATTTTTGGACATCTGGCCCCAATTATTACAATGTAGGCAACTATGGAGAACTTACAAGCCTAGGCTCTTTTGCTGTTGACTTAGTATCCAACGGATATAGAAACAGTTCTGGCACTTGGACCAGCCTCAGCGGTATCACTGGCCAATCTGGTGCTTCTCAAATACGCTTAGCTCCTACAGGAAATATACAGTTTATGGGGGACGCTAGTAAAGCGAGCGGCAGTAGTGTAAATCCCACCACAAGAATGCTCCTTGAAGGCAGCGGCAACCTAAAAATCCATCAAACTGCTACAGACAGTCCGGGCGTTGCTAACACAACTACTGGCGCATGTATTAAAAGTACTAGCCAAGGAACTTCACTATTTGTATCAAGAACTGATAACGCATCCGGCTTTTTTAATAGAAACGCCAATGGAAACCTTATAAGATTTTTCCGTTCTGGAACGCAAGTAGGCAGAGTTGATGTCACAACCACAAATGCTACTTTTGTTACTACTTCCGATTATCGTTTAAAGGAGAATGTAACGGATCTATCGAATGGAATTGATCGCCTTAAGTTATTGACACCGCGTCGATTTAACTTTATTGCAGAACCCGATCAAACTGTTGATGGATTTATCGCTCACGAAATGCAAACCGCTGTCCCAGAAGCAGTGTTTGGCGAAAAAGACGCGATGGAGGATCAAGAGTTTGAAGTAACGCCAGCAGTCCTTGATGAGGATGGCAACGTTACTGCTGAGGCGACCTACGAAGAGCTTGATGACAGCTACAAGGGTCTTAGCACTGACGTTCTCATCATGAAGCTCTTGGGTGCTGTAGCTGAGCAAAATGCCACAATCGACAGTCTCAAAGCACGCCTCGACGCAGAACTTTAAACCCAATCTAAATAACAGAAACGGATTAAACCAATGATTTCAATGTCAGGAGGCGGATGGAACTATAACCGCTTCGATGCTTATGAAGCAAAACTAGCAGAAGCCAAAAAGGCAGACAAGGACTATGATGGCGACGGCAAAGTTGAGTCATCTAAAGATGAGTACTTTGGCTCCAAAGACAAAGCCATCAAAAAAGCGATGGGTAAAGGAACTTGTAAGAAGTGTGAGGAGTCTAAAGAAGATTGTGAGTGCGACGACAAGAAAGAAGTGAAGGAAGCCATGACGGTTACCAACGCGGATAAGAAAGGCAACACACCTGCATACCAGAACTACAAGAAAGGTATGAAGAACAAGGATGGTAAGCCTGTTTATAAGGCTGCTGATCACATGAAAGAAGAAGTCATTGATGAAGCTTCTGGCTGTGGTGGCTACCAGGAAGGTGGTGAAGTCAAAGCCAAGAAGAAGAAGGTGGTCAAGGAAGATGTCCTTGGTTATATCCTTGAGAACAACCTGGCAAACAATGAGGTTTCTGCTGAAGTCCTCTTCAACTGCATCTCTGATGAGTTCCTTGAGTCCATTGAGGAAGACATTATGGAGATCTATCAGGGTAAGCACGGTCAGTCCGAGAAACAGTACCAAGACGGGAGAAGTCCTGCTGGTAAGATGATTTCTGGTGACTCTAAAGGTTCTGGAGCCAACTACTCCTACAGGGCCAAGAATACTGGACCTAATCCAGCTGGTGGCAGCCAGAAGCCACAAGGTCAAGCTAAGATGAATAACAAAGACAGAGCATTCCTTTCACATCTGAAGGCTAATAAGAAAGCTAATAAATAATCCTAAAAGATAAAGTAAAATGCCATCAGATTCTAACATTGGTAATTTACCGCCATCTCCGATTGATAATGATGATCTATGGCTGATCAATCGGGATGATAATAGTTATAAAGTTAATTCCCTACAACTTGGTGGTTACCTAGTACAAATAGAAATTCCAAAAATTTGTGAAAGTGATGATGACTGTCCATCTGGGACAGTTTGTCTAGAAAGCTTCTGCACGAAAATTCCTTGTGAGGATACAGAAGATTGTCCAGATGATCACGTTTGTTTTAATGGATTCTGTTATCCAATTTGTGACATCGACAACGGCGAACCGTGTACTGATGGGTTTGTTTGTGTAGACCCTGGTAACACTGAGGCTAATCCAATTTGTCTGCCTTATCCATTCCCTTGTGATGAGAACAACCTTCCTGGTGACGGTTGTCCTCCTGGTTATATTTGTTGGGGTGGTTATTGTTGGCACACTTGTAGCGGCGCGATAGGAGATTGTCCTCCTGGAATGATTTGTGTCGAATCTCTTGATGAAGGTGTTGGATTTATTTGTGTTTATCCAGAAGGTGGATTCCCTTGTGTTGACGGTGCTTGTCCTGATGGATTTGACTGTTTCTTTGGGATGTGTTTCGCCAGATGTGATGGTTCTGCTGGACTTGGCGGATGTGGTGAAGGGTTTGTTTGTGTAGAAACCTCACCAGGTAATAACCATTGTGTTCCTTATCCATTCCCATGTGACCTTTATAGTGACGGTTGTCCTCCTGGGATGATTTGTTACAATGGAGAATGTTTTATAGATTGTAGCCCAGATGGAACTAGTGGAATTTGTGAAGATGGGTTCCATTGTATTGAGATTGATGGTGGTCACAGCATTTGTTACCCAGATGAGCCTAAAGAAAAATTTGTTAACGATGGCCCACTGATTGTTAGAACAGAACCTGTTGACTATCCAGATTCTCCAGCACAAGAGAAGATTATCTTCACCGCTAATCAGTTTGGTCGTAGTGTTCTAACCTTCCAAGGGTTTACTTTGAACCCTGGTGGTCCTGGTGGTGGTGTTTGTGACATTACTTCAGATTGTCCTCCAGGTTACAGCTGTGTTGGTGGAATTTGTGTTCTACTTCCTTGTCAGGATGATGTCGACTGTGACACTGGATTAGTTTGTTTCAATGGGTTCTGTTTCCCAACTTGTTCTGGTGACAGTGACTGTCCGACTGGTTATGAGTGTGTAGATGGAATTTGTTTACCAGGTGGAGTACACCCAATTGGTGAATGTACTGCAAATGGTGATTGTCCAACTGGATACGTTTGTGTCAATGGATTCTGTGTTCTTCAACCATGTCCTAATGGTGATAGTGATTGTCCAACAGGGTTTGTTTGCTACAATAATTATTGTTACAAAGAATGTGATGCCGTTATTGGTTGTCCTCCTAACCATATTTGTGTCGAAGTTTCTCCAGGAAACTTCATATGTATGCCCATTGGTGGCGGTCCTGAGGGTGGAGGTTCCGGTGGAGACATCAACATCAACATTGACCCAGATTGGTGGGATCCAGACAATCCCAAGTCACCGATTGGTGATGGTGGTCTGATATTCCCTGGATCGACGGAACCAGCTTACACAGCTAACCAAAAAGAAGACACCACCCTCACCGTTGACATGATGGGAATTGGTGATGGTAAACTTACCTTCCCTGGTGGTCAGACTTTTACAGCTAACCAGGACACTAATGATGATGTGGACCTGACCCTTGCTGGAATGGGTATTGGTGACGGTAAATTGTCTTTCCCAGGTGGAGCCAGCTTCACAGCTAACCAGGCAACTGGTACTAATGTGACCCTGACTCTGGACACAATGGGAGTTGGTAATGGTAAACTCCAGTTTAAGAACAAAAGTAATAAAGTATTCAAGACATTCACCGCTAACCAATCAACTGACCTTGTCATTGATAGCGATGACATAAATGACATGATTGACCCAGGTCTGTGGAAGGATGCTGGAAATAACAACATCATGCCGCTGTTGGCTAATAAGAATGTTCTTCCAAATGGAAATAACACTTCTTCACTGGGCAACACTTCTAACAGATGGTCTAACATCTTTACGAATGACCTTCACCTTAGTAACGAGGGACACAAGAATGATGTTGATGGAACTTGGGGTAGTTACACCATCCAAGAGGGAGAGGACGACTTGTTCTTGATTAACAAGAGAACTGGTAAGAAGTACAGGTTCCTGTTAGACGAAGTGAAGTGAGTGTGTTATAATAAACCCAGTCACACCATATTATGAATACAGAACTGATTAACCACTACAACATCACCCCCGTCCAAGTTCAGGAGGAAGTAAACCTTCTGACCTTGGCCAATATTCGCAATTATCCCTGTTCTCCATCTGTTCGAGATCAGTTTTACTCAATGTGGCAACGTTTTGGACCTGATGCAGCTCGAACTGCGACCATCCCCTATGTCTGGCAGGGTAAAATGCCACTACCAAGTGAATATTTGAATGACGAATCAGGACGATGAAGAGATGGAGCTCATGTATAGAGCTCCTGGACGAGAAAATCACCAAAGTTTACCCAAAATTTTGGATGAAATCATGATCAGGCTTGAAAAAGTCGAACAAAAACTAACAAATTTGGAGAACAAAGAGTAAATGGCACGGATTTTTACAAAAAGTGGTGAAGCAGTGATCATTCCACACAAGAAAAAGACGTATCAAGGTGATGGACCGAGAACAAAAGACTCCACAAAGAGTAATTCTTCACGGCGCAAGAAGTCTCGGGGTCAAGGCAATCGATAAATACTAAAAAGGAGACAAATTATGGCAAACGAGTACCCGTATCCAGAGTTTCTTGAGGAAACTATGTTTGCAGAGCAAGGAACTAAGGTTCTAATCACTGATCCAGCATCTGATGTTTACCTTGAACAAGCTAGAATGAAGAAACTAAAAGAAAAATACCCACAGTGGACAGATAGAAATCGATAATAGCTTATAAATAGGAGGGTTAGACCCTCCTTTTTTATTGCATGGACGAGTCCACCCTAAAATCGAACAGCATAAAACTAAAAAGGAAACAGAAAACGTTTGTTGATATCTCTTTAAGTTTTGAACCTAACCCAATAACCAAAGATTTGACTGTTTTGCTCAACGAAAGAGCAATTAACAACTCAATGAAGAACCTTATTATGATTGCACCTTCAGAAGTGACATTCAATCGTGATATAGGTTCCAATACCAGACATTACTTGTTCGATCTTATCGATCCGAGCACTGCAATGTTACTTGAAGATGAAATTAGGAGAACCATTCAGTTTGGTGAACCCAGAGCAAAGATAAAAACACTCAAAGTAGAAGCAAGAGAGGAACAAAATGAGTTCATGGTCTCTCTGTTCTATCAAATTATTGGGTATGATGAAGTGTTCTATGTCGATTATATCTTGGCCCCTACAAGATAACCCAATAAATAAATCTAAAGAACGGTAGCTATGACGGCACCCATAAAATTAACGGAAGTTGATTTTGAAAATATAAAACAAAATCTTATTGATTATTTAAAGTCAACTAATCGATTTACCGATTATGACTTTGCTGGATCTAACTTACAAGTTATTTTAAACTTGGTTGCTTACCAGTCTCAGTTGAATGCTTATACAACAAACATGCTTGCTAATGAGTCATTCTTAGCAAGTGCTTCTCTACGTCAGAATGTTGTTGAGAACGCTAACATGTTGGGATACCTTCCAACATCAGCTCGTTCTGCAGTCGTTGAGTTCGATATGGAGTTCAGACTGAACCCAGAGAACTATCCAAATGGGTTCCCACAATACTTGGAAGTGTCACCAGGACCAGTGATGCTTGCTGGATCGGGAACTGAAAGTTTCACGTTTAATTATATTGACACTCAAGTTGCAGCGATTGTAAATTCTTCTGGTGTTTGTAGATTCTTAAACTCCAGGGCGTATGAGGGACTTAAACTCTTCGCTAACTTTGAAGTAGATAAGACAGACTTCTCTCAAAAGTTTGTTCTAAGTAACAGAGATATTGATACAACATCGATTAGGGTTGATGTTCAGGAAGACCCCTCAGAGCAGTCTGTGGTCTCCTACAAACAAGCAAACAACCTTGTGGAACTGACTCAGGAGTCAAGGGTTTATTGGGTCGAGGAGACTAAGGACGGGACCTATGAACTAACGTTTGGTGATGGATACTTTGGTAGAAGTTTAAACACGGGTGCCAAGATCAGTGTGAACTATTTGGTCACAAATGGTAACCTGGCAAATGGTGTCCAGGACATCAAGAATTACACATTCATCGGAAAGGTGTATGATGCTTATGGGACAAGAGTCACCGAACTTTCTTCAATATTGAGTTTGGAGATGACAAACTCAGGTGCTGAGATTGAGTCTGTTGCATCCATTAAGCATAGAGCACCTAAGAGTTACGGTACACAGAACAGGTGCGTAACCACTAATGACTATGAGTCAATTATTCGACAGATATTCCCAGCCGTTGATGATGTTTATGTGTACGGTGGAGAGACACTGGACATCCCACAGTATGGAAGAGTTTATATCTCAATCAAACCGACCACTGGAGATGCAATTTCCACGATAACCAAAAATTACATTAAGAAATCATTGGAACCTTACAGGGTTGCGTCACTTGACATGGCTTTTGTGGATCCAGACGTGTTGAATGTCGAGTTAGTTACAACTGTCTTCTATGATGAGTCGATTACTAACAAAGACTCTGGTACAATCGTCTCAGATGTGAAGAGTACATTAAACAGTTATAAAGAATCGAGTGTTGTGTCTAAGTTTGGTGGTACTGTTAGGTACTCAACCATCTTGGGGATCATTGATGACTCCGATAGGTCAATTACCAGGAACAATACACGGTTTAGGATGCGTAAAGACATCAAACCAGTCATCAACACAGATGCAACGTATGAAGTTTGTTACTTAAACGCTCTTGAGATCGATTGTAACAACCCAGTGGTGTCATCGACCGGTTTTAGAATGGAAGTTAATGATATATTTGACGAAAAAGTGTATTTCTTTGAAGATGACACTAATGGTAACATCAGAACGTACTTTTACACAGAAACCAATGAAAAGATTATCGCCAATAACTTCTTTGGCACTGTAAATTACGAAACTGGTGACATTCAACTGGGATATGACCAACCTATCAAGATTATCAATGTAACCACTGACAATGAGTTACTTGAGATTCGTGCTATTCCACGAGAACAGGATATTACAGCAAGAGAATCCACTTTCATCAATTTGGATGTTGCACAATCTTCAATTGGGGCAACCATTGACATAGGAATCGCTAAGAAATGAACTTTGACAAGATTGTAACACCATCATCACAGGTAGAAACCACTTTACCCCTGTTTATTGTTGAAAACTATGAAAGGTTTGTCCAGTTTATGGAATTTGCCCTCCAAAGTGAGGAGCGAATTGGATTTTCTGAAGACATACTTCAAAATTTACAAAGATACAGAGATTTCGATACTTATGCTAAACCAATAACGGAGTTTAGTTACCTTTCACAAAAATTTGACGAAGATACAAAGTCAACCACCTTAACTTACACTCCAGAGTTGTTAACTGGTGATGGTAACACCATTGACTCTGGATATAGTGAAGTTGAGTATAGAAAACCCAGGTTTTTAACTGCATCTTATGAAGATGAGAAGTTAGTTCTCTTTTCTGGTGATGGATTCCCAGAAGAGAACGGTGTTTTGATGATTGATGATGAAATCATCTTATATCGTTACAGAAAGGGTAATATTTTTTATAACTTACAGAGAGGTGCGTCTGGAACGTCACTTCTTGGAGATTTGTTGAACGAATCTGTCTATAAGAGGACAGAACCTGCAGATCACTGGCCTGGTACTAAAGTTTATAACTTAAGCGGACTGTTTATGTCCGCCATCCTTGATTCAATTCATAAAACTTTTGCAGGAGGGTTTGATGCCAAGAAAGTCTCGAAGTTGATCGACAGATCGACAGTTCTGGAGAACATGAGGGACTTCTTCCAGTCCAAAGGAACTAAGTTGGGCATCAAGGCCCTGTTTAAGATTCTGTATGCTGAAAACGATGTAGAAGTGTCCTATCCTGGTGATAGGATGATCATCCCCTCTCGTTCCACTTGGTATGAGGGACTAATTGTCAGAATGGTCCCTGTTCCGTTCAGTCTTATCAATCAAGAGTTCAGATACACCACTCCTGATAAGCTTATTGGGTCAGAGATGCAACTTAAGTCATTTAATGACAATGAAATCTATGGATCCATCATTGTTGACTATGCATCCCATTATTCGTTTGAAGATGAGACTCAATATGAGATTTATGTTGAAAAAGACAACGTAATTGGGTCATCTGTTGCAAATCCCAAAACAAATCTGACACGTGACTTATTCATGTTCGGAACAGATGATGATGGCCGTGATGTAACAACTGTAACTGTAGAAACGACTCTTGGGTTCCCTGACACCGGTCATATCGTCATTGGTGGAGAGGCAATCTTCTATGAGAGTAAAACTTTCAACCAGTTCTTGAATTGTAAGAGGGGTGCCATTGGATCTGACGCGCCATACCCTAGAGGCACTATGGTTATGGGTCCTTATTACTATGAGGGACATATTACGGATTCCGAAGGTGTAACTTTCCAAGCAAGGGGTTTTCCACTTGGTTTGGCTTCAGGAATCGATATTCATGACCCTGGACTTCTTCACGAAGTCAATGATCTCGTTATTCCAAATGGTCCTGGTCGAATTGACCCCAGAGAACCAATTATGGGATCTCTCATTGAGAATTATGATGACTTTCTTGCTGCACAAAGTGAAAGACTAAATTTTGTAAATTATGTCGGTAATTACACTTATGGAATCAGTGGAATTTATTTTGATGACAAATTTGTCTTTGCAACCTCTAGTAATTTGCCAACTGACGTTATTGGACCTTTCAGTGACGATGATATCGAAATTTTGGGAACAGAGAAGTATGAAGAGGTTTTGACAGACGATGATGAGATAACAATCGTCCTAGACAGTAAAAGATCCGACTTAACTGTTGGTCCTGAGCTGTTAGGCAAGAATCAGATCCACGTTATCCCTAGAAGGGAGTCAATTTTACCAAACGAACAGATTCTTACAAAAGGCACTGACGCAATCGGTTTATTTGTAGATGGCGTTCCTGCATTCAGTTGCAATGACCCAGATAAGGTATATCAAGGAAAAATCACTGTTTATAACATTATTAATGGTGGATCCGAGTATGAAGACCCAACACTGGTAATTAATGACGAAAAGGTCGATGAAATCATCACTTTGGACGAAGGCACTGTTGTAGCGATTGGAAACGAGACGGATACGAGTTTTACAGAGACACCTGAAGTTAGAATCAGTTCAGGTGAGTATGCAGACATATTATTTGGGTTTGACAGATTTGGTAGAATCAATAAAGCGAATTTGATTGGTGGTGGACGTTTCTATAACAATGTCCCAACAATTACTGCTGTTGACTCATCTGGACGTGGTAAAGGTGCAGTTTTCGCCTGTGAGATTGCAGATGGAGAAATTACATCAGTAACCATTGTTCATCCAGGAATTGACTACGATCCACTCACAACTAGCTGTGTGATCCAAACTAAAGGTCTCAATGCTAAAGTAGAGTGCGAAATCCAGTATTATCATTATGACAGACACTTCCAAATCAATAGTTTCCGTAATTGGTACTATGACAAGAATGGTGGTTTCGTATTTGAAGATAAAAACAATATTAGAACAAATTACGCTTATATCGTAAAACCGGACTTATTGGCCAACAGATTAGAAGAAGTTCCAGATGAACACTCACCATTACTTGGGTGGGCTTATGATGGCAACCCAATTTATGGATCTTATGGTTATGCCAATAAAGTTGATGATAGTGATGGTATTGTCCAGTACTTCAGTTCTTATGTGTTAGCTGATGACAGATCCAACATTATAGCTTCTGGAGGGACCTTTGACACAAGGGGTACCTTACCTCCTAGTGAGAGCGACTTTGAAATGGGAACCTTCATCGAGGATTACACCTATGACCCAGATTCAGCCATTTCCAAACTTCAACAAAGAAAGTACATTGATACTGAAGTTCCAGAAAGAATCAAGACTGATCCTAAAGGAACCGAGTATCTTGCATACTCAAGACTACCCGATAAAATCAACGGGGAATATCCAGGTCTGCTTGATGAGTTTAACTCCATAGTTACCAACACTCCAGAATTCCCTAAGGAGTTGTATCCAGGTGGTGTCCGTTGTTACTTTGTGACACTACTGGAAGATAAACCAGATTATCCATATATTATTGGTCCCACGTTTTATAACAGACCAATCTCTCAGAACTTGAAAATTAATCAGAATGAAACATTAGTTCCGATCAACACAGAGAACTATGATTATGAAAGTTCATATGATGAGACTCAGCTGGCATTTGACTATGATGATGTTGAGAGGTTCAGGAACCCTTATCTAACTCCCACTAAGGATGAGTTAGAGGTTGAGGTGGTTGACACCCTCAGTGGGGGTGTCTCGGCTGTGTACGTGGAGAGTGGACTTCCTGCTACCACTAAGGTTGGTGACATTACACTCTATGACAACTTTGACACTGGTGGTGCTGGTGCAGAGGCAAGGGTTTCTCACGTCAAAGGTGAGAATGTTCTGGAAGCCATTGGCAGAGACATCAAGACAATTCTTATCAGTCATATTCAAATAATTCATTTGAATAGTTGTGTGTTCCTCAATCCTGATGGAACAGAGTTAGAAGGTGACAGATCTCACGTGTTTGTTCGTGGGTCTCAAATTATCTCATCCACTTATGCAAAGGGTGTTGTATGGGATTTCGATGTGGAGACCAGTGATGTCACTGTTATTATCACATCTAAAAATCTTATTCAATATGAAGATACCTTTAGGGATAACAGAGGTGAGTTGATTTACATTCCAGACATCAACAATCCTGACGTAATGAGAAACTACAATATATCAACGGAGGACGCGTTGACACTGATGACAGAAGATGAGTTAAACGTTCTTAGGATCATGGCAAATGAGGGGTTTAGTTCACATAAACTAGGAACCATGGGTGTTGCCGGAACCCAAACGTTCTTTGGTGTTATTGAACCGGATATAGAACTGGAAGATCTAGTGGCAGGGGACTTGTGGTTCTCTACACAGTCAGGTAGACTGTACATTTGGTACATTGATGAAGATGATACTGCTCAGTGGGTGGTGACTCAACCCACAGGTACCATTCCTACTGAAGGTGCTCTTGACGTTGCAATTGGGTTGAATGACCCAGATTCCGATCGTGGGATACAAAAGAAACAAGATGAAAATATTGTTACAGTTACTAACTGGGCCCCGAGTGAAAGGAAAAATGGAAGCCCACTGCAATATGGTGACTTCTGGTGGTCTCCACTCACAGGCATTATGTACATGTGGTTCGGAGAACAATGGATTTGTACGGACCCTAACGGTATTGCACCTAATTCGCCGGTATACGATCCCTCGGAAGCTCCTAACTGGTACACTCCTGAGCGTACCCATCCTTGGAAGCATGACTATGAAACCAAGTTAGATGTCATCATAAAACTGACTGAACCTTACACTAAACCAGATGGTTCTAAACTGAAGGTTGGTAATCTTTGGTTCTCACCTGTGACAGGTAAGTTATACATTAGATACAAATCGAGAAGTCAAGAGCAGTGGGTTATGACCAACCCTCTGGGTATGATGCCTAACCAGTATGCAACCGATGTGTCAGATCCAGATATCGGTGGCGGTGGAGAACTCGTACCACCACTTAGACCAGGTCCTATCTTCCCTCCTGGTGATCTTGATGACGATTTACTACTTAAGTATTTGGGTCTCAATGCACTATGGTTTGAACACCTGAAGCACTTCTATCCTGAGGACATCATCAGATTCTTTAATGGAGCTCCTGGTACAAGTGCAAGAGAGGATGCAAAAATCGTAAGTATTGCTGAGTATGGAACACCAGCTGCAGCCGTAGTTAGACGTGGAGAACCTTACATCAGAGAGTTACTGGATGGGACACCAACATATAATAAGACTAGATCTTACTTTATCATTACCACTGATGAGTCTCACAAACAGAGGACTAATGATGAAGTGATCATTGAGAATGCCATCCAGCCTTATCTTAATGGGTCTCATGTAGTTATTGAAGCGGGGATGGTGACACCAGCAGAAGGATATGGTGTGGTTAAAGATGGTGAGGTTGTTGACGTTGTTATCACTAATCCAGGTGGTGGGTTCAAAGAGAACTTCTACATCTGGTTCTATGGTAATGGTGGTGTAGGTGGATATGCTTATGTTATTGTCAATCCTTTAGGTGGTCCTGCTGGTGGGCAAGTTAGACAGGTAAATGTCGAGTACGGTGGCATTCACTACAGAGGAGATAGTAAGATTATCTGGCCTGCGTATCTAACAACAAAACAGTTTGCCATTTTCACACCAACAACACTTGATCCTGAACCAAACATCAAGTATAGCACCAACTCTGAATACGCCCAGAACGAAGCAACTTATATGAGACTAACCTGTAGTGGTTACCAATATGAGGTGATGCCTGACATTGTTGGATTGTATAAGAAGTACATCGACAGAGCGGAAACTGAGATTGTAATGGAGGGAACTACCATTAAATCAGTTGATGTCATATTTGGTGGAGCAAGATATTCAGAACCCAAAGCCATCTTCATGGATAAGACAAACAATGGTTCTGGAGCAGAAGCCTTTGTGACTGTGGTTGACGGAGCGGTAACAGAAATCACTGTGACCAAGTCAGGGACAAATTACATTGAACCAGTCTTGATTTTGGTAGAGTCCAGAGGTAAGTTCATATCCTTAACAGAAGACATTGGTAGGTTGAGTGCCATGGAGGTGGTAAAACCCGGTAGAGCCATTTCTGCAGATAGGTCACTCAAACCTGAACTACTGCTTCTGACTAGAGTCATTCTCAAGTCTCCAAAGGGAGAGTGGAAACGGGGAACCACTGTGTATCAGGGATTGGATGATTACAACCTTGTCACTGCAGAGGTGTATGAATATGACACCAAAACACAAATTCTCACACTGACTGAAGTGCAAGGGAAGTTGAGACAAGAGATGTTGTATTCTGAAAATGGGTCTAGTGGACTGGTTGTGTTAGAAGGTCAGGCAGATGCAAGGATTGTTGTTGATGGAGTGTCTTCCCCAAGGGGAACTTTCCTTGATGACACTTCTAAGATAAGTGAGTCATACCCTGTTATTCAAGATTCTTACTTCTATCAGTGGTTCTCTTATGTTATTGGTTCTCCAATCGAGAAACAAATTTATGATTCTACTGTGGAGAGAATTATCCACCCTGCAGGATTTATTATGTTCTCTGATCTCAGAGTCAATGACATGTCAACTCAGACATTTAAGGTGTCAGATGTGGACTTCTTAATCACCCAATAAATACAAAAAAGTAGAGATAGAATGGCCACAATTAACTCTAACGACTCAAGAACAAGGAATGCACAAAATTTAATTGAGTCTTACAATGAAGCAAATGGGGATGCCAGCGCTTACTTGTTTATTGGTCGTCCTCAATCATGGGAGAATGACGCTGAGCCACCACAACCCTCTAACAATTTTAAGGAGTTGTACCAGGTTCATAACGATATGCTTTCCTTGAAGCGTATCAATGACACAGATGTCAAGATGATGATTCCCAGAGTCTCATGGACTTCTGGTGCAACGTTCGATATGTATCGTCACGATTACACATCGGAAACTCCATCTTTTTCAGGTGCTAATAATTTATTTGACGCAGTTTATTATGTCTTGAGTAGTAACAATTATGTCTATGTGTGTCTGAGTAATAATTACAATCGACCTTCTCTGGTAGAACCACAGAACATTTCCGATCAACCATTTTTCACTTCTGACGACTATCAATGGTTGAAACTCTATAAAGTAGACTCATCAACTCAAACAAATCACGCAACTAACAACTTGATACCTATAGTTCCAGAAGAAGTTGCTCAAACTGAGCCCGGTGCAGTTTATACAATTTTAATTGATGATGGTGGTTCAAGATACACAAACAACCCTGACGGGCCCATCGCAGATGTCCCAGATTACTACTGTAATATTGTTGGTGATGGAACTGGAGCAGTAGCCAAAGTAAAGATACGCAGTGGTGTGGTGACAGAGACAGAGGTAATCCGTCCTGGTTCAGGGTACACTTTTGCAAGCTTGGACTTTGTTCCTGGTCGAATTTACAAAGGATTGTCTCAGCTGGATGACCAAAGAAACGGTTTGAACCCATTGGGTGATGGAAGGTTTAGATCAACTGTAATCATTTCGCCACCAGGTGGATGGGGATACAACCGTGATCCACAAGAAGAGGAGAGTGTAAATGATGTTAAGACTGTTGAACAACTGTCGCGACAGCTTTCAGCAAGAACAGTCTGTGTGTTCTCTAACTTAAAAGACAACCTTACTGACTTCTTTACTGACACTCAGTTTAGACAAATCGGAATCCTAAAAGAAGTTCTTTACAGTGATTCTGTTTACAGTAACAGTGATACTCTGAGTGCAGTGTATGCAGTCAACACCACAAACGTTAGTGGACCTGAAGACTTTATCGTTGGTGAGACAGTTAAGCAAACTGCGGTTTATAATTATAAAGAGGAAGTGGCAACAGGACATGTGGTTGGGTGGGACTCAACAAATAATATTCTAAGAGTCATCTATAACGACACAACAACAAATGACAAAGGTCAGACTTTTAAACTTAAAGGGGATAAAGTAATTACAGGACTTACGTCTAATAAAATTGTCTCACCTAACTATGATAATTTCGATGACTTAGCTGGTCTGACATTCTTTAGGGGTTATTCTAACCCAGAAATTACAAAGTATTCTGGGTACATGACTTACCTCACCAACCTAAGTCCAATCACTAGAAATCCTCAACAGACTGAGAGAGTAAGCCTCACAATTACATTCTAAATAACAAAAAAGTAACAGTTAGATGCCAGCTAATCATAACTTAAACGTTCCACCTTATAATGATGACTGGGACGTCAAAAAAAATTTTTACAGGGTTATGTATAAGCCTGGATTTCCGATCCAGACTAGAGAACTAAACCAAGCACAGAGCATTAGTCAAAATCAGATTGAATCTCTGGCTAATAGTATTATGAAAGACGGGGACAATGTAGTTCCCGGTGAATTCTCTCTTGCCCTCCCAACATCTTACGTTAGGGTGTCTACCATTACTAATGGTTCTGATCCTGAAGAGTATGTTGGATTCAACCTGATGGGTGTGACCTCAGGTGTTAGAGCAAGGGTACTTCGTGCGTACCCTTCAACAGAAGATGACGATATCACTTTTTATGTTGAGTATGAAGACTCAGGTAATACAAACGAATATAAAACATTTTTAGAACAGGAGACTCTGGAAACAAACACTCCTGAGAATTACACAGCAAAAGTTGGCGTGAGTGGCATCAGCAAGCCAATTAGTTCAGGTCCGGTTGGAACTGGATCTCTTTTCACTGTTACAGAGGGTGTGTATTATGTTAATGGGTTCATGGTTAGGAATGACTCCCAAACCATTACTTTGGACAAGTATGGAGTAACCCCTAATTATGAGGTTGGTTTCTTTGTTCTTGAAGACTTTGTAACTTCTTCAGAAGACATGGGAGATTATGATGGTTTTGAAATAGGGGCAGAGGTAAAATCGGGAAAGCCGAAAGCAGGAGAGTGTTCTTGGGGCGATGTTTGGTAAAAAATATTAATATATTTCATAGTGATTA
>WLWG01002112.1_pt1 | contig 15845 bp, 16 predicted proteins | sample 6712871 | NCBI WGS metagenome assembly WLWG01 (sample SAMN12718693, study PRJNA515312) | sponge metagenome | isolation source: marine sponge | host: Mycale hentscheli | place: New Zealand: South Island, Marlborough, Capsize Point | collected 2003-05-01
TTTCGCGTAAAAAAAAGAAATACCGGCACAGAATGAACATAATCGTGCTTGTTTTCGTCATATTTTGATTGCATTCGGTCGTTTTCTGGCAATAATTGGGGCTCACAAAGGAGAAAGCCCTGTGCCTGGACGAGAACGACGCAGCCGATTAATTGACATCATTCGCCTTCGGGGATTTGCCTCTCTGGACGAACTGGTGCGTGAACTCGGTGTATCCGAATCAACAATCCGTCGGGATCTCGATGCCCTCGAGGAACAGGGAACCGCACGCCGCACCCATGGTGGTGTGCTCTACGCAGGTGGACTCCCTCGCATTGCAGAATTTGATGAGAAGCAACCAGCAAACTGGGAAGCAAAACGAGCGATCGCGGCTGAAACTGCGAAAATTATCGATGACGAAGAGACCGTTCTTCTCGACGGTGGTACGACGACGTACGAGGTGGCACGGCTTCTCGCTGGACGACCTCTTCAAGTGGTTACCAACAGTATGCCAGTTGCCAATTTATTTGCTTCTGAGTCGAGGACAGATCTTATTCTCCTTGGTGGTTTTGTTTCACCACGAACTGGCGTCTGCCTCGGCCCCTACACCAATGAATTACTGAGTCGGCTCCATGTGACCACAACAGTTCTTTCAGCTGCCGGTATATCGAAGCAAGGGCTCTTTAACGCTCAGCTTCTCCTCGCAGAAACAGAACAGGCCATGCTGCGTGCAGCAGGAAAAGTAATTGTTGTTGCCGACAGTTCAAAATTTGGTCGGAAAAGCCTCACACTCGTATCTGGCCTTGATGCAATCAATATCGTTGTCTCTGACAACGGACTTTCTGATGAATGGCAGCAAACTATTCTTGACGCCGGACCTCGTCTGATTCTTGCAGAAACACCTGCAGAAGATGGTGAAGTCGACACGTCGCATGCACCCTCGCATGGCTAACCCAACCCCTTAGAACAACACACTCATGCAAGCCACACTCCCCCACAACAACCTATCCCGTTCTGATGTCGAACGCATTGTGCGTGACATCGTGCTTGCAGGGCATGACGGTATACCTAGTCAAAAAATTCGTGAGCACTCCAACACTGCCCCGAAGCTCGTTGTGAGTATCTCAGCGAGACACTGTCATCTCACCGATCAGCATGTTGAGAAACTTTTCGGTTCCGGCCGCACATTGACACCACAAAAAGATCTCTACCAAGATGGCTTTTATGCCGCAGAAGAAACCGTCATGATCATCGGTCCAAAACGCCGGATGCTACCAACAGTTCGCGTGCTTGGGCCTACCCGTCCGGCATCACAGGTTGAACTTGCCTTTACAGACGGGATCTCTCTTGGGATCGATCTTCCCGTGCGAGCCAGCGGCAACATTTCGGGAACACCAGGCTGTGTGCTCGTCGGACCTGCCGGCACTATAGAACTGACAGAAGGAGTCATTCGCGCCGAGCGACACGTTCATATGTCTCATGCCGATGCCGCACACTTCGGTGTCAAGAATGGCGAACGCATGAGTCTGGTGATCAACGGCCCGTGTGGCACAGTCTTTCGCGACCTCCTCGTACGGGCAGACGCAAACGCAAAACTGGAAGTTCATATTGATACAGACGAAGGCAACTCGGCTGACCTTGATCATGCGACAAGCGTCGAACTGGTCCGCCAGGAGTAACGCCAAATATTTCACGGATGAAAAGACAAGCAATGACTGTTTTGTTGACACGTGTCGACGCAGTCGACCCGGGCACCGCCCGGTTGGAATGAATGCGAAAATGATACGGAGCAGAAGATGGCAAAAAACATCGAAGCCCTTGGCATGCTCGAAACCAAAGGTTTCGTAACGCTCGTCGAGGCTGTTGATGCAATGATGAAGGCAGCAAATGTTTCCTTCCTCGGCTGGGATAAAGTTGGAAGTGGTCTTGTGACTGCATTTGTCAGCGGTGACGTTGCAGCAGTAAAGGCAGCAACTGACGCTGGTGCAACAGCCGCCGGTCGAATTGGTGAAGTCGTAAGTGTTCAGGTGATTGCTCGTCCACACGAGGACCTCGGCACTATCCTCAAGACAAAATCACCTAAGGCGGGCAACTAATGCGGCAATAAATGACTCTGTCCGGTGAACCGGCTGGAGTAATTCCCTTTTAAAACTTGTTAACTTTTTTTCAGGAAAGATTCATGAATACGGCAATAGGATTAATTGAAACAAAAGGCCTTGTGGGCCTTGTTGAAGCAACAGACGCTATGGCCAAGGCGGCCAACGTGCAGATCCTCAAGCGTGTTGATATCGGTGGTGCGTTTGTCACAACCGTTGTTCAGGGTGATGTTGGAAGCGTCCGTGCCGCGGTCGAAGCTGGTGCCACTGCTGCTCAACAGATCGGTGAACTTGTTGGTAGCCACGTCATCCCACGTCCTGCGGAAAGTCTCGTTTCAGCATTTTTCAGCTGAGTCGAAACCCCGTTGTAGCTAACGCACGGAAGCATCCCTGGCAACAGGAGAAAGCCCAATGAAGATACTCATCGCTAACCTCGGTTCGACAAGTTTCAAGTATCGACTCTTTGAAGTGTCTGCGCAATCAGACGCAGTCGGAGACGAGCAGGAACTTGCCCGTGGGGGTGTGGAACGTATCGGTGGACAGGAGAGCCGCGTCTATGCTTCATTGGAGGGTGCGGGGGCCGCAGCGACTGAAGTCGAGACGATTCAATCCGTACCTGACCATGGTGTTGCTCTTGAGGCCGCGATAGCACAACTCACAGCAGAAGAGGGACCACTTTCTTCCATTGCTGATGTTGCCGCGATTGGTTTCAAGGCCGTCCACGGTGGCAGAGTAAGCGGTGTCGTACGAGTCGATGACTCAGTTTTAGAAGCAATGGAGGAAATGGCTGACGTTGCTCCAGCGCACAATCCTCCATACGTCAAGGCAATGAAACAGCTTGCAGAGCGATTTCCTGACGTACCGCTCGTTGCTGCGTTTGAAACAGACTTTCATTCCACGATACCTGATCGCAACGCCCGATATGCGGTGCCGACAGAGTGGGTTGAAAAGCACCTTGTTCGACGTTGGGGTTTTCATGGTGCCAGCCACCGGTTTGTTGCGGGTCGGCTACTGGAAAACATGGATCAGCGTCCCCTGCGTGCAGTCCAGTGTCATCTTGGGGGTTCCAGCAGCATTTGCTGGACACGTGACGGCCAGAGCGTCGGCACCTCAATGGGTATGAGTCCACAGTCTGGTCTTCCGCAGAACAATCGTTCCGGAGATGTTGACCCCTATGCGCTTCTCCATGTTTCCAAAACAACAGGGCGATCACTTGAAGATCTTCTTGTTGAATTATCGACACGAGCCGGATTGGCCGGTATGTCAGGAACGTCAGGTGATATGCGAGACCTTGAAGCTGCGGCAGCCAACGGGAATGAAGCAGCACGAGTAGCCATTGATGTCTACATAAGTTCTATCCGCCATTGGCTTGGTGGCGGCATGGTCGAACTCGGCGGACTTGATGCGATCGCATTCACTGGTGGTATTGGTGAAAACTCCCCAGCCACCAGAGCAGCTGTTGTGGCTGGCTTAACTGACCTCGGTATTGAAATCGACAGTGCGGCAAATAAGTCAAGTGCTACCGGTGAACGACGAATTGAAGCAGCCCGATCACCTGTCGCCATCTGGATTATTCCAACCAATGAAGAAGTTATTGTTGCCCGTCAGACCCGTAACCTCCTGGCACTCACTTCGTAACTAACACCCTCATACATTTTGAAAGTACTTCCCTCATGTTTGTTGCACTTGTTACTGGATCAATTGTCGCCACACAAAAGACAAGCACGATGACCGGCCATAAGCTGCTCATCGTTGAACCATACCGACTCGATGAGAAGAAAAGAACAAAGCTGGTATCCACTGGCAGAACTTTTATTGCCGTGGATTCCCTCGGTGCTGGTGAAGGGCAATTTGTTCTGGTGACACAAGGATCGAGTGCTCGCATGACTCCTGAAACCAAAACACTGCCCATTGACGCCGTCATTATCGGGCTGGTCGACACGGTTCAAGTTGAAGGCAAAGAGGTCTTTAATCGGGATACTGCAAATATTCACGCCACTTAATCTGTTTTACTTCATTCACTAACCCCCAAAAATAATTTCAATGAACTCGTCCGACCAACCAGATATCAACTCGATAGTTCGTCAGGTTATCGCCCAGCTGCGTTCAGCCGGTGGACCTGTCAGCGGTCAGGGACATGCCGGCCGGAATGGAATCTTTGCAACGGTCGATGAAGCTGTCTCAGCAGCTACCGACGCCTTCGCCCAACTTGAACAACTTGGCATGGACGGCCGAAAAAGAGCCATTGGCCATATTCGTCGTATTGCCATTGAAGATGCCGAGGAACTCGGCCGAATGGAGTACGAGGAAACCGGCATTGGCCGGCTTGTTCATAAAATTGAAAAACTGCAGGTACTTGGCGACCGCGTCCCTGGTGTGGAATTCATGTCCAGTGAGGTGTTCAGCGGGGACCATGGCCTCGCCGTGATTGAACATGCCCCCTTTGGCGTCATTGGTGCGATCACTCCGGTAACACATTCCCTCCCAACAATCGCCTGCAACGCAATCAACATGCTTGCATCAGGAAACACCGTGGTCGTCAACCCTCATCCAAGTGGTAGAGGCATAGCCATTGAGGGTGTCCGGCGATTTAATCAGGCAATCCAACGAGACCTTGGTGTTGACAATCTTATTAGCCTGGTTGCTGAGCCAACACTCGAAACTGCCGGAGAACTATTTAATCACCGTGGTGTCAAGCTCATTTGCGTGACTGGTGGTCCAGCCGTCGCTCGAGCAGCTCTTCAGTCCAGCAAACGGGCAATCGTCGCAGGGCCCGGAAACCCTCCAGTTGTTGTTGATGAAACTGCCGATCTCGACAACGCTGCCCAATCGATCATTGCAGGCGCTGCCTATGACAACAACTTGCTATGCATTGGAGAAAAGCAGGTTTTTGTCGTTGATAGCGTGTTCGATGCATTGATGGCCGCGATGGAACGAGCAGGTGCCCTGCAACTTTCTGGTCAGCAGATAGACCGCCTCACAGACAAAGCAATCGTCATGGTGGGCGAGGGCGAGCACCGCCATCCTGCTCCAGCAAAAGAACTTCTTGGAAAAGATGCCTCATTGTTGGCAGAAGCCGCCGGGGCTTCCGGCCGTGAAGGTCTTGAACTGGTCTTCGGTGAAACAGATATTTCAAACCCTTTTGTGCCTGTCGAGCAAATGATGCCCTTCGTTCCTTTTGTACGGTGTGCTAATGCTGATGAAGCCATTCAGCGAGCCTTTGAGAGTGAGCACGGGTTCAGGCACACAGCAGTTATACATTCTCATAACGTTCGAAATATGACCCGCATGGGCCGGCTCCTCGACACAACGCTCTTCGTAAAAAATGGTCCCAGTGTTGCTGGATTGGGTCTCGGTGGAGAGGGCTATCTCTCGTTTTCAATTGCTACACCAACTGGCGAGGGCGTGACGACCCCACTCACCTTTACACGACAGCGTCGGTGCACACTGGTAGATGACCTTCGAGTCCTCGGCAGCCCCCAATAACAAAGAACTGAACCTCATTTTTACTATTTCACAAATACCTTATTTCCAACAAACAAGAACCTTTTTCATGCAAGTCGCACGAGTCATCGGAACAGTCACCAGCAGCTTCAAACACGACTCACTCGTGGGAGCCAAGCTGCTTCTTGTTCAGCCGCTTCTTGCTGACGGCGAAGGCTTTGACGGTGACCCGCAAGTGGCCATAGACACAGTCTCCGCTGGAATTCATGACCGTGTTGTCATTACAAGCGACGGTCGTTTGATGCGAGACGTTCTCAATAGCAAACGGACTCCGGCTCGCTGGAGCACCATTGCTCTCGTTGACTAGCCCTTTTTAGATTGAACACAACACCATGCCCACTCAGCCTCCTGTTTCCTCGAATGACATCGCCCACCTCGTGACCGAGGTACTGAGGCGAATTCATGCCGAAACAGATGGGTCAAAGACTCAATCCGCAGGACTGACACCACCAGAGACGACGGCGACGGTCCCCGATCGGGTAATCGCTGCAGAGACAATCATCAAGCTTGCCCCGGGAACGAGGGTTGCATATGTCAAACACAAAGCCGTCATCACCCCTTCAGCTCGGGATCTTGCTCGAGATCGTGGGATCACGTTGGTTCCTGCAAAAGCGAACACGTCCCAACCAACGGAGTCACAGCTGTTTATTGCTCAGGCAGAATGTTCGACCGACGTGTCGAGTGTTGCAGCAACAATTCGTCGTGCGGTATCAACAATCCAACAACTTCCTTCCGCCGGCCTTGCAACAACTCTTGAGTCTTTCGCTGACCATGCTGGCCGTGATGCAGCCCGATGCATTTTACTCACTGAAAATGCCGCCGTGGCCTGTGTGGCAGCCAATCGCTTTCACGCAATCCGAGCTATTGTTGGTTCAGATACCACGACAGTGGCCGACTCCATCACACGGTGCGCTGCAAACCTAGTAATCCTCAACCCGAGTCAATTTTCGTTAGCCAGCATGGCCCAGATCGCCAAGGAACTGACAACGCGAATGGGGAATCCACCGAAAATCCTTGCTGCCGCCCATGCCAATACAAGTCATGGCGACTGTAGCTGTCAGAATCCATAACACATTTTCACCACAGAAATAAAACACTATGAGAATCGGTAGAACCATAGGAAGTATCACGCTCACGGAGGCCCATCCGACTATGCGAGGGGGACTCTTGCGACTTGTCGTACCTCTCCGTGAAGAGGACCTCGATAACGAAGACGGTCCATCTCCAGCAATTGTCGCCTGGGACGAACTCGCAGCCGGAATGGGCCAACTCGTCGCATTCAGCGAGGGGGGCGAAGCCGCACAACCGTTTCAACCCGAAGGCAAGCCCGTCGACGCGTACATTTCAGCCCTGATTGATCAGATTGACCGTCCCAACCGTACCGAATCCTGAAAACAGAATAATCACCGAACCGACCCCAACCCAAAACATGAGGAAGACTTGAGTAATGATGGCAATGCATCGCCCTTCCCTGACCCGCACACTTTATTCAAGAAATCAATAACAGCACGATAACGCGTGAACTTACGAGGAGTAATAGATGGCAATCACCACAACAGACAGATCTCTTGCAAGCCTAAAGGAAGAAATCTGTGATATTGGTCGCCGTATATACAACAAAGGATTTGCAGCGGGGAACGATGGAAATATTTCGTTTCGGCTCAATGAAAAAGAAGTCTTATGTACACCGACACAAATTTCGAAAGGCTTCATGAAGCCCTCTGACCTCTGCATTGTTGATATGGAGGGCAATCAAGTTGCCGGTCAGCGTAAGAGATCGAGTGAAATCCTCCTTCACCTGACGATCATGAAAGATCGACCTGATGTGAACTCGGTTGTCCACTGCCATCCCCCACATGCAACAGCATTTGCGGTTGCTCGCGAACCAATTCCTCAGTGCGTCTTACCAGAGGTGGAAGTTTTTCTCGGCGACATCCCCATTACAAAATACGAGACCCCGGGAAATCAAAAGTTTGCTGATACAGTGCGGCCATTTGTGAAAGACTCAAATGTTGTCATTCTTGCCAATCACGGAACTGTGAGTTTTGGTGAAACAGTTGAAAAAGCATATTGGTGGACAGAAATCCTCGATGCCTACTGCAAAATCCTCATGCTTTCGAAAGACCTTGGCCGTGTTACCTACCTTTCAAAGAATGAAACCCAAGAATTACTTGCTCTGAAGCAGCAGTGGGGCTTCAAAGATCCCCGCCTCGATAAGAATATGGAAAATTGTGACATCTGTGCGAATGATGTGTTCCGTACAAGCTGGGGCAACACTGGTGTCAGCCGAAGTGCCTTTGACCCACCGCCAGCTATGAATACAGCTCCGTCATCAAGTCAGAACATCGACTATGAGGCTGTCGTCAAAGCCGTGACAGAACAGGTTTGCAAGGAACTCGGACTCAGTGCATAAGGGGCACCGTGTCCACTCTCACCCTGTGGCAGTGCAGGAACTGAAACACCAGAAGGAAAGAACATGAAGGTCGGAATAATCGGTGGTGGTGGTATTGTTGGTGCATCAGCCGGCTTTGCCCTACAACTTGGTGGCATTGTTCATGAGATTGTGATCGTTGATGTCAATGCTGACCTCGCGGATGGCCAGGCACTCGACATGATGCATGGTGCTCCTGCGATTGCTGATCAGGTCATCACGGCTGGTGCCTACGATGATCTCGCAGATGCTGATCTAATCTGCATCACTGCAGGACTACGTCGGAAGCCTGATGAAAGCCGCCTTGCATTGATCAATAGGAATGTCGCATTGTTTAAAACAATACTGCAATCCGTAAAGGCAGCCGGCATCAAGTCAGGGGCAACAATTCTTGTTGTAAGCAACCCTGTCGATATCCTCACGTACCTCGCTGAGGTGGAACTCGATCTTCCTCAGGGCCGAGTGATTGGACTGGGAACATTACTCGACACACTTCGGTTCCGCAGCCTCCTTGCCCTAAACCTCCATGCTCCTGCCACTCAGGTTTCAGCAATTATTCTTGGAGAGCATGGCGACAGTATGGTACCGATCTGGTCGAGCGCTGGTGTTGGTGGTCTTCCACTTGAAAAATATCCTGGTTTCACACAGAAGCTGGGGCAGGACACGTTCATCCGCGCTAAAACATCAGGTGCCGAAATGATCAAGAAGAAGACGGGGGCCGGGTTTGCTGTTGGTGTCTCGATTGCTGAAGTCGTTCATGCAATTGCTCTGGATAGCAAACGCATCTTACCTGTGTCATCTGTTCAGCGTGGCTGTTATGGGCTGCGAGAGGTTGCTCTCTCCGTTCCGACTATTGTTGGTCGTGGTGGTGCGGAGCAAACCCTTGAAGTTGAACTCTGGCCAAAAGAAATACAAGCACTCAAACGAAGTGGTGCAGTATTACAGGAAACACTTGGCAAGGTTCTTGCCGGTGCAAGCTAATTAGTTTCTCGAACGATTTGCACGCTGAATAGATTGTGCTCGTGAGACGTCCCACCTGCGAACGTTGCCATCCCAGCCACCGCTCCAGAGCTGGTTGCCATCTGGACCAACAGACACACTCCAGACAGGCTCATCATGGCCATGAAACGAAGCCAGGGGCATCGATTCGAAGGTTGACCAGAGCAGAACCTCCCCACTTTGCGTTCCTGCAGTGATTAATGGTTCGTCTGGCACGGATGCAAGCGACCAGATTTTTGTACCACCAGTTGCAAGGACAGCACTCGGTGTGCGAGAGGCAGACTGGCTTTTCCCAGACTGCCGGGAGAGTTGCCACAGCCGAACTGTTCCGTCCGCGCCAGCAGATGCGACATTCCATCGGTGCACTGAACCTCTATTCCATGAAAGTGCATTTATCTGCCCACGATGTCCACGAAATGCTTGAACCTGTTCACCCTGTTCATCAAAGACCCGCAGGATGCCATCCTCACATCCCGTGGCGAGACGTTCTGGCTCTGCACCATTTGAAAACGCCAGACAAAACACACGTCCAGGATGACGAATGCTCAACTCCGATTTCAACTTATCCCTACGCCACAGTCGGACCGTCCCATCTTCACCAGCCGACGCAAGCATTGACCCAGATGCTGAATAAGCGATCGAAAACACGCGACGGCGATGCCCTAACAATGTTCTCATGTGCCAGAGACGTAATTCACGATACCCAACAGAGACACCACCTGAGGGCAACGGTCTCCTCTCAAACGCCCATTGGGTAATCGTACCGTCGCTCCCTGCGACAGAGATTTCGGGCAATGCTGGATGCCAACAAACCTCGTTAACTGGCAGTTCACTTACTTTTTTCTCTCCAATTAGAGTTCTCGTTTCGGCATCCCAGATCGTCACGGAACCAGAACTGGTTCCAGCTGCGAGATACCGCCCATCGGCTGACATGCTTACCGTATGGATTTTGGAATCGGTAACACAGCTAGGCTGTGGATCCCAGGCGTTCTCCCACAACCGAACAGTCCCGTCTTCTGAGCCCGTAAGCAGATCAGTTCCTCCGATGGTATCGAGTGACCAGATAGGCCCTTCGTGGCCATTGAGTATTCTCGCTTCCTTCTTGCCGTACACATTCCAGATGCGAAGGAGTTGATCTCCAGCAGCACTGGCTACCTTTCCTGCCCCACAGAACCGAACGGCATTCACACGGACTGGATGATAGAAGCAGGCATGCTCAGTGAAATTTTTCAGATCCCATACTCTGACTGTTTGGTCTTCACTTGCCGATGCAAGGTGCTTTCCGTCGTCAGAAAAGTCCACCCCAAAGACGCGATCCTGATGCCCAGTCAGTAGTTGTTCTCGACCTGTATCTTTATTCCACAGCCGGACTGAACCATCACGAAGACCCGCTGCAATCCAGATACCATCTGACGATTGAGCCACCCCATAAACCGATGTGTCAAATGACGTTTGCAGCAACGACCGGGACTGGTCCTGAACATTCCATTGGCATAGACGACCATCTCGCCCACTACTTAAAAACTCTTTCCCCGAAGGCAACATGACCAATCCGTACACGGGTCCAGTATGACCGGAAAAAACGCCAATGGCTTTTCTATCTTGCGTATCAAGTACATGAATCAGTCCATCGTCACAACCAACAATGGCAGTCCGACCCGAGTCTGAAATCGCTACAACCCAGGGACGGCTCCCTGTCTCGTAGTGAAATGCTTGACGCCAGTCGAGACGACCCGGGCTCAGCGAATAGAGAACAACTCCTCCGTCTTTATTACTTGCGATAGCCACACCTGCCCCGCTCGCAACTGCTACCGAAGTCATTGGCTCTCCCGGACTCCGCCAGAATGCACTGGCGTCATCAAGCCGACTCCGAAGCGTCCGGATGGCGAGACTATCATTCTTTACGACACGTGATGGGACCCGTCCTGCAAGAGACGAAAGGACATCTTCTCGCTGCCCGAGTAATTCCCGCACCATCTGCGAATGATGCTCTCGCTCAGCAGAAAAAGCTTGACGTAAGAGTGAATCAGCTAGTGTACCACGCGCAATCTCTGCCGCAGTCACTGCTCGTTGCTGGGAAATCGAAGCCGTGTACGCAAACCAACTAATAGCACTTACCGATGAGATCACGGTGAGCATAAGCATCAACAGAAAACAGGAAACCGATTTATTCCGAACCATCCAACGACAGGCAGACTCGACCGCGCCGAGCTGTCGACAGACAACGGGCTGACCGTTGAGCCAACGAGTCAATTCCTGCTCCACTTCTCGCATTGTGGAAAACCGATTTTCAGGACATTGCTGGGTACATTGGGCAATCACTGAACAAAGATCTTTCGCTGCTCCTCGAGAAACATGGTGTTGGCCATCGCAGTGAAGCATCTGCTCTTCGAACTTTGTTTCACCAATCACGTGAGAACCCCTTCTTGCCTTTGATGACTGCTGAAAAAAAAGCTCTGCAAACAGCATCCCGATCCCGAAGATATCTGATCGCGCGTCAATGAACTCATCACAACCCGCCCGTTGCTCCGGACTCATGGATGCTGGCGTTCCACGCACCCTACGTGCAGGTCCACCCTTCAGAATTGTTTTTTCAGTAAGAGCTCGACCAATCCCAAAGTCGATCACTTTTACAATGCCGTTGCCACCCACAAGAACATTTGATGACTTGATATCGAGGTGGATGATCCCCTTGGCATGTGCGGCAGTCATTGCACTGACCGCGTCTAAAGCAAGGCGAACACGCTCGATCAGTGACAGGTGTCTCCTCGCTGCATACTCGGTGAGAGAACATGCGTCCTCAACTAACTCCATCATTATCCAGTGATACCTGCGACCACCTCTTTCATACACTCCGACTGTGTATACGTCCGCGATATTTGCGTGTTTCACGCGGGCAAGCAAAGCCGCCTCTTGTTCGAAAAGGCGACGAGCAACCTTATCTCCAGGCCCATTCAGAAACTTTACGGCGACCCGTCGGGCCGGTGCGTGTTGCCTCGCCTCAAACACCTGTCCCATGCCGCCAGATGCCAGCTCCCGCAATATTATTGCACCACCGATATCAACACCCGCTGCCAGTAGGTCACATGATAGTTTCCGCTGGCTTTTGCGTAGCCCAAATGTTTCATCGTTGCCGGTTAATGGCAAATCAACCGAACCATTTTCTTGCACAACACTCATCCTTTTGTTGTACAAATTCCTGCAGCCCGAATGAACAATTCGGTAGATTTTTTTCTAAGACAACGGGTTTGTTCCTTCTGAGTAAAGTCTCCGTCGTAAAAACAGAAGCGTGTCACGTGCCGACCGGACACTTCGAATCCGGAGCCAGACATCCTCTAATGGTGGCCCTACTTTTGCTTCAGGGCCCTTTTTTACTTGATATGTTTTTGAAGAACTGGAATGCCTCGCGCTGAGTTCCCGACGCAACTGTCGAAGCTTGATTTGAGCGGCAAGAATAACATGTGCTGATGTCGGCACTTCTTTAGACAAACCGTCCAGACCTAGTATCTCTGCAGCGTCTCGCGCACTTTGGCTTTTCCATGAACAGTTCTCCCTCTGTGAATTTTGCTTCAACAGCATCATGACTGACTTTTCTCCTCTTCGCTTGCAGCGGCATCCCAGAGCCACCCCTACAAGCAAAAGCGAGAGTCGTCGGACGAAGGGGCAAGTTGGATTGGCCAGCTAGTCTTCACGCCCCTGAATCGGGTGTTTTCTCGTGGTAGACTCGTGTAACTCGTGTCTCACGAATTCACCACAGAATCAAATACAACCATGGATGAGACTCCCCTTCCCCACACGGTCGAGGACTGCCTGTGTGATCTCGCAGCCGGTGACGACAGTGCCCGTGAACGCATTCTCGAACTGTGCAATGAACGGCTTCGCCACCTGACACAGAGAATGCTTCGTGGGTTTCCTTTAGTGAAGCGATGGGAGGACACAGACGATGTCTATCAGAACGCCATCCTTCGTCTTTACAAATGCCTTGGTGAGGTCAGCATTGAATCGCCCAGAGAAATCATGGCTTTGGCTGCGACACAAATTCATCGGGAATTAATTGATCTTGCACGCCACCACGCAGGCCCGATGTCTTTTAGTGCGAACCATGCTACGGGTATTCACCCAATCGATGATCACTCAAATTCTCGTCACCCCCAAGATGAAAGAGATGATACCGCAACTACAATTGATCGCTGGACACACTTTCATCAGGCCGTTGAAATGCTCCCGGGGGAACAAAAAGAAGTTTTTCAATTGGTTTGGTACCTCGGAGCTGATCAGAAAACAATTGCAGCTCTTGTAGGATGCTCTGTTCGCACCGTCAAAACTCGCTGGCGCGGAGCACGGGAGAGCATTCGTGCGACACTCAACGGCGAACCTCCTGAATAGCTGCTATGAACTCTGGCTCTACTGCTGATCAATCCTCGGCTGCACGCCAAGAGTCTCTGCAAGCTCAAGAAGCAACCGTTGTACGAAACTTAGCTCGGCCCGTTGAACGAGGACGCTCTTCGCCATGTTAGGATAGTCAGTAATGACACCATCCACCCCACGCCCAACCATTTTGGATACTGACACCGGATCATTGAGTGTCCATGCATATAACAGCTTGTTTGCTTTGTGGGCTTCTTGAACCATATGACTCGTTGCAAACCGGGCGTTTACAGCAAGAAAGTCTGCCTCAATGCTTCGCACATCCCCGACCGCGAGTGAAAGCAGAAGTCCAACCCGCCATTGCGGCCGCAATTCTTTCAGCCGAGCAACAATTCCTGCCTTCAAAGACATACATTGCACTTCCTCGACACTCTCTGAAGCTTCCACGAGATCAACCACCCGTTGCTCGAGCATCTGACCATGCCCATATGATTTTAACTCAATAAGTAACCCAATTCTTCCCTTGCAGAGATCCAATACTTCTCCGAGAGTTGGCACCCGCTCGTCATGAAATGTCGGATCAAAAGAACTTCCGATATCAACTGCTGTAATTTCCTCAACGGTTGCATCCCATACTTTTAAATCTACTCCAGCAAGTTTCATGAGGTCGCTGTCATGAATGACAACGACCTCTCCATCTGCTGTTTCCTGTACATCAATCTCCACCCATTGCGCACCAGCACTGATCGCCCGCTCGATTGCTGCACGGGTATTTTCAGGCGCAACGCCACCCGCACCCCGGTGCCCGATAATATCGATAGTGTTGTCAAAGGGAATGTTCATTGTCGCTACAGAACCAATGAGAACAGCCACAGTGGCACATGCACAGGACATTAACATGATTGTCCAGGCCGTCCATTGAAAACCCAACCAGCCGCCTGACATACTTTCAAACTGTGACCGCTGGCTAGAGCCGACACACCCGTCATAGGTCTTCCAGACGCTATACAGGAGCGAAGATAATGCGGCAGCCGAGACTAACTGAATAATAAAATTGGTTCCTACCCAGACAAGTGTTGTAAACCCAACGGCAAAAATGGCACCGGGTAGAGTCTGGCTTATCATCGGCACACACTCGGCAGCCACAAATACAACGCATGCCGAACAGGCCGTAGTCGCGATAAATACAGCCGTGATCCATGTGCCAAGCAATGTGACAACAATCCAGTGTTTCCCAGCAAGCCGTCCCCAACTCATTCCAAGTGCTTCCCGGGGCCTGGCTCCCTCCAGGACAATGAGCGGGAGAGCCAGAAACCAGCCGGAAAAGAGCCTCATTACAATCGCAACCACCCCAGCAACAAGGAGTCCGCCAATACCAACAGCTACCAGGAACTCAGGCGGCCGTTCGGTAAGGTAGAAGTTGATGTCATGTTTTCCGAGCAGACGCTGTGCAACCAAAACCGCACAGATCACACCAGGAGTGCACACGACCACTACCCAGCATATGATTCGGAACATCAACTGAAGCACCCTAACGCTATGGCGAAAAGCCCATCGCGTCGCTTCCCAGACATTCCCTTTTTTATCTTCCTGAGCGACAAACAGCGTAAGAAGTGTCGCCTGCTCAAGGGCAGTACTACTCAACCAGACGGCTCCCACCAGACACATGCCGGCTGCACCCCCAGGCGTGAGCAGGAAAAACAAAACATCTGTGTCCGTCAGGGTACCCCGTCCACTCAACCACAAAAGACCGTGGAGCAATCCGACTGCAAGCGGTACAAGGACAACAAATGTGAGTAGCTTAAAAAGTACGTGTGCCAGGAAGAGCTGTCGCCACCCTTGCCGCAAGGCAGTCACGGATAACGCATTAATTGTCTTGATTTCTCTACGAAACGCACCTGAGGCCGGCACAGAGGGAAGTGTCATCTGAACCCGCTTCAATTAGGACGAAACTTATAGGCCGGGTAGTTTCGTTGGAACTCAGCATCAGCGAACCCAACATTCAGACGAATGTCTTGAAATGTATATTCTTCGATAAGAGGTGGGTCCTCTGAATCGCCTACTGGCCAACTGTATGCTTCATAGCGAACTGGAATCGGCACATCATCAGCGATAAAAATTCGCACGATGTGAAAGAGAAACACAGAACGTCGACGCGGGTGCACGACCTGCACACACCTGCATGATCGGTCATCAACTTTCACATCATTGAATATCTGGACTTCACACTCACCATACTGCATATCAGCCGTACCAACATCAACCAGTTTTCGAACCATATCAATCATGCCACTTTCACTTGCCGGGTAACGGCTGTACTGCAGTGCGGCATCGCCAGCTGGGTCAAGGTCAAGAGTCAGGTATTCAAAACGTGTACCACCCCGACGCACGACCATCTTTCCACCGTTGGTTCCTTCAACCCACAGTACTTCTCGATCAACCATCTCTTCAGGCCCAACGAAGTGAAG
>WLWG01002113.1_pt1 | contig 15840 bp, 10 predicted proteins | sample 6712871 | NCBI WGS metagenome assembly WLWG01 (sample SAMN12718693, study PRJNA515312) | sponge metagenome | isolation source: marine sponge | host: Mycale hentscheli | place: New Zealand: South Island, Marlborough, Capsize Point | collected 2003-05-01
CAGCACCTTCGTGATGGCTGCAGTCAGCGTCGTCTTGCCATGGTCAATATGACCGATGGTGCCGATGTTGATATGCGGCTTGGTCCGCTCGAACTTGGCCTTGGCCACGTGCGTTCTCCCTTGTCTTATGCCGTCCGGCGTTGCGCGGATCGGTTATTACGGTTTGTTCTCTTCTTTTATTGTGATCCGCGACTATTCGCCGCGAGCCTTCGCGATGATCTCCGTTGCCACGGCCTGGGGGACCTGAGCGTAGGAGTCGAATTGCATGCTGTAACTCGCCCGACCCTGAGTGCGACTGCGAAGATCGCCCACATAGCCGAACATCTCCGACAGCGGAACGAGTGCCGTGACGACGCGAGCGCCCGAACGCTCCTCCATCGCCTGCACTTGACCACGTCGGGAGTTCAGATCACCGATGACGTCGCCCATGAAGTCCTCTGGTGTGGTGACTTCGACGGCCATCATCGGTTCAAGGAGCGCCGGCTTGGCGCGGTTGGCTGCGTCCTTGAACGCCATGGATCCGGCGATCTTGAACGCGAGTTCAGAGGAGTCGACGTCGTGGTACGCGCCGTCGAGGAGAGTGACCTTGACATCGACCATGGGATATCCAGCGAGAACACCGTTCTCCATCGCCTCTTGGCAGCCAGCATCCACCGAGGGGATGTACTCCCGCGGGATGCGCCCACCGGTCACCTTGTTCTCGAACAGGTAACCGCCACCTTCTTCGTTGTTGGGCTCGACGGCAATGATGACCCGGCCGAACTGTCCTGAGCCACCGGTCTGCTTCTTGTGCGTGTACTCGACCTTGGCAACCGGCTTGGTGAGTGTTTCCCGGTAGGCGACCTGCGGCTTACCGACGTTCGCCTCGACTTTGAACTCGCGCTTCATGCGGTCGACAAGCACCTCGAGGTGGAGCTCGCCCATACCCTCGATGATCGTTTGGCCGGTCTCCTCGTTGGTGCTGACGCGGAACGTCGGATCCTCTTCCGCGAGTCGCTGGATGGCCGTGCCGAGCTTCTCTTGGTCGGACTTGGTCTTCGGCTCGATCGCCACGGAGATAACCGGCTCCGGGAAGGTCATCGACTCCAGTACGACGGGATTACCCGAATCGCACAGGGTGTCTCCTGTGGTGGTGTCCTTCAGCCCCATGACAGCAACGATGTCGCCGGCGCCCGTGGCGTCGATCTCCTCGCGCTTGTTGGCGTGCATTCGGTAGATCTTTCCGATCCGCTCCTTGCGGTCCTTGGTGCTATTGAGGACCTGGGTTCCGGTCTGCAGCGATCCGGAGTAGACACGTACGTAGGTGAGCTTGCCGAGGTGGGGATCGGACATGATCTTGAAGGCCAGGGCGCTGAACGGTTCGTCCTCGCTGGGCTTGCGGGTCATCAACTCTTCCTCGTTGCCCATCTTGTGGCCTTCGACAGCCTCGACGTCGATGGGGGAAGGAAGGAAGTCGAGCACCGCGTCGAGCATGGGCTGGACACCCTTGTTCTTGAATGCCGTTCCCGTCAGGACCGGGGTGACGGAGGCGGCCAGGGTGGCGCGGCGGATTCCGTCCTTGATCTCCTGCTCGGAAAGCTCTTCGCCCTCGAGGTACTTCTCCATGACTGCGTCGTCATTCTCGGACAGCGTTTCCAGCAACTTCTCGCGCCACTCGTCGGCCTTGGCCTGCATATCGGCGGGGATTTCCTCCACCGCGTAGTCCTCGCCCAGCGCGGTTTCTCCACGCCACGTCAGGGCGCGCATGCCGACCAGGTCGACCACGCCGATGAAGTCGGCTTCGTTGCCGATTGGCAGCTGCAATACGAGCGGTACTGCATTCAGGCGGGAGATGATCATGTCGACGCACATGTAGAAGTCGGCTCCGGTGCGGTCAAGCTTGTTGATGAAGCACATCCGCGGAACGCTGTAGCGGTCGGCCTGACGCCAGACCGTCTCCGACTGCGGTTCCACTCCGGCGACGCCATCGAAAACGGCGACCGCACCGTCGAGGACACGAAGCGAACGCTCCACCTCAACCGTGAAGTCCACGTGCCCTGGGGTGTCGATGATGTTGATCGTGTGGTCTTTCCACTGGCAGGTGGTGGCAGCCGAAGTAATCGTGATGCCGCGCTCCTGCTCTTGCTCCATCCAGTCCATCGTGGCCGCGCCATCGTGAACTTCACCGATCTTGTAGTTGATCCCCGTGTAATACAGGATCCGCTCGGTGGTTGTGGTCTTGCCAGCATCGATGTGCGCCATGATGCCGATGTTGCGGACCCTGGCGAGGTCGATACCTAGTGCGGTGGACACTATGAACTCCGTTGCTTTCTCAGGCCTTGTGGGCGATTACCAGCGATAGTGAGCGAAGGCCTTGTTGGACTCCGCCATCTTGTGTATGTCTTCGCGCTTCTTGACGCTGGCGCCCAGGCCGTTAGAAGCATCGAGGATTTCGTTCATGAGACGTTCCGTCATGGTCTTCTCGCGGCGCTGCCGGGAGAAAGCGATCAACCAGCGCATGGCCAGAGTGGTGCTGCGAACGGGCTTCACCTCTACCGGGACCTGGTAGGTGGCGCCGCCGACGCGACGTGAGCGCACCTCGAGAGTGGGACGAACGTTGTCAAGCGCTCGCTTGAGGGTTTGGACCGGGTCGGTGCCGGTCTTCTCGCGGCATCCTTCGAGTGCGCCGTAGACGACCGACTCGGCCTTGGAACGCTTGCCGTCGAGAAGCACCTTGTTGATGAGTTGGGTGACAACCGGCGATCCGTACACCGGATCGTTGACGATCGGCCGCTTACCCGCGGGACCTTTGCGCGGCATTAGCCCTTCTCCTTCTTCGCGCCATAGTGAGACCGGGCTTGCTTGCGGTTCTTCACGCCCTGGGTGTCGAGGGCGCCCCGGACCACCTTGTAGCGGACACCGGGAAGATCACGGACTCGACCTCCGCGGACCAGGACGATGGAGTGTTCTTGCAGGTTGTGCCCGACACCGGGGATGTACGCGGTGATTTCGATACCCGAGGTGAGGCGGACGCGGGCGACCTTGCGGAGAGCGGAGTTTGGCTTCTTCGGTGTCGTCGTGTAGACGCGCGTGCACACGCCGCGACGCTGCGGACTGCCCTTCAGGGCAGGTGCCTTGGTCTTGGAGACCTTGTCCTGGCGGCCCTTGCGGACCAGCTGCTGGATGGTGGGCACTTGGCGCCTCTCCTAGCTCTTCGTTCCTTGTTTTGCCTCCTGCGGGTCCGACCCACGCGGTCGGGTGTGTCGCGCCTTGTGAACGCAGGACAAAACCGACTCATCGTGGTTGGATCCCGTCTCCCGAGCTACCGCCCAGGGAGCCCGCGCACCTCTTCAAGGGGAAGCAGCACGCAGCAGGATGTGCCCGGGGCCGGGCACGGGGAGAAACAGTACCCGGGGGTGGATTTCCCGTCAAAACCGGGGTCCCCTACCCCCTCTTTCCACGTAGCGCGCCGCCCCCGCTCCGGCGGGGTGAGGTCTGAGGCCTGGGTCTCGTTCCCGGGTCCGGGTGTCCGTCAGGACGTGTTGAAGGCCCCGGTGATCAGGGCGATGACGAGGATGAAGATCCAGATGATCGTCACCGCCGCCCAGAATCCGATATTGATCCAGGCGACGATTTTCGCGGAGGTGACAAGGCCGGTTCCGGTCACCCAGCCGTTGCTGGCGAGGATCTCCCGGCGGGCCTTGCTGGCGAAAACCAGAGCGATGATCGCTGGGATGATCGGGCAGAACACCCACGACACGATCGACAGGACGAGCCCGGCGACCGCGTTGTTCGAGGTCTTTGGCGCCGGCCCGTACGCAGGCGGCGGCGGGTAGGGCGGGTACGGCGGGTACTCGGGTTGGCTCGGCTGGGCCGAGTACCCAGGATCACCAGCGGAACCGGTCTCGCCCGGTCCAGACGGCGACGATGGCCACTGGGGAGTTGCCGCCGGGAGTCCTTGTTCATCTCCGGAACTCGATGAATCTGGAATGGGCTGTTCGTTGGGATTGTCGCTACCGGACTCAGGAGGCAGGGTCATGGATCAAGCATGACATGGAAAGTCCCCGGTTGGTATGGGCAACGTTTGAATAGGGAAGAAATCGGACCGACAACAATGTCTCCATGACGCGTTGGCCGGCCGCACTCCTGTTCGACATGGACGGGACCTTGATCGAGTCCCATGCGAATGTCGACCGTGCGTGGGCCACGTGGGCGACTATGCACGGTCTCGACCCAGAGCCGGTGCTGGCTGAGGTCCATGGCTTGCCCGCAGACGTCACCGTTGCACGGTGGTTTCCGCACGCATCACCCGACGACGTCGCCTCGTTGGCGGCCGAGCAACTTCGCTTGCAGTACGACGATGTGGAGGGCATTGAGCCCAGGGAGGGGGTACGTGACCTTCTTGCCTTCCTCGACGTGCAGTCGTGGCCGTGGGCCATCTACACCAGCGCCGACGCCGAATTGGCTCGCGTGCGTCTCGCGGCCGCCAGAGTGAAGCCGCCGGTTCTGGTCACCCGCGACCAGGTCGCCGACGGCAAACCGGCCCCCGACGGTTACCTGCGCGCCGCTGATTTGCTCGACATCCCGGCCGACGGTTGCATCGTCATCGAGGACACCGACGTGGGTATCGCTGCGGGCCGCGCCGCGGGCATGAGCACAATCGGGGTGCGGGGAGCCATTGGCGATCTTCCCATTCACTCCATCAGCGAACTTCACCGGTGGTTAAACGCCAGCAACTAACCCGCGGGAGCTGCTCCGAGGAGACTTAGTATCCGCGGAAGTTGAATTCCTCGAGCGGAACAGCAGCTCCACCCGTGGTTCCGAACGCGGCGTAGTCCATCTCGTCGTAGCCGGTGAAGGTCGCGTACATCGCCGCCTTCGCTTCTTCGGTCGGCTCGACCCGGATGTTGCGGTACTGCGGCATGCCCGTTCCCGCGGGGATCAGCTTTCCCAGAATGACGTTTTCCTTGAGGCCGAGCAGCGAATCGGATCGCGCGTGGATCGCGGCATCCGTTAGCACGCGGGTCGTCTCCTGGAAGGAAGCGGCCGACAACCACGACTCTGTCGCGAGGCTGGCCTTGGTGATCCCCATCAACTCGGGACGTCCCGAAGCAGGCGTTCCGCCTTCCGCCACGACGCGGCGGTTTTGCGCCTCAAAGACACTCCGCTCGACGAGTTCTCCAGCAAGGAAAGGCGCGTCCGCAGAATCGATGATCGTGATCCGCTTCAGCATCTGGCGCACGATGACCTCGATGTGCTTGTCGTGGATGGACACGCCCTGCGAGCGATACACCTCCTGGACCTGGTCCACGAGGTGCCACTGCACCTGCCGAGGGCCGAGGATGCGCAGCACCTGCTTGGGGTCGACAGCTCCCACCGTCAACTGTTCGCCAACCTCAACGTGGGCGCCATCCTCGGTCAGCAGACGCGCACGCTTGCTGACCTGCTGGGCAACTTCCTCAGCGCCGTCATCGGGGACGACGATGATCTTGCGCGCCTTCTCGGTGTCCTCGATTCGAACCCGTCCGCTGACTTCGGCGATCGGTGCCACACCCTTGGGAGTGCGAGCCTCGAAGAGTTCGACCACGCGGGGAAGGCCGTGCGTGATGTCCTCACCCGCGACACCACCGGTATGGAAGGTACGCATAGTCAGCTGGGTTCCCGGCTCGCCAATGGACTGCGCCGCGATGATGCCGACTGCTTCACCGACGTCCACCAACTTGCCGGTCGCCATCGACAATCCGTAGCACATCGCGCAGGTTCCGACCGAGCTCTCGCAGTTGAGTACGGTGCGAACCCGGATGGTCTCAGCGCCACTAGCGACGAGAGCTTCGAGGCGAGGCACGTCGAGCTGCTCCCCCGCGTTTCCCACAATGGTTCCGTCAACCTCCACGTCGCGCGCGAGAACTCGCGTGGCGGCGGACGTGTCAAGGTTGTCCACGGGTCGCAGGATTCCGTCGACCTTCTCGCCGATGATGATCTCGCTACCCCGCTCGGTGCCGCAGTCCACCTCGCGAACGATGACGTCCTGAGAAACGTCCACGAGACGGCGTGTCAGGTATCCCGAGTCCGCGGTACGCAAAGCAGTGTCGGCGAGACCCTTGCGGGCACCGTGTGTGGAGATGAAGTACTCCAAGACGGACAGTCCTTCGCGGAAATTGGACTTAATCGGGCGGGGAATGATCTCGCCCTTCGGGTTGGCCACGAGACCGCGCATTCCGGCGATCTGTCGAACCTGCATGTAGTTACCACGCGCCCCGGAGTCCACCATCATGTGGACGGGGTTCGTCTCGGGGAAGTTCTCCTGCATGGCGCGGGCAACTTCGTCGGTCGCCCGGGTCCAGATCTCGATCAGCTCCTGGCGGCGCTCAGAGTCGGTGATTAGGCCGCGCTCGTACTGCTGCTGCACCTTGCTTGCCTTTTCCTCCGCCGAAGCGAGAAGCCCGGCCTTGGCAGGAGGAGCGACGACGTCGGAGAAGGAGATCGTGACACCAGAGCGAGTCGCCCAACGGAACCCGAGCGCCTTGAGCTCATCGAGGGTCTCAGCGACCTCCACCTTGGAGTACCGCTCGGCGAGTCGGTTGACCGTGGCGCCCAGGAGCTTCTTGTCCACTTGGTCGTTCACAAAGGGGTAGTCCGCGGGGAGTGCCTCGTTGAGCAGGGCCCGCCCGAGGGTAGTGATGAGAGTGAAGGGCTGTCCGGCTTCCCAGCCTTCGGGGACCGGCCACCCGTGCGGCGGCTCGGTGTTTTCAATCCTGATCTTGACGCGTGCCTGCAGATCCAGCGCGCCCGCGTCGAAGGCCATCAACGCTTCGGCGACGCTCGCGTACGAGGGGAGCTCTTCATCCTTCGTCGAGGCATTCGCTCCGCTCTGGGTCGTCAGGAAGTAGATGCCCAGCACCATGTCCTGGGTCGGCGTGGCGATCGGTCGCCCGTTCGCCGGAGACAGGATGTTGTTCGTGGACAGCATGAGAAGGCGAGCCTCGGCCTGGGCTTCTGCCGACAGCGGGAGGTGAACTGCCATCTGGTCGCCGTCGAAGTCCGCGTTGAACGCGGTGCAGACCAGCGGATGAATCTGGATGGCCTTGCCCTCGATCAGTTGCGGCTCGAAAGCCTGGATTCCTAAACGGTGCAAGGTTGGCGCACGGTTCAGCAACACCGGATGCTCGGCGATGACCTCTTCCAAGACATCCCACACGATCGAACGAGACCGTTCGACCATGCGCTTCGCGCTCTTGATGTTCTGTGCGTGGTTGAGGTCGACAAGACGCTTCATGACGAACGGCTTAAAGAGCTCAAGTGCCATCTGCTTGGGCAGACCGCATTGGTGCAGCTTCAACTGCGGCCCAACGACGATGACAGATCGGCCTGAGTAGTCGACGCGCTTACCGAGCAGGTTCTGGCGGAATCGACCCTGCTTGCCCTTGAGCATGTCGGACAGCGACTTCAGGGCACGATTACCCGGACCCGTCACCGGACGGCCGCGACGGCCGTTGTCGAACAGCGCATCCACGGACTCCTGCAACATGCGCTTCTCGTTGTTGACGATGATCTCCGGCGCGCCGAGATCCAACAGCCTCTTCAACCGGTTGTTGCGGTTAATTACCCGACGGTAGAGATCGTTGAGGTCCGACGTTGCGAATCGACCGCCGTCAAGTTGAACCATCGGGCGCAGATCCGGAGGGATTACCGGCACGGCGTCAAGAACCATGCCGCGGGGCGAATTGGTCGTGTTCAAGAACGCGGCAACGACTTTCAGGCGCTTGAGCGCACGGGTCTTCTTTTGACCTTTGCCGTTCGTGACGATCTCCTTCAGCGCAGCCGCTTCACCGGCAAGGTCGAAGGAATCAAGGCGCTTTTGAATTGCCTCGGCACCCATGCCGCCGTCGAACCAGCGTCCGTAGCGATCACGCATCTCCCGGAACAACATCTCGTCACCCTCGAGGTCCTGGACCTTTAGGGTGCGGAAACGATCGAAGATCCGATCTAGGCGATCAATCTCCTGATCGGCTCGCCGGCGGGTAGCCGCCATCTCCCGCTCGCCGGATTCGCGCACCTTGCGGCGGACATCTGACTTGGCGCCCTCTGCTTCGAGTTCGGCGAGGTCGGCTTCCAACTTCTGCTGCCGAGCCTCGACGTCGGAGTCCCGACGTGAGGCGATCTGCTTCTTTTCGACACCCAACTGCTTCTCGAGATTCGGCAGCGCCTCGTGACGCCCCTCGTCGTCCACCCAGGTGATCATGTAAGCGGCGAAGTAGATGACCTTCTCCAAGTCCTTCGGAGCGAGATCCAGGAGGTAGCCCAGGCGACTCGGGACACCCTTGAAGTACCAGATGTGAGTGACCGGAGCAGCAAGTTCGACGTGTCCCATGCGCTCACGACGGACCTTGGCGCGCGTCACTTCAACGCCGCAACGCTCGCAGATGATGCCCTTGAAGCGCACCCGCTTGTACTTCCCGCAGTAGCACTCCCAGTCCCGCGTGGGCCCGAAGATCTTCTCGCAGAACAGGCCGTCCTTTTCCGGCTTCAGTGTTCGGTAGTTGATGGTCTCCGGCTTCTTGACCTCGCCGTGGGACCAGGTGCGAATGTCATCCGCCGTTGCGAGGCCGATACGCAGATCATCGAAGAAGTTGACGTCAAGCACGTGGATTTCCTTCGTTAGTTTCCGGTCGTCAATGTGTTGTCGCGTCTAGAGTTCTTCGACGCTGCTGGGCTCGCGGCGGGAGAGGTCGATGCCGAGTTCCTCCGCCGCACGGAAGACGTCGTCGTCGCTGTCCTTCATCTCGATGGCGACACCATCGCTCGAGAGAACCTCGACGTTCAGGCACAAGGACTGCATTTCCTTGACCAGCACCTTGAACGATTCGGGGATGCCGGGCTCGGGAATGTTTTCGCCCTTAACGATCGCCTCGTAGAGCTTGACTCGACCCAAGACGTCGTCAGACTTGATGGTGAGCAGTTCCTGAAGAGCGTATGCAGCGCCGTAAGCCTCGAGCGCCCACACTTCCATCTCACCGAAGCGCTGGCCCCCGAACTGGGCCTTGCCTCCGAGCGGTTGCTGCGTGATCATCGAGTAAGGCCCGGTGGATCGTGCGTGAATCTTGTCATCCACCAGGTGCAGCAACTTCAGGATGTAGATGTAGCCAACAGCGATCTCCCCCGGGATTGGCTCTCCGGATCGACCGTCGAACAAGCTGGCCTTCCCGTTGGCGTTCACTAGGTGCAGGCCATCCGCTGTCGGACGCGTCGACTCCAAGATCGTGGACAGTTCGTCCTCGCGCGCCCCGTCGAAGACCGGGGTGGCGATGCGCGATCGTGGTTCCACGGACTGGACTTCCTTGGGCAGCTTCGCCACCCGTGGATCGGACGCGTCGACTTCCCATCCGGCGGCGGCCGCCCAACCGAGGTGTGTCTCCAGAACTTGGCCGACGTTCATGCGGCCGGGCACACCGAGCGGGTTGAGCACAATGTCGACCGGCGTTCCGTCGTTCATGAACGGCATGTCTTCGACGGGAAGGATCTTGGCGATGACACCCTTGTTGCCATGACGGCCGGCGAGTTTGTCGCCTTCGGTGATCTTCCGCTTTTGCGCGATGTACACCCGCACGAGGCGATTCACGCCCGGCGGGAGCTCGTCGCCTTCATCGATGTCGAAGACGCGAACGCCGATAATCTTCCCGGACTCACCGTGCGGCACCTTCAGTGATGTGTCACGAACCTCGCGGGCCTTCTCGCCGAAGATCGCCCGGAGCAGCCGCTCCTCCGGGGTCAGTTCGGTCTCACCCTTCGGCGTCACCTTGCCAACGAGAATGTCGCCGGGGAGGACGTCGGCGCCGATGCGAATGATGCCGCGCTCGTCGAGGTCGGCGAGGACCTCTTCGGACACATTCGGGATGTCCCTAGTGATTTCCTCCGGTCCGAGCTTGGTGTCCCGGGCATCGATTTCCTGCTCTTCGATGTGAATGCTGGAGAGCACATCGTCTTGCACGAGTCGCTGGGAAAGGATGATGGCGTCTTCGTAGTTGTGGCCTTCCCACGACATGAAGGCAACCAGCAGGTTCTTGCCGAGGGCGAGTTCACCTTGATCGGTGGACGGTCCGTCCGCCAGTACCTGGCCCACCTCGATGCGCTGACCCTCCGTCACGATCGGGCGCTGGTTGATTGATGTTCCCTGGTTGGAGCGCGTGAACTTGTCCAGCGCGTACGTCGTGTACTCGCCGTCGTCTTCCGCGACGGTGATCAGTTCCGAGGAGACCTCGGTGACCGCGCCGGCCTTGGTTGCCAGAACCATGTCGCCCGCGTCGTAGGCGGCCCGGAATTCCATACCGGTGCCGACAAGCGGAGCCTCGGCTCTCAGGAGCGGCACAGCCTGGCGCTGCATGTTCGAGCCCATCAGCGCGCGGTTGGCGTCATCGTGCTCAAGGAAAGGAATCATTGCGGTGGCCACGGACCACAACTGGCGCGGCGAAACGTCCATGTAGTCGACGTCGTTGGGCTTCACGTACTCAACTTCGCCACCCTTAATTCGAACAAGGACGCGATCCTCAGACATCGCGCCAGTGTCCTTCAGCGGCGTATTCGCCTGTGCGATGACGAAACGGTCCTCCTCATCGGCGGTGAGGTAGTCGACCTGGTCACTCACCTTGCCGTTCACGACCTTGCGGTAGGGAGTCTCGACGAAACCGAAGGCGTTGATGCGACCGTAGGTGGCCAGTGAGCCGATAAGGCCAATATTCGGGCCTTCGGGCGTCTCGATCGGACACATGCGCCCGTAGTGGGATGGGTGAACGTCGCGCACTTCGAACCCGGCGCGCTCGCGTGAGAGGCCACCAGGCCCCAACGCAGAAAGCCGGCGCTTGTGCGTCAACCCCGCCAACGGGTTCGTCTGGTCCATGAACTGCGAGAGCTGGCTGGTGCCGAAGAACTCCTTGATGGCCGCGACAACGGGGCGGATATTGATCAACGTCTGCGGCGTGATGGCTTCGACGTCCTGTGTGGTCATACGCTCGCGAACGACTCGCTCCATTCGGGATAGGCCCGTACGGATTTGATTTTGGATCAACTCGCCAACGGTGCGAAGACGACGGTTGCCGAAGTGGTCAATATCGTCGGTCTCGACGACGACTTCACCGCGCGGCCCTTCAATGGTCGGCATGTCTGCGTGCAGACGCAGGATGTATTCAATCGTCGCGAGGACGTCGTCGAGGGTCAGGACGCTCTGATCCAGCGGAAGGTTGAGACCGAGCTTCCGGTTGACTTTGTATCGACCGACCTTCGCGAGGTCGTACCTCTTAGTGTTGAAATAGAAGTTATCGATCAGGTTGCGTGCATTCTCCAACGTGGGCGGCTCACCTGGACGCAACTTGCGATAGATGTCCAGTAGCGCATCGTCCTGGCTGTCTATCGTGTCCTTCTCCAGCGTTGCCATGAAAATCTCGTACTGGCCGAAGCGTTCCCGGATCTCGTCGGTGGTCATGCCTAATGCCTTCAGCAACACAGACACAGGCTGCTTACGCTTACGGTCGACGCGAACAGCAACGAGATCCTTCTTGTCGATCTCGAACTCGAGCCACGCTCCGCGGCTGGGAATGATCTTGGCCGTGAAGACGTCCTTGTCGGTCGTCTTGTCGATGGAGCGCTCGAAGTACGCCCCGGGGGAGCGCACGAGCTGCGAGACAACGACGCGCTCTGTGCCGTTGATGACAAACGTTCCCTTATCCGTCATCAGAGGGAAGTCGCCCATGAAGACCGTCTGCGACTTGATCTCACCGGTTTCGTTGTTCATGAACTCGGCGGTCACGAACAGCGGCGCGGAGTAGGTGAAATCCTTGTCCTTGCACTGCTCGACGGTGTACTTCGAAGGCTCGAAACGATGATCGCGGAAGGACAGCGACATCATTCCGGCTAGATCCTCGATGGGGCTGATCTCCTCGAAGATCTCGGAGAGGCCGGACATTTGAGGAATCTCAGTATTGCCGGCGGCGATCTCCGCCGCGATCTTCGCCCGCCAATCCTCACGACCTAGAAGCCAGTCGAAGCTGGCTTTTTGCAGTGCGAGTAGATCGGGTACCGCGAGGGGCTCGCGGATTTTCGCGAACGAGTGACGGGCTAAGCCCGGGGACAAAGGGGTGCTGACCGAAGTCTTTGCTGCCAAGACGTTTCCTTCCGGGGCGCTGCTGCGTCGTCCGCGCCGACCCCGAGCACGTCTGGAGGGTCCGGCCTGTCAAATTCACACGCGAGTGCGAACGATCAGCCGGAGTCCGGGAGTGGTGAGGGCAGCGCGAAGTAGCAGCATACCCACGGGGCACGCCGCTGTCTAACCCGGGGAGACCCCGACGGTCCCTCGACCGGATCGGTCCCTGATGAGGGGTGACAGCGAACCGCTCCCCTGCGGGCCCCGACTCGATCCTCGTCCCGACGGATCCGCACCGGGTGTGTGCGTGCATAGATCGTGGCCCGGTATCGGCAAAAGGTCAAGCAGGCAAGGGGCGGGTGAGGGGATTTGTGTCCTGGCCGTGACTGAATTCGCTTAAATCCGGACATACAACGGGGGGCCGAGTTGTCTTCGGCCCCCCGTTGAGGGATTGGTGCTGGAGAGATCTACGCGAGGGAAACCGTCGCGCCGGCGCCTTCAAGGGCGGCCTTCGCCTCTTCGGCCTTCTCCTTGTTGACCTTCTCCAAGATGGGCTTCGGAGCGCTTTCCACGAGGTCCTTGGCCTCCTTGAGTCCGAGGCTGGTGAGTCCGCGGACCTCCTTGATGACGGCGATCTTGTTCCCGCCATCGGCTTCGAGGATGACGTCGAACTCGTCCTTCTCCTCAGCGGCGGCCGCTCCAGCGTCTCCTCCGCCGGCCGCGGGGGCCGCGGCTGCAGCAACCGCTACCGGAGCGGCAGCGGTGACGTCGAAGGTCTCTTCGAAGGCCTTGACGAACTCGCTGAGTTCGAGCAAGGACATCTCTTTGAATGCGTCCAACATTTCTTCGGTGCTCATCTTCGCCATGGTGGCGTCCTTTCGGTCATTCCGGCCGAGGGCCGGGTGGGCATCAGCCCTCGGTTGTCTCCTCCGCCTCGGCGGCCGGCTCAGCGTCGGCCTCCGGTGCGTCGGGGTTTGGTGAACTGTCGTGCGAGATCGCGTCTTCCTGACTGGCTTCTTCCTGAACGGCGTCCCCTTGGTCAGCCACGTCTTGGCCATCAGCGGAAGTGTCCTCCGCCGCTGGGGCCTCGGCGGCTGGGGCCTCGGCAGTCGACCCTGAGGTCGGCGCGTCGGCTTCGACCTTGGCCTGGAGTGCGCCGAGCGCTCGAGCTGCCTGCGCGAGCGGGGCAGCGAACAAAGATGCGGCCTGGGATTGCTTCGCCTTCATCATGCCGGCCAGCTTGGCCAGGAGCACCTCGCGGGATTCCAGATCCGCGAACTTCGCGAAGTCTTGGGGTGTGAGGATTGCTCCGTCCATGTAGCCGCCCTTGACGACCAGATCCGGGTTGTCCTTGGCGAAATCGCGAATTCCCTTCGCTGCCTCGACCGGATCGCCGTCGACGAAAGCGATGGCGCTGGGACCAACGAGTAACTCCTCGAAGCCCTCAATGCCTGCCTCGGCGGCCGCTCTCCTGGTCAGCGTGTTCTTGACGACCGAGAAGGTCACCGCTCCACCCAGTGAGCGACGAAGCTCTTTCAACTGGGCGACGGACAGTCCTCGGTAATCGGTGAGCACGGCTGCGGCAGAGGATCGGAATCGATCGGTGATCTCGGCGACGGTGTCGACTTTGTCTTGCCGGGCCATCAGATCTCCCTCCTTGTTCGGAACGAACTCAGGCTCCGAGAGGGGGACGCGGCGTACGCACGCGAACGGCGGCAAACTGCCAACACTCACCTGCGCGGGCCGCCCGCCTCTGCGGGGCCTTCGACTCGATCGGGTGATCGAGCGACCTACGGTCTTCAGCGAGCAGAAGAGTACGGCACGGACGCCTCGCTCCTCAACCGGGGTCACAGCAGCAAGGACGACATCCGCTGGGGCGACAACGACTCGCACCTAGAAACGTGCGAGGGGGGCCGATCCTGGTGGATCGGCCCCCCTCGGGTGTCGTGCGTTCTAGCCGACGGTGGCGGCAGGGTTCTTCAAGGCCGGCGGCTCGTACTGCCGGTCTCGGTTGATCCCTGGCACCTTGTAACCGAGGCGCTTGGCTGCGGCCACCTTCTTGGCGGACTTCGCGTCTGCGAGTGCCGCCAGGACCTTCACAGCAGCGACCGTCTGGTCGGTGGTGAAGACGCAGTGACCCACGCCCGAACCGCCGAGCTTCACGGCGGACAGCGCGGCGCTCGGTGACTTGGCCCCGTCCTCGAAGGACGTCCAGCCGTCTGCCGGCGGTACCGCGTAGTACGAAACCGCCTTCAGCATGCCCTTCTTCTCGGCCTTCTTGCCCTTCTTGGACATCTTCACGCCGTCGAAGAAGCCACCGGCGTTACCGGCCGGCGTCACCGGGTCGTAGGTGTCCGTGAGGAGCACCATCGGCTTGTTGTTGTAGGTCGCCTCCGCCGTCGGGAGTCCCGCGACGATCTTCTGCGCGACCGGGTTGGCCGCGAACCGGTCTCCTGCCGCGAGTGCCGCGAGCATCGCGTCCAGGGCACCTGGGCCAGCGGTCGCGAATGTGTCTGCGAACTGTCCGCGCTGCTCTGGAGAGAGCAGTGCGCTGTAGTTCACGCCCACATTGCTGGTGAAGTTGGCGCTCTGGTCAGCCCCAAGTTGACCGATCAGTCGAACGCGTTGCTCCATGTCGTAGCGAACAAACACTCCCAGGGCTGCCGCTGCACCGACGTTTTGGAGCATGGCGGCTGCCGCAGACTGCCCGGAACTCAGCGGTGAGTAGCCACCCGCCAAGGCTCCGGCTGTCCCCAGGGTTGCTACTGCTGGGTTGACGGTGACGCCGTCGTACGTCGACGACACGGTGGGCAGACCCGCCATCAGGCCGGCCAACAGGTTGGCCAGAGCGATCGGGTAACCCGCGGAGGAGACACTCGCCTGACCGGTCGCCACCGCATTCAGCGTGCCGAATACCTTGACGAGATCTCCGACTGCCTGTGCGTATCCGGCAGCCCCGGGTGCGTAGTTAGCGGCAACCAGGGACGGATCAATGAGCGTCTTCCAGGTGTAGAGCACGGTCATGGCCGTCTCCGTGGCGGCATCAAGTCCGCCGAGAGCGCCACAACTCGGCATGGTTCCCGCGATCTTGCCCGGGTTCCGCTGCACGAGCGCCTGAGTGATCACCGCTCCGAGCGAATCGCCCCAGGCCATGATCTGCTTAGAGCCCTTGATCCCCCCGCTGTTAATCAGCTTGATGAGGTTCTCGTTGGACTCCACGCCTTCGGCCACAGCCCAGCCCTGATTCGCATAACCAGTGCCCGCCAATGCGTAGCCCTGGTTCAGCAGCGCACCGATCACCTCGGCGCTCGGACCAACCTGCGGTATTCCGTTCCCGACGTACGCCGGACCAACACCCGGCACCGTGGTCGAGGAGTAGTACGGCGCCTTATCCAGGCCCAGGGCCGTACCGATCTGCGCCGGCACCGGCTGAGCAATCCGGTAGCCGTGCGAGTACAGAAGCACGGTGCCGTTGAACTTCGCCGGCATCCTGATCTGATACATGCTGTCGCCGAGCGAGCCGCTCAGCGCACCCGTGCAAACCTGACCGAGACCACACGACTGGCCATCGGCGTTGGCCGCCGGAGCGGCGGCCGGGACGGCGACGAGCGCTAGTCCGAGGGCCGCTACCACCGCGGTGACGCGGCGGGACAAAGAGATTTTCATGTCAATCCTTTCTTCCGCTACGCGCCGATTACGGCAGCAGCTTCTTGGTCGGGCCAGCGGGC
>WLWG01002116.1_pt1 | contig 15826 bp, 28 predicted proteins | sample 6712871 | NCBI WGS metagenome assembly WLWG01 (sample SAMN12718693, study PRJNA515312) | sponge metagenome | isolation source: marine sponge | host: Mycale hentscheli | place: New Zealand: South Island, Marlborough, Capsize Point | collected 2003-05-01
AAACCAAGGGTGACAAAAGCCCTTAAAGGTAATAAAGTAAGAGGCTAATGTCACATGACAGAAATATAAAATGGTTAAATGATAGGCATGTTATTTACAGGAGAGATCCCGTGAGTGATGTGCCTACTGTTGAAACCGCTCATTACAAATACTATGAAGATGGTACGCACGAGTGTTATCACTTGTTTAATAGCAAGGCTAAGATAACTACGTATCGTTCTTTGAAGTGGCATTTTTATGTTCTATATTATTTAAACAATTATGACGGTTTACCTGTTAATAATCTACCAAAGGTATTTAGATTTATAGCTAACAAAGAAAACGGTTTTGTAACATTTTTTATAAGTGATAGAAAACTACAAGCTATGATAGATAATGTATTTCAAAATGGTGGCGAACCACCTGTAAATAAAAAACGTAAAATACTATTTAAAGACTATAGCGGTTTAACACCTAATGAAAAAATGAGTATAGTAGGCACGTTGATTGGTAGATCTAGTCGCGTAGACGGTGAAGCAATTTACCAATGCATGCTAGATATAAATGATTATGGCAAAAAAATAACGTGGAGCAGAGTAGCGGGTCTACTTAATTGTTCTACTAGAACTATTCAACGTAATATTAACGATGCTTTAAAGCAAGAAAAACAAATATTAAATGAAGAAATATAATGTACAAAACTATATAAGGTATAAAAATGATCTTAAAAAGTCTATGCCTGAAGATAAGTTTTATGATTACTACAAACGAGATGAGCTTATTATAAAGTTTATGCCGCTTGTAGAGAATCTAGCTCGTAAGTTTTCAACAACACAGCAAGCATCAGGCGTATTAAGTATTAATGATCTTATACAGATCGGCGCAGAAGGTTTAATAAAAGCTGTAGACAAGCTTGATTGGCTAATGTTAGCTGACTCAGAAGACATAGAAAAAACATTAAAGTCGTTCTTTGCAAAACGAATAAAAGGCATTATTAGAAGACGTATAGACATGGCTCGCGGCGGTATGCGTATACCAGAGCATAAGCTTAATGAAATACGTAAAAATCCTAAAGACAAAAAAATGGTTGAAATATTTTTCAACAGTATGTTTTTAAGTATAGATGCTAGAGTTACTAATGACGACGAAGAAAATATGATGTATCAAATAGCAGACGACTCAGAACCATACAACATACAACTCATGAACGTTTACTTAAAAAGCTTGATGCAAAAATACTTAAACGAAAATGAATACGAAGTGTTAAGACTTAGTTATGGTCTTGACTGCGACAAGCACTCTGCTAATGAAATTGCAGCTAAACTTAACATCAAAGGATCAGGCGCTTACGTGCGTGTTTCAGAGCTAAAAAAGCAAGCTGTGCAAGCATTGATCGACAATGTTGATCACTCGCAAGTGCTTGACTTTGTATAAGTTATAAATGTAAATCATTAAATCAATGTGTAATTATATTAATATACCAAAACAATAAACCATATGACCATAAATGAAAAACTGGCTACAATCCAGACAAAATTTAAATCTAAAAAATCAAGATTTAACTCATTCGGCAAATACAACTTCAGATCAGCCGAAGACATTCTCGAAGCAACAAAACCCTTTCTATTAGAGTTAGGAGTTACAGTGACAATCAATGAAAGACTTGATGAAGTAGTAGGTTTACCTATTATGACATCAACGGCTACTATTACTGACGGTGAGTCTTTAATAGAAGCTACAGCTATAGTTGGTGTCGATTTAAATCAAAAAGGCATGAATACACCTCAGCAGTTTGGCTCAGCATCTTCGTATGCTAAAAAATACGCGCTAGGTAATTTATTCTTAATTGATGACACGGCTGACAGTGATGCAACTAATAAACACGGTAAAGAACCAAAAGCTAAAACTAAAAATACCATAACCTCTAAAAAAGATCCAGCATATGACAAAGCGGTTCAATACGTAGCAGCAGGTGGTAAATTAGAAGCTATTAAAGCAAAATACAATCTTTCTACAGAGATAGAAGGAGCGTTAAATACTCTATAATGAAAGACGTATTAAAAAAACTAGAAAATGACGAACACTATTATGGTAAATTTGGAAAACAATACCTTAGTAATTCTGATATTTCTACGTTACTTACAAATCCTTTAGCGCTTGGTCAACCATCAAAGCAAATACCAGCTTTCTTGGTTGGCGGGTACTTTCACACGGCTATACTCGAACCTGAAAAACTTAAGAAGTTTAAAATAATAGAGTCAACCACAAGAAATACTAAAGCATATAAAGAGATATCTGGCGGCGAAATGTGTTTACTACAACACGAAGTAGATAAGATCGATCTAATGACTGAAAAGGTGTTAGCAAACGATATGTGTAGAGATCTTATACGCGGAATAAATGTAGAATACGAACGACCAGGTATTGCAGAGCTTGAAGGTTTAAATTGGAAAGGCAAAGCAGATATAGTAAACCATGATGAAAAACTTATTATTGATCTTAAAACAACAGCAGATCTAAATAAGTTTAAGTGGTCTGCATCTAAGTACAATTACGATTCACAAGCTTACATATATAGTAAGTTATTTGGTTATGAATTTATATTTATAGCTATAGATAAAACAACGCATCAAATAGGTATATTCGACTGTTCTCCACAATTTTATGAGAGAGGAGCTGATAAAGTTCAACGAGCATCAGAACAATATAAACTATTTTATCAATCCGAGGATTTTGATCCTCAACAATTTTTTATTAATCAAACCCTATAAACAAATGGCAAGAACCAGAAAAAACCAAACAAAAGTATGCAGTGTAACAGGATTAGAAACTTCTGTAAACAATTTTTACAAGAATCAAACTCATGTTAAAGCTGTAGATAATTTGCGACGTAATAGCAATGCTACTAAAGAGCAAATGCAACGCATGTTTAATCAATTAAATTCTTACGCATAATGGCTAGTATAATTAAAGCTAGTATTAACCTTAATGAAATACCTAAAGATAAAATCATTGTAGGTAAAAAAGGTAAATACTTACCTATAACAATTACGATTAATGATGAGCCAGATCAGTTTGGCAATCAAGGTCCAATTGTTGTAGCTCAATCAAAAGAAGAACGAGAGTCTAAAACTGCTAAAGTTTACTTAGGTAATGTACAAGTGGTTTGGACTAACGGCGATAATGTTGCAACTGCACCACGTGATGGTCAACCGCAGCAAGCAGCACCAGCTGCACAACCAGTAGACGATTTACCATTTTAATTAAATTAAATGCAGACAACAGAGATCAATGGATTTTTGATTGATGAGTTCAATCAACATGGCCTTGAAGAAGGTAAGAAACAAGGCGTATGCCCGAAGTCTACCGTATGCAGGCAACCTAAGAATCATAAGAAGAAATGTGCTTCATATGATTGGGAACGAGGTCTCGGTACTTGTCATAATTGTAATGAGTCATTTCAACTTCACACATACAAACGTAAAGGTGAAACTGTAAAAGTGTATGAAAGACCTAAAAAACAGGTTATCAAACCACCAGACAGTAAAGTTGTTGAATGGTTTAAAACAAGAGGTATATCTCAGAAAACCCTTACCGATTTAAAAGTCGGTGAGGGATCTGAATATATGCCGCAAACCGGTAAAACCGAGAACACAATAAAGTTCAATTATTTTATAGGCGGTGAGTTAATAAACATTAAGTACCGCGATGGAAGAAAGAACTTTAAATTATATAAAGGGGCTGAAAAAGTATTTTATAATATTGATAGTACTGTAGGTTATGATACATGTGTTATTGTTGAAGGCGAAATGGACGTATTAGCTTTACATGAAGCTGGTATTACAAATGCAATATCTGTACCCAATGGTGCTACACTGAATACTAATAACTTAGATTATCTAGATAATTGTATTGATTACTTTGAAGATAAAGAAAAAGTTATATTAGCCGTAGACTCAGATGAAGCTGGTCAAGCATTGCAAGCAGAGCTTATAAGAAGATTAGGATCTGAAGTATGTTACATAGCTACGTTTGATGATTGTAAAGATGCAAACGAATATTTATTAAAGTATGACAAACACAAATTGGCAGAGCGTATTACAGGAGCAAGACCGGTACCGCTTGAAAATGTCACGACATTTAGGGACATTGAAGACGAAGTCACAGACTTTGTACGTAACGGGTTTAAACCTGGATATCAAATTGGCTTGGAGAATTTTGATAACATCTTTTCGACTTACACTGGTCAGTTTATTACTGTTACTGGTATTCCGAGTAGCGGGAAATCAGATTTTGTCGATCAGATGGTTATTGGCTATAACCAAAACTATGGCTGGAAAACGGCGTTTGCTAGTCCGGAAAATGTCCCAACTTACCTTCACGCGCATAAGTTAATGCGTAAGGTTTGGCAAGGCATGCCAACAGCAGCTGATATACACGGCGATAGATGGAACAAAGTAGCTGATCATTGCAACGCAAACTTCTTTCATATTGATATGGAACGATACACGCTTGAATCAGTGCTACGTAAAGGTGCTGAGCTAGTTAAACGTAAAGGTATTAAATGTCTTGTTATTGATCCGTTTAATAAAGTAAGAGACATAGACTGTAAAACAGAAGATGTTAATCGCTACACAATGGAGTACTTAACAAAAATTGAAATGTTTGCTAAAAAGTTTGATGTTTTGGTTTTTGTTGTAGCACACCCTACTAAAATGTATAAAGACAAAGACGGCAAGATTGAAGAGCCTACAATGTACAGCATTAAAGGTGGTGGCGAATGGTACGATGCTAGTTATCACGGTATACTAGTTCATAGAGATTATGAAGCTAGAACTGTTAAAGCTAAAGTACTTAAAGTTAAGTTTCAAAACCTTGGTGAGAATCAAGCTGAAGCACATTTTAAGTGGGAACCAAAGTCTGGTTGCTTTATACCACACGAACCTATTAGTATTAATGACGAGCCAATGCCTTGGGAATAAATGGCATGGGGTAAAAAGATAAGTATGGGTACATACGTAGCGTCAGAGTTAGATTTAAAAGCCTACATATGGTGTATAAGAAATAAAATATACATTGCACCAAAAGCTATTAACGAAACGCGATGGTCTGTTGTTATAACAAACAACGGTAAAACACATGAAGATCCTAGTCATTATATTAAAGGTTTGATATGGGAAAAGATTTATGAATATTATAAATACTATTATGAAAAACACATTTCACAACGCAGATGAAGCATATGAAGCTTTACTTGATGAGGTTATTATAAACGGTATAGAGTTTGATGGCACGCAGGCTATATTTAACTGCGGCTTTTATATGATAAACCCCGAAGATAATCACATTAAAAATAAAGAACGTAATTGGAGTTTAGAATATGCTGAAGCTGAATGGCAATGGTATTTGTCTGGTGATCCTAGCATTGACAAGCTTGGTGAGCTGTATGGCAAGATACCACCAATATGGGAACGTATGGCTGACAGTGATCGTAAAGTTAATAGCAACTATGGTTATCAATGGAAACGTAAAGCTCAAATAGACTACGTCTGTGCAAAGCTTAAAACAAATCCTAATACACGTCATGCAGCTATTAGTATATACGATGGTAAAGAGTATGATAAATACAAGAAAGATACGCCTTGTACTTATGCTATTCAGTTTACAATCATAAACGATGAGCTGTGTATGTCTGTCTATATGCGTTCTAATGACATCTGGTATGGTTTCTGTAATGATCAGTATCAATTTTCATCGTTACAAAAACTAATTGCTAGACGTCTTAATTTAAAAATTGGTTGGTATTACCATCACGCACACAACATGCATTTATACAACGATAAACTTTAAAATTTATGTATTATTTATACCACATACCGGGTAAAAAGATCGGTGTTACACGTGATCTTAATACACGGGTTACTCTTATACAAGGTTATAAGAAGAATGAGTATGAAGTTCTTGAACAGTCAGACGATATAAATTATATATCAGACCGTGAAATAGAACTTCAAAAGTCTTACGGCTATAAGGTCGATAGAAAACCATATAAAAACTTATTTAATAAAATGAATATAAACGCAACAGAACAAACCTCAACTTTCCCTTGTCCAATTAATAAATTAAAAGGACAATTACAGGATAATATAGGTCTTACTTGGAAAACAGATCACGGCCAGTTTGAAATTAATAAACGAACGATCTCATGGATAATGGCTAATGTTAAAGAATCAATGTATAATCATAATAGATCATACGTTTACAATAAAGCTTTTTATGAAGCATTTTTAGATACAAGACACACACCAAAACCTAAGTACGCAACTAGCGTAGATAAAATACCAAATCGTTTTGAGCTTATAAGAATCTGGGCTAAAGACAGAGGTTTATACGACAAAGGCAATTCGCATACTCAATACGTAAAGCTAATGGAAGAAGCTGGAGAGTTAGCACAGGCAATATTAAAACAAGACAAACCAGAGATACAAGATGCTATTGGAGATATGGTTGTAGTGCTTACAAACTTAGCAGAACTTGAAAGCTTTACTATTGAAGACTGTATTGATTTAGCTTATACTGAAATATCTACACGTAGAGGTAAAATGCTTAATGGAACATTTGTAAAAGAAACGTCATGAAGATAAGAACTAAAGACGCAATAGTACAGTCTGTGCTTAAAAAAATGGACGAACGAAGTTTGATCGGCCAAAAAAAGTACGGAGCTACAATGATGCAAGAGATCGAAGGTCAGGAAAAAGATCTTAATCGTTTCTTAGTTGATGTACAAGAAGAACTAATGGATGCATTGCTTTACATTGAAGCTGCTAAACGTTGTTTAACTGATGAGATCGAAGAAGCTATGATAAAACGTTTTGATATAGAAGTTCATGATGAAACGACCTTATAAACGTAAACGTAAACGCGGACCAGTACAGTCAAAGAAGGTATCATATGATGGTATTAACTTTGCTTCTGGTCTTGAGCGTTATATGTATATGGCATTAAAAAATGCAAAGATCAAGTCTAAGTACGAAGGTGAAACCTTTGTTTTACTAGCTGGCTTTCATTTTGATAATGAAGTATACGAAAGATGTGCTAACGGCAAAGGTGATTACAAAAACAGAGGCTGCAAACGTATACTACCTATTAAGTACACGCCTGATTTTATTGGTGATGACTTTATAATTGAAACAAAAGGTAGAGCTAACGAATCATTTCCAATGCGTTGGAAGTTATTTAAAAGACTTGTTATGACGCAGTTTCCTAACGTAACACTATATAAACCACAAAATCAAAAAGAATGCGACGAAACAGTAAAGCTAATCCTTTCGAGGCGAAGAGGATAGCAAGACAAAAGTACGCTGAGCGTCAAATAGATAAATGGTGGCAATGGAGCTGGGAAGCGCGAGGCAAAATAAAATATAAAGAACTAATAGAAATACAAAACAAATATGGCATCAGAGCAGAATAAACAATGGAGCTTGTCAATAGGTACTTATCCAGGTATATTATTTGGATTAAGATCATACGAAGAAGACAATCAAACAACGCACGTAGCATACTTACCTTTTATAGATGTTGCATTAGAAATATATAAGTAATGGGATTATTTGATGAAAGAATAGCGTATAAACCTTTTGAATACCCAGAGTATTATACAGAAGGTTGGTTAAAGCAAGCTCAAGCATTTTGGTTACATACTGAAATACCAATGAGTGGTGATGTTAAAGATTGGAACGAAAAATTAAATGAGAAAGAGAAAAACTTGGTTGGAAACATATTACTCGGTTTCGCACAGACCGAATGTGCAGTCTCGGATTATTGGACGCAGAAAGTTGTCGGATGGTTTCCGAAGCACGAGATACAGCAAATGGCTATGATGTTTGGTTCGCAAGAAACAATACACGCAGTAGCATACAGTTATTTAAATGAAACATTAGGACTGGAAGATTATGAAGCATTCTTACATGAACCGGCAACGGCTGAGAGATTTGATAATCTGGTTGCTTACGACGGTGATAATTCTGTTGGCATTGGTAAAAGCTTGGCTGTATTTTCAGCCTTCGCTGAAGGAGTTAGTTTGTATAGTGCTTTTGCAGTGCTGTATAGTTTTCAGCTTCGAAATTTACTTAAGGGTATCGGGCAACAAATGAAATGGTCTGTGCGTGATGAAAGCTTACACAGTAAAATGGGTTGCAAGCTTTTTCGCGATATGTGCAGTGAAAACAATCAATTGTTGAATTTATGTCAAGAAGATATAGTAAAAGCTGCAGAAACCATGGTAACATTAGAAACTAAATATATTAAGAAAATGTTTGAGATGGGTGATATAGAAGGTATATCAGCAAATGATCTTACACATTTTATAAAAAAGAGAACAAATGAAAAACTTGTTGAACTGGGTTACATTGACCTTTGGAACCATTTCACGTATGACAAAGATGCAGCAGCTAATCTTGATTGGTTCTATCATCTTACCGGCGGGGTCACTCATACTGATTTTTTCGCAATACGGCCGACGGATTATAGCAAAGCTGGTGAAGGGGAAGACTTCGAAGATATTTGGTAATATAACTATTAAAGATATAGAAAAAGATTTATATGAAGGGAAGTAAACAAAGCAGAACAGATCTGCTAGAAAAAAAGATACAAGCAGCAATAAATATAATTAAGCAATTACTAGATGAAAATGCTTACTTAAAAGATCTAGCTGTTGGTAGCTTAGAAACAATTAAATTAATGCCTGGTTATGACGAAGCATTAGAAAAGCTAAAACAAAAATTAAAAGAAAATGGAGAGAAAGAGAAGGTGGAAGTATAGACTTATAAAGTTTATGCGATACACAAATAAACTTACTTCATATCAAAAGCTAGCATCACGTATAGGCTATATGGGTGCTGGCTTTGTTATAGCAGGTCAGTGGACTATTGAGCCTGTGTTTTTTATCATGGGTTTTATATGTGTAATAGTACAAACATCATCACGTAAACAATGGAACTTAGTTGCTTTAAACATTAATGGTTTAATAGCTTGGATAATACACTTAATAAACGGAATATAAAATGTGGAATAATGAATGGAAAAAAGGAGAGGATTACCCTAAATGGGGTGATACGGACGTATACAAGAAAACTATCGCTGGTGGGTATTTACTACAAGATGAAACACCGCGTGAAGCATATACAAGAGTTGCTAAGACTGTCGCTAGACGATTATATAAGCCGGAAATGGCAGACACGTTTTTTCAGTATATTTGGAATGGTTGGCTCTGTTTGGCTAGTCCTGTGTTATCCAATACAGGTACTGATCGTGGTTTACCTATTAGCTGTTTTGGTATCGATGTGGCTGATTCTATACAAGATATTGGACAAAAAAACCTAGAGATGATGCTACTCGCTAAGCACGGCGGTGGAGTTGGTATCGGTATAAATCAAATCAGACCCGCTGGCGCTAAAATAACAGGAAATGGAACAAGCGACGGAGTTGTACCTTTTTGTAAAATATACGATTCAACAATACTTGCCACTAATCAAGGATCTGTCAGACGAGGAGCTGCATCAGTTAATATCAACATTGATCACCCCGATTTCGAAGAATGGCTTGAAATACGAGAACCTAAAGGAGACGTCAACAGGCAATCCCTTAACTTACATCAATGCGCGGTTGTCGGCGATAAGTTTATGCGACGACTTACTAGCGGAGATGAACAAGCTAGAAAACGTTGGGGAAAATTACTTCAAAAGCGTAAAGCTACTGGAGAACCTTACGTGTTGTTTAAGGGGAACACAAATAAAAACAATCCCCCAGCATATAAAGAAAACGCACTAAAAGTGCATATGACAAACATCTGTAGTGAAATAGTTTTACATACCGATGAAAACCATTCCTTCGTCTGTTGTTTATCTAGTCTAAACCTGGCTAAGTATGACGAATGGAAAAACACAAATATCATTTATGACTCAATATGGTTTCTAGATGGTGTATTAGAAGAATTTATACAAAGAGCTAAATATAGAAAAGGGTTTGAAAACTCTGTTCGCGCTGCTGAAAAAGGTAGAGCATTAGGTCTTGGTGTACTCGGCTGGCATACTTATTTACAAGAGAAAGGTTTACCATTTGAGGGTTTATTATCACAATATGAAACAAGAAGAATTTTTAGTCAAATTAAAATCGAGTCTGAAAGAGCTAGCATGGCTCTTGCTGATGCTTATGGAGAACCTCTTTGGTGCGTCGGTACTGGCTTTCGCAATACCCATTTACGCGCTATTGCTCCCACTGTATCTAATAGCAAGCTTTCTGGAAATATTTCTCCCGGTATCGAACCCTGGGCAGCAAATATATTTACAGAGCAAAGTGCTAAAGGAACGTTTATTAGAAAAAATCCCACACTGGTTAAAATACTGGAACAAAAAGGTATAAACACTAAAGAAGTATGGGATAAAATTTTAGCTGATGGTGGATCTGTTCAAGATTTAAAAGATCTAGACGATAACACTAAAGATGTTTTTAAAACATTTAAAGAGATAAATCAGTTAGAATTAGTAAGACAAGCAGGAATAAGACAGCAATACATAGATCAGTCTGTTAGTTTAAATTTAGCTTTTCCAGCTGTAGCAAGTCCTAAATGGATTAATCAAGTTCATTTAGATGCTTGGAAAAAAGGAATTAAAACCTTGTACTACATGAGAACTGAATCTGTACTAAGAGGAGATATAGCTTCTAAAGCTATGGAAGATTGTATTGCCTGTGATGGATAATAAAAAAAGGGGAACTCGATTGAGCTCCCCTTTCGTTACAGGATCTTTGGGTATGGTACGCCCATTATTTTTGATCCTATGATTCTTTATTTTTATTACAAAAAGCTTTAGCTTCACCCTTACTACTAAAACCCCATTTTTTAAGCGCCATAGCTAATTTACTTGGTGATCCATCATCATCAGTCATATCTCCAGCCATGCCTCCAAATCTACACGCAAATGAAACTCTACGACTTCCTTTACCTGAGGTTTGTCTTTCACCTAACGTTTTACCAGTATCTTTCTTATGATCAGAACGCATTTTTTTATTTTGTTTTTCATAAGCTTCTTCTTTAATATTTAAAGGAGTTGGTGGTTTATTAATTTCTGTTTCTCTTGAAGTTGGTTTACTAAGAGATGGATACGTTAACATAGTTCCATCTTTATATATAGGTCTATTATACAATACTCCATCTTCAGGATCTACATTAACCTGATGTTTAGGACTCCAAAAAGGAGCTCCATATTTCCAAGCTTCAGCAGTTAAACTATCTTTAACACGTTGAGGCATCGCGTCTACTCTTTCACGATTAGCTTTTTCAAATTTCATTTTCTGAACGTTTCTAAAAGGACTTCCCATAATCTATTATTTATTTTTTTCTACAACTTCCTTTACTAAATTCTTTAGTACCAGGTACTCTTTCATAACCTTCCCAACAATCAAGTGGAGACGGATCAGATTTTCTATTTGGATAACCAGCATCGGTTCCATCTTCATATTTTACAGTTCCATCTACATCTTTATATGTTCCTCTAGGTTTTTTTGAAATTTTAACTGGTTTAGCTTTTTTATTAGTAAAAAATTGAGTTTCTCCTGATTCATCTTGCGCTCTTTCTATTCTGCGTTTTTCTGCAGCATCTTGATGTAACGCGGATGATTTTCTATCTGGAGCTAATTGCCATTTTTCTATCCCAGATCTATCTTGTACTTCACCATCATCTGTAGGTATTAGTCTTAATTTTTTATGCTTTGGTGAATAGAAAAATTCTCCTTTTTCCATATCATATTCTTTTTGTCCACCTTCTTTTTTAAGATAACCAGCTTTATGTTCTTTCCATGCTTTCTGTGAAGCAATACTATCTTTATTTACTTCGTGACCTTTGTTCAAAGGAGAATGAGGCATGTTAAACGTACCTATTTTATTCATTATTTTTTTATTATGTGTTATTGCTTCTTTGTTTCCAATTGTTCCTGGGCTATTATATTTTCTTACTTGACCCCATCCACCTGAATGCATCATTTCAGAATCACAATGATTTAATGGTGATTTTTTCATATTGTTTTGTATTTAGTTTTGTTCATGTCATCTTTATAAGCCTTTAGACATCTATTTCTGTTATCTTCTTCTGAAACATATGATATGTGTATCCAATTAGGATTCATGTCCGTACCGAACTCCCAAATCATTTGATCAAAATTCAAATTTTCTTTTACCCATGCATACATTTCTGCATTTGTTTTACAACCATACACATCATCAATATCAATTGCTTGACCTTTGCAATGTTGACTAGAAGCAACGCCTCCAATAGCTGTATTAAGTTCTGGTGATCTAAAAAAAGAATTAACTTTTATAGGTCCACCAACCCATTCTCTTAATGGTTCAAATACTTTTTCTGCTAATACCTCCATATTTTCTACCTGCGTAGGATTAGGCGTATTGTCTATACATTTACGCTTAGCTGTGTTTGAGTGTATAGCTTCAGCGTAAGTTATATTTTTACTTATTTTTTTCATCTTCTTGCTGAATAATGGGTAAATTTAGTTTATTTATATCATCAGTATATGTCTTTTTTGTATCAAAAATTATATTATCTCTTACTGTAACATTTTCTGTAATTTCTTTATTTCCACTATCTCCATAATTTATTATACCAGATATTCCCGCGCCATAAACTCCAGTTCTTCCAATTATTCCACCTACTTTGTATGGTAGAGTTGATCTTTTAGCTGTTGCTATATCTTTTGGTGTTACTTTAAAACCTCCAAACTTTTCAAATTCTATAGGTTTTCCACCAATTTTTTTCTGAATGATTGTGTTTAGATTACGCCCTGTTGCTACAGGTTTTGCATAACCAAGTCCACCTTTTCTACCTGTATTCCAAATACTTTTTACTGCATCAAAAATTTTTTTTCCACCTTTTAAGGCACCACCTGGACCAATTAATCCAGCTCCAACCGCGCTACCTTGCACGTTAGACGGAGGATTCATCATGTTATTAAGTATTCGCTTTGCATGATACTTTAAATCTCGTGTTTCATGAGTATGCTTAAGCCCACCTCCGGCTTCATGATTAAAAGGAGATGTACCCGCTCTATTTGTATTTTTATAAGGATTTGCCATAATTATTTTTAATTATAACTAAAAACAGCATAAGCTTTTATTCTTTTATTTTCAGCTATTAGTTTTTTAGTTTCTTTTATTTGTTTTTTTTCTGAAACAGGATAATATTTAGGATTTGTACTATTTAATTTTCTTTTTTTCATCGACCACTAGTAAAATTTGTGCGTTTAGTTGATGATGTTAAAGCTTGCGCTGTGTTTTTTGGCCCAACATTACTTGCCATTTTTTTAACTCTCTTTAAATGTGTTAAAGCATCTTTATTTTCAGTTGCTGTTTGGATTACATTTTGAGGTTTACCAAATCTACTTGCAAAAGCATCGTTAATCTCTTTTCTACCATATATTTTGTTGCCTGTTATTAATGGTCTAAAGTTGCTGGTTTTTTTAGCTGCTCTACTACCCCTGGCAAGGTTAAGGTATTGTTTAGCAGTATTAGCAAAAGCTCCAGCTGCTTTCACTACACCTTTAGCTACTCCACCTACTAGACCTAAACCTCCTGAACCACCTTGATATGTAGATGGATCCCGGCCGTGTAATAATTTTTTACCAATATTTTCAGCACTATCTAGCTTGAAAACATTTTTTATTTCTCCTTTATCGTGATTACTCATAATTTAAAATTTACTTGCGTTATTTATTTCGTTTATTGATTCTTGTATTTCTTTTATATTTGCAGGTAATACAAGATCTAAACCCGCTTTGAATACGGTTTCTTTAATACCGTCTTTAAATATTATTAAAGTTGGTGCCATACGTACTCTATATTTTTTCTTTGCTTCAGGTGCTTTTGATATATCTACTCTATAATAAATTACATCTTTTAACTCTTGCCATTCACCTAAACAATTTACTTCATTAAATTTAGCCCAAAACTCTACAATTACTGGTTTGTTTTGATCATCACCAAAAGCTTCATTAACATTTATAGCTTGTTCAAAACTACTATCATCAATCCAATATTTATCAGGAACATCTTGTTGACTAAATGATAAAAATGGTATTAAAAATAAAATTATATATTTCATTATCTTTGTGTTTGTATTTCATATATTCTTTCATCAAGTTTATCTAATTTATCTAAAATCATTTCAACATCTTCTTGTGTATCCATAATTGTTTGTCTAATTAGCTCATCTTTTAAATCATATTCTACTCTATCTATAGGTGGTTCAGGTTTTTCCATTGCAAGAGCTATATCCGCTTTTAATGCAAACCACATACCTGTTAATGTTATTACAAAACCAACTATCATTCCTATAGTTTTTAAATCTAATGTTATTTTAGTTTCTTCTCCTATTTGAGGTGCCGCCATTGCCTTTAGTTTGATTATTATTTGTTGCTGGTCTATTTATAGTTGTTGATGGTTTTACTATAGCAGGAGATGAATTATTAGATCCAGAACCTGAAGAGTTTGTGTTTGTATTTGAGTTGTTAGGCACATAAGGTCTTACAACTGGTGTACTATTATAAATATGATTATTATAATAATAAGGTCTTGGATTCCAATAACTATAATAGTATGGGTAAGTGTGGTATATATTTTGATACACTCTTGGTCTTAATGAATTAACATCAAGCTGTATTGTATCACCTTCAGCTGTAACAGCTAAAACTTTTATTGTGTTTGATGGTGCTGGTTTAAATGATCCGCAACTAGCAAAGACCGCAAATACCACCACATAAAGGGCAATTTTCCATAATTTCATATTTTTTATTGTTTAACATTTGTTACTAACTATTTGTTCGTTCAATACACTTATTGTTTCTTGAACTGTATCAATTCCTTTTTCTCCTTGGCAGCTAAGGTTGCCACCACATTCAGATTTTATTTTAGCTAGTTTTTCTTTTTGTGTTTCTAACTGAGATCTTAAACTTGAACATTTACTATCGTTTCTTAAAGGACTTTTTACCATAAATGGATTTGAAGATCTTTCATCTTTTAATTTTAATCCTTCAGAAGGATCAAAATACCTCATTCTTTCGTTTGACTGTCTTGCAAAATCACTTAAATCTTGAGCAGTTGTTCCCGCAATTCTAGCATTGTTGAACTCATCTATCATTGTAGCATTTTTAAAAGCTACATTATCTATGTAATCTCCAGTAAATTCATCACCAAATTTTTCACCAGGTTTAGGTTTTCTTTGTATATTTCTAGTGTTTAACATTTTATCCTCTTGCATTCTTCTTTGCGCGTCATAAACGGCTTGGCTCATGCCTCGTTCATCTCCTAGTTGTTGAGCATCTGATAAATCATCTCCTATTTGAGAAGATATTTTTGCTGCCGCTTCATAATCTTCTAAAAGACTAGAAGGACCACGAATACCTCTTCTAGCTCGAGATTGTTGAAGAACTCTTTCTTGATCTCTAACTGTATCCATATCATCTCTACTTCCTCTATCCATTGGATCTTTAATTTGAGGATTTATTAGAAATCTAGATGATAAATATGGGTATTGATTTTTGTTACCATACTCGTCACGTTTAATTTTTGAAAATGCTTTACTAGTATTAGAACTAGGTCCTTGTTGTAAAGATTTTTTAAAGGTATCTTTTCCTCTATAACCGCTAAAATCAACAGTGCTTTGTCTAGCATTATCTAACATATTTGAAGTTCTTTCATCAAAACCTTTTTTATCATAAAGACCTCTCGGTTTTAATCTACTAAATGGACTTCCTGTTTTATAATTTTTTTTCATTTTATTTTAAT
>WLWG01002117.1_pt1 | contig 15825 bp, 20 predicted proteins | sample 6712871 | NCBI WGS metagenome assembly WLWG01 (sample SAMN12718693, study PRJNA515312) | sponge metagenome | isolation source: marine sponge | host: Mycale hentscheli | place: New Zealand: South Island, Marlborough, Capsize Point | collected 2003-05-01
AAGCTCTTCAGCTGTAATTGAATTTGCCATTTAATTGAATTTAAATTATTTACTTATTTATTATCACTCGATTTCTTTGCTTTTTCCCAAGTACGACCTACAAAATAAGCGCCGTATACTGTAATTAATAATGACTGGAATATTGGGATATACTCTTCAGCCACTTTAAACCCACCAATGTTACCATCGAAAAATGCTAATGCCGTAAATATAACAGTAAGATATATTAACACTAGCGGGCGGATGTTCTTTGATAAAAATGAATCTGATTGCATATCAAGTTTCCAGCGCTCTGTAATTTGAGTTTGCGCATCTTGATCTGCTTTTTCTAATAACTCTTGAATCTTTTGTTTAGCAGCTAATCTTTCTTCGTCTGTAGTTGTAAGTTTATCTATTACATTACCTACGTCTTTGATTAAACCACCAGTTAAAAGACTTAAAAGTTTTTTCATTTTTAGTTTCTTTTTAAAGGATTTATGTCTCTCATAAATTTATTTGAATCGTCACCTAAAGGTGCGCCTGATATTCTTTTGCTTACGTAAGATCGCGCTGATACAGGATCTGTTATCGCTAATTTATTAAGTTCATCTAGCTTATTTTGAACAGCGCCTATGTTAAAACGCACTTTACCTCCGCCACCAACAGTTTCTTCACCTTCTTCTCCAGCTGAATACCCAGTTATAACTTGAGCTGCCTGAGGACCAGTCAATGATCTTGATCCATATCCTCCTTTAAGCATTTTGTTAAAAACTTCTTCACCACCAAGTTGTCTTTTGGCTAAATCTAAAGCGTTTTGAACTTGGCTTTGAGCGCCCGTAAATACACGAGACGCTTCTTCTGGATCATATTCACCTTGCAACCTCACTCCACGTTCATTAGTAAAGTCATAAGGTCTAGCGTCATTAACAAATCCTTCGGGTGCGCCTGGGTCTACAAATGGCTGCACTACACGTTTACCAGTTTTAGGATCAATTTTCCCATGATTATCATTCAGAGGTGACATTTTATTTGGTGAACCTTCATGATCCATTTTATATGGAGACATTTCCATAGCTGATGCTTTATCATCAACTGGCATTTCGGTTAATAGATCTTTTGTCTCTTTTATCTCTTGTTTTTTATCTAGCTTTTTAGCTTTAGCTTCTTCTACTTTTTTAGTTTTTTCTTGGTAAGCTACAGATCCTTCCATCATTAATCCTGATGGTTTTCCTTTAGGGTCTTTCATCTGTACACATGAAGAACCTTTCTTTTTCATTGGACTATTATACGGCATTTTTATTTTTTTAGTTTATTATTTAAAAAATCAAACTTGTATCTAGTGAGACGTAATGTTTTATTATAGTCTCCACTATATTTACAAATTAAATTATCTTTATCTTTTAGTTTATACTTTATCTTAACAAAGTAACCATTTTCAGGATTAAATAGAGTTGTTACAAAAGTATTTTTGTTTTTCTTTATTATTTTTTCTTCTACATAACTATCATTGAATGGGTTATAATTCATAACCTGTGAAACACCATACTCTCCAGTGTATATCATAGTTGTATATTCAGAAACTTTACACTCCCACCAACCCTTAAAATTGTCTTGGCTAAAAGATGTAATTGATATTAAATTAAATAATAGTGCTAAAAATAAATTTTTCATAATATTAGATTAAATTGTTATACTAATATTATCACTTGTTTTATCTATTTTTTAGGATTTTTCATAAGCTTCTGCCTCCCAAGGCAAGGCGCTATCACCTTCTTTTATACTTGATCTTGGTATTACCTTACCTTTCCAATAAACATTTTTATCATCGTAATCAAGATCACCACGTTTCATTTGATCAATATGTATTTTTTCATGAGCAACAACTTCATGCAACTTAGCTGGTGATACTTTATCGTTTATAATAATAGTGCCATTATTGTTAGCTTTGCCTAGCACACCATCTTCCATATCAACATGATATATTGGAGTGTTGTCTATTGGAAATGGAGATGTTAGTTTAAATGCCATTATTGTCTATATGGAAATTTTTCGTTAAACCACTCTTGTCGGTTATTACAACCACAATTTATGTTTAGGCCTTCAGCTATTTTATCAACCACTGTTTTAATGCCAGTGGCTTTAGTAAACTTAGCTATGTCGTCACCTAAACCTTTTGATTTCATTACTTGTAGCAATGAGCTTTAGCGGGTGAACCATGATGTTTTTTGTCGTACTTCATGTCACCAGCTAGTTTAGATATATGCTTTTCGTCTGCAGTCATATTCTCGTCACTATGGCCGTGTTTAGCGTCATAGTTGATATCTTCTTTTAAATAATGAATATGTGCAGCGTCGTCTGCTACAGAAGCTCTATAGTTACTTTTTGTAACTGGAGTACGTGAGTGTCTTGCGTTGCCAGTATATTGGCCGTAATGTCCTTTTCCCATAATTACCATTTTACTTTGTCAGCCCAGTAAGCGGCAGACATTTTACCTTTCTTAATATTTTTTGCATGACGCGCTTTAAAGCTAGCACGTCTTGCTTTTGATTTTTTATCTTGCTTCTTACCGGCAGTACTTACACCTTGTTGGCCAAACCTAATTATTTTTTCTTTACCATTTTCACAAGCTTTCACAACGTGTGATTTAGTCTTGTGACCTGGTGTTTTTCTAGGTTTATTACACTTTAAGGTTTTTTTATTTACCTCAGGCACCTTGAGCTTTTTTAGTTATTGGTCCTGGTGTATAACTACATTTAGCCATTTTAAGTTTCATTCCAGTAATACCAGAACTGCTGCCATCTCCCATTGGAAAACCACTAGTATCTAATGGACCGTCCCAAACGTGTGACTCACCTACTTGCCCTTCAAGAACAGGTTTTCTAATTAATTTTTCTATTTTATGATCCATAATTATTTATTTTAATTGTTTATATAGACCTGGGTTTTCAGAGTGACCTCCCGGCCCAAATGCTTCTTCTTGAGCTTTACTCATTTGAAACGCAGTTCCAACAGAAGCTTGTCTCATTGCTGGTGTTCCAAAAGCTGTTTGAGCCATACCTTGTGTTTGCTGATTGAATACTGGTCTAGCGTTACCCATCATATTTGCCTGCATAGGAACGTCATAGCTAAAAGCTTGAGGTTGACTAATAGGTGCTGCTTGGGCTTGTATACCGGCGGCTGCCATAGTAGGATCTACCATATAAGCCATTGTTTTGTGTTTAGCCATAATTATCTTTGTTTATCTTTGTTAACTTTGTTAATAGCAAATGATAAAACTTTATCACTATAAGTTTTACCTTTCATTATGCTATTACGTCTGGTGCTAGTAGGTATATCTTCTTCACCTAGCATAATTCTATACATGCGCGATATTAACTGTTTACCTTTAAATGATACTTTATATATATTATACTTCTGTGTAGTTCTATTATATTTTCTCCAAAGTGTAATCCAGTCATCTTGTAAAAGCTTGTTCCAACGCCTATTGTCCCAACTAAAAGAATATGTACCGTCTTCAAAATCTTTACGTGTAAACATATCCATGCAGTCCAAGTATATCAACAACTCTAGTTCTGCATCATTAAGATTATTATTTTTACAAGCCCACTTACGTATTATACGATAGTGTTTAAGAAGGTTTAAATCTCTAATTTCACTAGCGTCTAATTTCATAGTATAACAACTACATCAATATCACGTATAACATGAAAAACTTCTTTATTAACTTCAAGGCGATGGCTTGCGTTTTTATCGTAGAATATAGTTTTACCTTCTTCTATACCTTTAACATCATCACCGCAATGAAGTACAGTTGCTTCTTTATAACGTATATCAACTCGCTGTGTGCTAGTCAACATAAGACCACCGTCTGTTTTTTTAACGGTATCTTCTTTTTTCTTTTTTATAATTATATTTCTACCTATTGCTTTCATCACCAACTCTTAAATTATTGATTACACAATCTGTAGATAATATAGTAGTAGCCACTGAAGCCGCGTGTTTGAGTGCGCTTTTAGTTACAAGCAAAGGATCAATAATGCCTTTATCAATCATATTTACAATATCGCCTGTAATTACATTAACACCCATACCTTCTTCGGGCGTACCAACCTCTTTCAGTCCAGCGTTACTTAGTATAGTTTTAAACGGCGCTTTAATAGCTTCGAGAAGAATCTTTTCACCAATGCTTTTGGCTTTGGTTTTTTTAGATGCATCAAGTAAAGCTATACCACCTCCTGACACTATACCTTCTTTTACCGCGGCTTTAGTAGCACAGATAGCATCTTCGACTCTATCTGATTTTTCTTTTAATTCAATCTCTGAATTTGCTCCAACTTTTACAACCGACACTTTACCTGAAAGCCTAGCTAAACGTTTTTCAAGACGTATAACTTCACCGGGTGCTTTAGCTTTAGCTATTAAATCTTTTACTGAACTAATTAATTTTTTTATTTCATCAGTAGATGTATCTACTTGTAATATAGTTTCTGTATCATTGGTGATGCTTTTCCAACACGTGCCTAAAAAATCTGGATTAATAACATCTAAGTCATCACCAAGATCTTCATTAACAACAGTGGCGCCAGTAAGTAAAGCTAAATCAGAAAGTGTATCTTTTTTATTTATACCGTATGTAGGCGCATTGACTACATTGATCTTTATGTTACCTTTTACTTTATTCATCGCTAGCGTTGCTAACACTTCAGTTTCTAAATCACCCACTACAAGCAAGGGTTTTTTATTTTTAATTACATACTCTAACACCGATTGTATTTTACGTACAGACTCTACAGGCGATTCTAGTAGCAATATTAATGGATTATCAAGCTCAGCTATTCTCTTGTCTTTGCTTGTTACAAAATGTGAGTTAGTCAATCCTTTTTCGTACTGAACACCATCAACTAACTCAAGCTCTGTAGTGTCTTCGGTTGTTGGCTCCATAACAACAACTCCGTTTTCACCAGCAGCTTTAAACGCTTCCCCAATTATTTTACCTAGTTCTTTATCGTTGTTACAACTAATAGTAGCAACATCATCAAGCATAGTACCTTCAACCGGTATAGCTTTATCTTCTAAGTATTTAACAACATTAGTAACAGCTTTATTTACACCTTCTTTAATGTTGCGGGTGTTATCTTTGTCTAAATTTTTATATGCTTCAGTTAAAATAGAGTGCGCTAGTACTGTAGCCGTTGTTGTTCCATCGCCAGCTTCTTGCACAGTTTTTCTAGCAGCTTCTTTTAAAAGCGTCGCACCCATATTTTCTACTGGGTCTAACAGTGTTATAGCGTTTGCTACAGTTACACCGTCTTTTGTAATGACAGGTTTACCCTGATCATCTTCTAGTATAACACATTGGCCGCTAGCCCCAAGTGTGGAGCTAACAGCTTTTGTGAGTTTTTCTATTCCTTTAAATACATTATCTTTAGCTTCTTGGCCAAAGTTAAGGTTCTTGACAATTTTGTCGGTCATGATTTAATTAAATTTAATTTGATTATATAATATTATTCAAAGGTTTTTACTACCTTAGGCCCTTGTACAAATTCAAGCTTTTTAGTGTAATGCTCAATGCTACCATCTATAGCTGCTTCAGCGCCGTCCATAGTTTCTCTACGAGTAACATCTTGCCAAGCTTCTTCTTGATCTTTGTATTCGGTTTGAAAATATCCATTTGGTAGTTGTACTATTCGCCAATTAGTTTTATCAGCGATATGCTTCCAAAAGTTTATTTGGTCTTCGGATATTTGTGGTTGACTACTCCACGTACTAGTCTTATAATATAGTGTCATTGGTTTTGGTTTTATGTTAGTTTATTTGGTTGCTCTTTCCCGAGCAGGGTATATCTTATATATCACTTATTTTTAGTGATTTTTACCATACGCGCTTATAAGTTAAATATTTAAACTTCTAATTTTCTAGATTTAATTTCAGAATTTTTAAGGTAATTGTTTCTACTCACAGCTTCGTTAACAACTTTACCTTCTATTCTATCAACTTCACTTTGACCTAAATCTTGTTTAACCCAACTTAAAACTTCTTCTTTAGTTAAATCCTCAAATGGTATAAAATCATTTTTAGATTCATCAGTCAAAACAGAAGTATGAATAACTATTGACCTACCTAATTCTTCAGTATGAATACATGAAGTTGTGACTTCAACTACATAACCGTTTTCACTTTTTGCTTTTAAATCAACTATACTCCATTCCATATTAATTTGCTTCTAGCGTTTGTATTTTATTTTCTAAAGTATCTATTTTGGCGCTTAATTCTTTAACAGCGTTTAATAAGGTGTAAACAAGCGGATCTTGATTAAAATCGTAAAGCTCAGTTTCTGTTTCGTCTGTTTCTTCTAATTTTTTATTAAATGTATTTATTGATTCGGGTAAAATATCTTTTATTTCTTGAGCAATAATACCTACTTGGCTTTGACCAGCTTGTGTTCCAGCTTTACCGTTAAACTCAAAAGTTTTAGGTGTTATCTGCAGTATTTCAGATAAACCTTTTTCGTAAACCTGTATATTACTTTTTAATCTTTCATCAGAAACAGATATCCAGCTACTACCAGTTGTCTTTGTAGCGTTACCAGAAATATGTAGCCTAGAGTTGTAAGTTGAACTAGAATATCCATTAACATCATTTAAAGAAAGCTGACCATTAGTATAAGCCCCTTCGCCTATAACAGCTAAAGCTGTATTTCTAGCACCATCACTAGTTCCGTTACCAATTGCAAACAAATGACCTATTGATGTTGCATATACATTAAATTTACCAATTGCAAATTGATTACTTATTTCTGCGGCTGTAGCTGTTGTTGGTGTTGTTACACCTGTACCAAAAGCATATTGAGTAGCCCCTGTACTCGCTGTACAACCAAGCCCTACCGACATACTACCTGAATTTCCGAAACTAACAGACTGATACCCGCCTGTTAAACTTGAACCAGCTTGAGCAAACGTTTGATATCCCCATGAAAAACTATTAGTGCCAAACAGGATATTACCGTCTCCACTCATCAAGCTTCCAGCTTCTGCTTGTTGAGTAACAGTATTAGCTAATGTGTTGTTTTGTCCAAAGACAGCGTTAGCGTGACTGTAACCAGTATTTATTGTGTTATTCATACCAGCAATAAGGTTACCTCCAAGCTGTAACCATGGCGCGGAAGAGCATTGTATCTGGTTATTAGAACCAATAGCAGCATTGTTTTGACCACCAACACTATTGTTTTTTCCTGACATAAATATATTTTCAGGAGAGTATGTACAAGTTCTAACGGCGTTAGCTGATCCATTTATTAAATGACCTTGAGCTCTTATAGTTCCAACTACATTAAGTCTATCGCTTGGGGTCGACGTACCTATACCGACGAAACCGCTAGACTTGATGGTTACTCGATCACCACCACCGTTTTTGTGTATACCAAAGTCACCGTTTGTGTAAGCTTTTAACCACCATTGGATTGCACCAAATGCATCGTTAAGTCCTATTTTATAATCTGTTGAACTGTTAAAATACGCCTGCCCACTCGAGTCGATGCGCATACGTTCGGCAGACGCATTCATATCGTAAATCCTGAAAGCACCACCAAATCCACTTGCATCGTGTCCCGTACCTATTCTGTAAAAACCACCATTTGTGCCTGTTGACTCAAAAGCCATTTCAGAATTTGTTGATTTGTAAAGATGTATTCTGTAATCTGAATCCGCAGTGCCACCAATTCCCACATTCCCACTCGAATCAATGCGCATACGTTCGGTGTTGTTTGTGCCACTTGTAATTCCCGCAGTTCTGAATACCATTGCATTTGTTGAACTCGTTGAACCCGCGGACACTTCGTAAGACAATGACGCTTTCACACCACTTCCGGCGCCTGAACCGTCAGCGGAATAAAAATTAATACCACCAATTTTATCACCAACCGACCAACTTGAATCGTTTGTTGTGTTTCCTAAAGTCAAAATAGCGGTATTTTTAACGCCCTCAATGTTTAATAAACTGTCAGGACTCGTCGTGCCTATGCCGACGTTTTTGTCGTGTGAAATAGTCATTGCAAGACCTTGACCTGTGGTAAAGTCTATTGATGACTGTGTTCCTGTCGCTAAGTTTTGTATTAAACTCCAATTATTATCGCCACCATTTTCGTCATTTTTTAAAGCAAGACCATCGCCTTTTAAGTTTAACAAACTACTTGTAGTGTATGGCGTTAATCCTATCCCCACTCGACCACTCGAATCTATGCGCACCCGTTCTGAGCCGTTTGTGCCGAATATAAGATTTGCATTTTCGTAGTTATATAAATAACTATCACTTCCAATGTTACCAACTAAAAACCCATCACCTCCTGCTGAACCTGTACTTCCGTTTGTGTAATGTGTAACTGCCCATTCCGCAGTATTTGGATTGTGAATGTGTAATACTTTAGCGGTTACACCCCCGTTTGAAGTAGGACTTGAAATGCCTACTCCGATTTGCCCCACACTCGTAATGCGCATACGTTCTGTTAAACCACTTGTTGTGCCTGTGTGGAAAGCCAATCCCGCTTCGCCCTGAAATGAGCTTGAGTTTATACTTCTTATTTTACTAACAACACCAACACCACTTCCGCTTGGGTCAGACTGATAAAAGTCTATGTCGCCAATAACTTGATTTGAAGTTAAAGATGCATCTGTATTAAATAGTTGTAAAGTTGGTGAATCAACATTTCTTACTTGTACAACACCGCTTGAATCGATGCGCATTCTTTCAGAATTATTGACTTTAAACGCCATATAATCACTACTATGACTATATCTAATTTGACCATAAGTATCACCGGGAGGTGATGGGAAATTAGCAGGTCGTCCATAATTTATATCTTGATTTCCATTTCCGTAGAATTGAAATTGAGTGTTTGCTTGGGATTGGAGTTTTATTTGGCCAGAACCTGTACCTGTAAGAACGTGTAAATTCGTACCTGTACCAGGTGTACTTGTCCCTATACCAACTCGATCGTTTAATGTGTCTACATAGAGAACATTTGTACCTACGGCTAATGAATTAAAGAAGTTTATCGCCATTAAATTTTATTTGTTTTATCCTACATCAACTAGTAAAGCTCTGTAAGCTCCATTTGCTACACTGCCGGTGAATATTACACTAAGCAAAGTACTTGTTCTTATAACATCTGCATAGACTGTTTGTCCCGCAGATGATATTATTTCAGCCTTAACATTTAAACCGCTAGCACCTGGAAGAACATTTGCGTTGTTTATAGTTACAGCAAATATAGTTAAACCACCTGACTCAGTTCTTAAAACCCAAGCGTCATTACCATTTAAATTTACATTAACACCTTTTGATATATCAATTTCTGCAGCTAAATTTTCAAGTGTTATTGTTTTTTGCTCACCGCTTCCGTCGTCAACAAATGGAAAGTAAGCGTCACCTGCTCCAGAAGGAGTTGATGTTACTGCTGGTATACTTGCTATATCTAAACCAACAGTTGCCGTGCCAGATGAATAGTCAACTCTTAAACCATCATATTCAGCATCTGTAGAAGCAGCGACGTTACCAATACCAATCGTGCTCGCAGTTGCTACGTCAGCTGAAACAAATCCGTTAGATGTAACGCTAAAATGTGCAGAGTTAAAACCAGCAATACCTTTTATAGTAGCACCATCTGTTGCGCCTTCACCTGCTATACTTTGTCCTGATTGTACAATAGTATAGTCAGAAGCAGTTGGTGTTGAGTTTGCTGTTATGTCATTGTTAGCAAATATTAAATCACCAACTTCTAAAATAGTACCTAAAAACGAAGTGTTGTTTGAATCGGTTACAGCAAAGTAATCACCTTGATCTAACGCTATATTACTACCACCTGTTAAAGCCGGTGAGTTTGTTATAGCATTATAACCGCCCTGGAATACACCAACTCCAGCTATCAAAGACTGAACTTGAGCTAAGTTAGGCGCGTTTGTTCCAGCTGTTGCGGTTGGTACTGTAACTTGACCTGTAAACGAACCAGTTGTTCCAACTGTTAAACTACCTAATAAAGATATACTATCATCTAAGTTTACTGTTACAGTATCAGTCGCACCTACCACAGTACTTATGTTAGTTCCACCTGCTATGTCTAACGTGTTACCGCTATCGATAGTTTGATCTGTACCAGAATCTGCTGTTACGCTAAAATCATAAGTACCCGGTATCGAAGCAACTGTCGCCCAAGTATTATTTTTAGTTAAGTATCTTTCACTTGCTCCAGCTGTGCCGTCTACAGCGCTAAGATCAGCTGTAACTGTTACGTTTCCGTCTGTAGCAGAGTTTGGTGTAAGATCTATGTATGTGCCATCTGTAGTATTAATTGTTTCTACAATATTAGAAGGTACAGTTGGTATTGTTGGAAATGTTTGCAAAGCGCCAGTTCCGTCTACATACTGAGCTGAAGTACCAGCCCCTGTTACAGTTAAAGTTCCAGAACCGGTTACTGGAGAATTTGTTACAGTAAAAGCCGCTGGCATTGAAAGACCAACAGATGTTACTGTACCTGTTGTCGCCCAAGTGTTGTCACCTCTTAAAAATGTAGTCGCGCTAGGTGAGCCTCCTGCGGAAAGATCTACAGTGCCTACAGTCACATCACCAGTAGCTGAAATGTTTTGCGTTCCAAAAGATACAAAAGTACCATTACTGTTTGAAAAAGTTTCAACACCACTACTGCTACCTACTTCAACCCAACCAGGACTACCGCTTCCATCGTCAGCAACATATTGTTTAAGCGTGTCTGCACTAGTGTTAAATATAATTCTACCGATAACTAATTCTGTAGAAGGATCGGTTGCTAAGTTTTCTATTCTTATAGACTGCGCTTGATTTGCGTTAAAATCTACGTTGTTTACAAATTGTATTGCCATTGTGTTTTAGTTTAAAAATGCTCTTCCAGCAAAAGCATCTGAAAAGTTCAATATTACTCTATTTTTTGTTACGTAATCATAGCTACCTATAACAGTTGTGTCTGCTGTGTCTACTACTGTTATTGAAGGAAACTTATCTAAATTATGTGTTATGTCCCAAGTTGTAGCTGGTGTGCCTTGCACGAATTCGTAGTGAGAATCAAAACCTTCTACTATGTCTATTTGTATTGAATAATATTGAAGTGCTTGTATTGTTGAGCTACCAGTTACATATGATAACTGCATATCGTACACAGAAGAACCAACAGAAGTTAAAGATACTAAAGTGTACACTCCGTATCTACCTAATGATCTTACATCTTGTATAACTATATCATAACCTATCATTCTTTGAAGATAAGGTAAAGCTACAGGAGATGTAGCAGGCATTTGTACATTTATGTATAAATTACTTACAGCAGACCATGGCGTTGATTGACCGCCATAGTTTTCAAACGATATAGTGCCTTCTGGTCTAGGGTTTGGATCAGGATCTTGTATGATAAACTTCCAGGAAGAGTGTTTTAAAAAGTCATTTATTATAACAACTGACGCTCCACCTAGACTAAAGTTTTTTGTCTGCCCATTAGATACATCTGTTCCTATAAGTATATCAGATGGATCTGGCGTATTGTTTTTTTTATACGAGGATATTATAGGCATATATTATTTTTTATTAAACGCTAACTCCAGTATTAAATGTAACTTGATAAGCAGGGCCAGGAGGATTAGGTTTTTCTCCAAAATAACCTAATCTTAAATAGTAAGTACCTTGTGGTAAACTTACAGTTGCTTCTTTTTGGTTAGCAGTGCCATCTGGACTCCAAGTTCCTCCTTGGTTTGCTTCAGTCCAATTAACCTCAGCAGCAATATTGCCACTTCTAGAAGAGTTATAATAAACTTTAATACTACCTTCTTTAAAGTAACCGTCTGTTATATTCGGCATTGTTGAGTTATCTAAATACTGGAAGAAAGTAAGATTACCTCCGCCAGATGGAACAACTACAGATCCTATATCTACGGCGACATCAGCATATTGACCTGACTGCCCTACTGGGCTTAAACGAGATTCTACTATAGAACTAACAGTCGGGCCTGTTTGAGTGTCATTGTCGTAGAGTTCTAACACTGAAACATCTTTAACAAATCTCATAAGAGCCCCATTATTTTTACCAGTAGCGAATCCATCACCAAAACTAGCTGTAGAATATCCAACAAGCCAATCACGTGGGGGGTCGTAACTTCGATGCCAAAACATAGTTACTGGGTAATAACTAGCTGGTAAACTTGACCATGTTTGTTTTTGGTGGTACATATCTCTTATACCTTGACTAAACCAACCTTGTGGGACTTGTGGCGGTACAGACAACTGTCCTGTCCATGTATAGCCAGCACCTATTGAATTAAAATCTACTGTTCCAAATCTTGAATTAGAAGCTACATTAGAAGGCCAAAAACCATAATAATTATTAGCTAAAGAAGTTACATCGCTGTTGTTATCAGGAGAACCTGTGCCAGCGCAGTTTATTAAATCTTGCCAATCTTGCTGTGTAGGAACTCTAAACCCTGTCGGGGGTTGTATTACTTCTGTTGCAAAAACATTATAATAAAGACCTCTAAAAGCATTATTAGAATCAAATTGCCAATAACAAGCAGCTGGATCGTTATTTTGACACTTAGTTATCCAATCGTTTTGATTAGTAACTATAGGTATGTTACCGCCAGTTGTTGTTGCTGTAATTGTAGAGTTTGTTTTTGTCCATATTAAATCACACACAGTAACTTCACCTGGCTGCGGGGGCGTGCCTAGCGGCCATAATTTAGTTGTGCCCTGATATATTTCAGAAACATTATTACTACCTAGCTTAATGTTACCTACAGCAGGTGTTACATTTCCGAATTTTAAATCAGCCATATTATACGATTATATATAGTACATCAGGATCTGGTGTTATATTACCATACTCTGTAGATGTTAAAGTTCTTATTTCTGTTACGGCTGTTTGAGTAGCTGTTGTACCAGAAACAAGGTCTGTTGGTTTGTTTAATATTTCAGCAGGGTCTCCAGCTGGAGCTGTCCAGTTTGATTGTACATTGGAAGTAGCAACGTCAATTTCAATAACATCACCGCCGGCATTTACAGCTAAGCTTTTTGTAGCGGTGCCGGGAAACGAACCTCCACCATAACTTGGTAATTCTAGTTGACCGGTGCTAATCATGTTAGCGATATTTACACTACCGTTTGATCCACCATAAAATTCTAAGTTACCAGTAGTATCATTGCCGTTTCTTACAGCGTATATTCTAGCGGCAACATTACTGTTTATTGCGGGGTTAGCTAAAGAAAACGCTATACCTCCTCCAAAACCATCGTTAATTGAACCTGAGTTCGTGTAAGTTTTAATGTGAAGAGTTGGTGCAGTGCCAAATGTCCCTGATAGTTCTCTATAAATACTAGCCGCTGTAAGCGTGCTGTCTGCTTTAATATCACCATTAACATCCAGCGCAGCTGATATAGCAGTTGTATTTACACCTATATTAGTTCCATCTTGATATATAGCACTGTTACCTATTGTAGACGTAGTTGACCATATAGGTATGTAGTCTTGTATACCACTACCACCAATACCTGTACCCGTGGCTGCATCGATAGTAACTTGGTTAGATCCGTTGTCGGTAAGAGTTACATTTGAACCAGCTACAAGTTTAACTGAGTTTGTTGAAGCATCAGAACCAGTCAGTGTAAGATCTACATCATTAGTACTTTGAGCCGATGCGTAGCTATAAGTGGTGTCAGTATTGCCGCCCGTGGCGTTTATAGTTATAGTGTCACCGTTTCTATTAGTTTCTATGTTTGTACCACCGGCTATAACAAGAGTATCATTGTTTACGTTAGCCGTTGCAGTACCTCCTGTGTCTGCTCTAAAATTTTTATATATGTTTTGTGCAGAACCTCTGTCGGAGTTAGTTAAGCTAAATACACCTGAGCTTAACGAAACTGCAAGTCCATTGCTACCAGATATCTGCAGCGTATCATTATTAGATATAGAACTTGTAGCTGATCCATCAGTTACATTAAAACTAGACATTGTACCACTACCAGATCCAGTTGATCCAGTTGATATAGATACTATTCTACCGTAAGCGTCAACTTCTATTTCATTTATCTTAACACTACTAAATGTACTACCGTAAGTACCAGCGCCAATAGTACCAGTTGGGTCTATTGATATATCACCTGTACTTGTAATTGGCCCACCGGTTAAACCACCACTTGTTGTTATCTCTGTTACACTACCGCTGCCGCCGCTAGACTGATTTACCCAACTATAATCAACACCGCTCCAAGATAAAACTTGATCAAGCTGCGCTGATGATACGTTTAAATGAGCATCGACATCTGCGTTTGTATACGCAGCTGGGATAACTGTATTACCTTCTAGCGCTGTACCTGCTGTAGTTCCAAAACCAGGGAAAGATACTTTAGCTGTGTTAGCTACAACTGCTGGTGCTAATGCTACTCTAGAATCTGTATAGTACAAATTAGTACCTTCAGCAATATCTGTAGTAGTTAAAACAACTACACCTTGTTGACCATTAACAGACGTAACACTTTGTGAGTTGTCAACCTTTTCCCATGTAGTACTATTTGATATAGCCCAATCACCAATACCATACGTAATACCTAAATAAGTACCAGGATCACTTACTACATAGTAGTGTCCTTGGTTACTCGAAGACGGGGTTGGAAGTGTTGGAGTATTAGTTGCAGCGTTCCATGTACCTTGATAAACAACAGCACCTACAAGTGTAGATGGTAAGTATTGTGTGTCTATTTTAGTGAATGCGTTAAGTGGTGCGTAGCCATTTGCTTGGCCTTTTTCACTAGTGTTTTGTTTAGCGTTGAATGTTGTCCAATCAGTTGAAGATAGATAACCGTTAGTAGAACCATTAGCTTGTGGTAAGCTAACACTACCTGTATCTGTTATGGTTCCACCTGTTAAAGGCGCTACAAATGTAATACTTTCTACTGTACCTGAGGTAGAACCTGTTAGTATACTGTCTCTTAGTGTTTCATACGTTATATTACGCGTTTCAAACGTGTCTTCACTGTCTGTAGGAGCTACGCTTATTATAAACTGGTCAGTGTCTTTGACCGTATTTATCATTGGGTATGAATATATAATAGGCATATACTTTCTTTTAATTCGTTTATATCTTATATACTCACAGATTTCACTAAGATTTTACCTAAGGGTGACATAAGCCTGTTACTATACTACTTATAAGGCTAGTGTCACAAAAAAGTTGTTAGATATTTAGGGGTATAGTGTTACCCCCTATGTATTTGATTATCAGTCTGTTACAAAAACGATTTTTAATTTCACGGGTCCCCCTTTTTCTCTAGGATTTTACGTATATACCCTTGATTTTCAGTATATTACGCCCCACATTCAGACTTTTTCTAGACATGTACTATACTATTACTTATATTTTACAGACAAAACAATAGTCTATGTGGATAATAATAATGTAACTAAAATACTAAATATGAATTACGACATTGATACACTACGAGAAGATATCTTCACAGACTTTATTCAAGAATATAATCATTTAACTAATGATGAAATATCTGAACTTGTAGATATTGAATTAAATAAAATAATCAATAGACAATGAAGTTCAGTGTTATACTTCTAACTAATTTTTATACACTAAACAAATATACACTTACAAACAAAACAAATAACTAATTGGATAATATAATAAACTTCAACTATGTACAAAATAAATAATCATTTCAAAATTAAAACTTATCAATTATTATCTAATAACTTTATTTCATTTAAATTTATTAAACTTAATTCTTACAATTCAAAATTAATAATTCTAAATAATTATTCAAATATAAATA
>WLWG01002118.1_pt1 | contig 15824 bp, 35 predicted proteins | sample 6712871 | NCBI WGS metagenome assembly WLWG01 (sample SAMN12718693, study PRJNA515312) | sponge metagenome | isolation source: marine sponge | host: Mycale hentscheli | place: New Zealand: South Island, Marlborough, Capsize Point | collected 2003-05-01
GTTCTTTTTATATTTATAAAAATAATAATAAAGAACAAAACTTATTCTTATTATTCTTTGCCTTAATATACCTCTATATACTTCACATAACAACAACCAAACTAAAACCAAAACCAGTTTAAGTTCAAGTTCAATGCTAAATAACTAACCAGCGGCGGATAATTCTTAAATTTATAAATTGTGAATGCGATTTTTGTAAATATATTGAATTGTGAATGATATTTTCCGAAATACCGAAGGTTAATTGTGAATGATAAATTCTCAAATATGCTACCCCAAAATTTTTAATTTTTTAACTTATTAAAATCTCACATTATTAAAATCTGACTTTTTAAGAAATGCTAAATAATGATGTTTTTACCCCTCATAAAAATATTTTTTTTGATTTTAGCAACTTTTAGCCTTTTTTAGCTTGACCCCAAAAACGATATGTTTTAGAATAATAGCCGGTTATGAAAACCAAAGGAGCAATAGCTTACATCGGAGTAACATTAGCAGAGTTAAAAAAATACTTTACTGATGATGCTGTTATTCATGTCTCAAAAAAATTCCTTAATTCATATCAGATGATTTCTGGAAAAGAAGAAGAACCTAAACCTATCAGTATTAACATAGTTGATAAAGCTGAAAAGACTGAGAAGATAGCCGCCACTAATGAGGTAGTTATTGAGCCAAATCCTCCAGTTGAGCTAAATGTCAATGATGGAGATTGGTAAATTAAAAAAATATGATTTTTGGGGGTTGACTCGCAACCCCCAATCATTTAATATATACCCCAGTTTATGACTACTACTACATTATTTCCTACAGTAATCGGACAATATCCTGCCAAGCGTAAATTTGAGTTTTATATCAAAGCGTTTGAAAAGACAGGGATCGTCCCTAATATCATGCTTACAGCACCTAAAGGTGCTGGTAAAACAATGCTTGCAAGGGCATTTGCTCGTAATCTTATCATGCCAAACACAATGGAACCCAAGAAGTATATTGAGTTAAATTGTGCTACTATTAAAAATCTCAGACAATTCGTTGAGATGATAATGATTCCTTATATGCAGAATGAGGACGCAACATTCCTATTCGATGAATGTCATATGTTACCCAAGGATGTAACAATGGCTTTATTAACTATCACTAATCCTAATAAACATAACTCTAATACTTTTAGCTATGAGGGTTCTGATATTGAGATTGATTTTAAAAAACTCACATTTTTGTTCGCTACTACCGAGCCGCAAGAAGTATTCCATGCCTTGATTGACCGCATGGAGCGTATCGACTTGGATGATTATTCTTATGATGAATTAGGTCAGATACTCCTATTAAATACTGAGAAGATTAAATTCTCTGGTGATATCGTATCAAAACATATCGCACCAGCACTACGAGGCAATGGCAGAGCAGCACAAAAGATGGCTACTAATATAAAATCATATGTTTCACAGCATAATACTAAAACTTTTAAATTATCTGATTGGAATGAACTTTGCCGCATATTAGATATAATGCCACATGGTTTAAACAAGATTGAACTACGCTACTTGCGTACTCTACATCGTGAGGGAACCGTGAGGCTATACAACCTCGCCGCCAAATTACAGATGACTAGAGCAGCAATTCAATCTGATGCTGAGATATATCTTCAAAAACTTAACTTTATTGATGTATCAACTCATGGCAGGGCATTATCTAATGATGCGAAATTAATGTTTGAAAAAAATCCAGAATTATTAGAAAAACATAAGTCAAGTTAATACTATATTATTGTATGAGAAATACAACATATCGTGTTAACGTAACTCAGGAGGGTAACTCTCTAACAGTGGATTCAGTAGAGAAGTTGCGTAAATTTAATCAGTATCATAGCGAGTGGCAGAAAGTATCAAAGTCTACTTTCACCGCTTCAAATAAAGATGCTAGTACGTTGAAGTTTTCTAAACGTCGACGTAAGTAGAATCCCCCCTCAGTAGTAGTCCTCTCATAACAACACTACTAAACCCCCGCGAAAGCGGGGGTTTTTTTGTCGGCAAATTTTAAAATCTCCAAATAATAATAAATAGTAAATAAATAAATGTGAAATAGTAATTGCTAAATAACCAAATATAAATAATAGAAGGCGAAATATATATAGGCGAAATAATGAATGTGAAATAAATAAATAACAAATAAAAGGGGATAAAAGATATATATATAATAACTAATACTAAAAGTATAAAAAAATAAAATTTAAAATTTAAAGTCGTAAGTCATTGATAGTCAAGCACTTAGGGCGGCGGAGGGGGGCGGCGCGGCTGTAAGTCATTGATACTCAACGACTTAGGTGTCAAGCTTTTTAAAAAGTTATTTTTATGGTTTATGGGGTTGACAAGTAGTTTTTAGCATATTATAATTAGCGGCGTTATGACAAGGCATATTGACAGACTAAACTACACGGAGGCATACGGGAAGCAAGGACACACTTACACTTTCACCGGCCCGTGCAGGGTTACGGGGGAGGAGTACAGCGTCACGGTTAAAGGGCCGGAACTTTTTCGGATGCGTCAAACCAATAGCATGATGGAATTAAAGTCATTAGATAGCGGCGACAGGGAGTTTTTGATTTCTGGAACCAGCCCGAAAGGATGGGACAAACTTTTTAATTGACTTGAACAATTAAACAAAGTAATATCTTTTCACGTTATGAGTTTACTACGATTCACTTTTGGAAATGCCAAGTTAAAAGGTATTTATCATTATTCACTGCCGAGCGGCTATACTTGCCCCGGAGCTAAAAACTGTAAGACTTTTGCAGATAAGGAAACGGGCAAAGTTCGTGATGAACAAATTCCTGTTGATGGTCAGATTTTCCGATGCTATGCGGCGATGGATGAAGCTCGCCGCCCTAATGTTAGGAAAGTTCGTTGGGATAACTTTGATTTATTAAAAGGTTGCCGCACCATGCGGGAGATGGTCGACTTGATAGTTGGCAGCATAAAAGAAACTGGACTTAATCGTGGCGGGACTTGTCGGGTTCATATCGGTGGCGACTTTTATTCTCAGAAGTATTTTAATGCGTGGATGAGGGCGGCCAAAATGTTTCCAAACGTAGTATTTTATTCCTATACTAAAAGCATCAAGTTTTTACTGGAATATATTACTGCTAATGGCGGCTTGCCTAAAAACTATGTTTTCACCTGCTCGCGTGGTGGAAAGTATGACAATTTAATCCCCTCGACTATGGTTAAAAGTGCAAAGGTGTTTTTCTCTACTGAGGAAGCGGAAGCCTTGGGATTGGATATCGACCACACCGACGACTTGGCAATATCTGGTTCAGATGATTTTGCTTTGGTGATTCACGGAAGCCAACCAGCGGGGAGCGATGCGAGCAAAGCTCTCTCAGCTAACCGAAAAAAAGGCTTTACGGGGTATAGTGCAAAAGCTACAATTTGAGCCGTGGAAATTTTATGGGTTGCCGCTGCGGTAGGTTTGGGGGTTTTGTTATGGATTAACAGTCAACAACCAAAAGAATGATAGAATACGTTATACAGAGAGAGGGAGAGAAAAAAGTCGCTGTTGGTATAAGGGGAGATGATAAAAAAGAGATCATTCGCCATTACTGGGGGTTTTGGAATCATGCGGCAACATCGGGCCAAGATTTGATTTGGTCTAATGAACACGTTAAACCTTACTTGGGTTATTTTTGGACAAACCAAACCAGACTTAAAAAGTCATTAGTTAATATGTCAGTTAATACAATGTTGACCGAAGGTAAATTATCATTGTTTAAAGGGCAGAAGGGGGGTATAATGCCTTTCGCGAGAGAATACGCAGAAGTGAGGTTGCAAGAGTTCAAACCAATGACGTTTTTAGTAACAAAGAATAAATATGATTTTTATAATTTAGGAAAGATAACAGCAGAAAATTTAACAGATTACGATTCAAAATAATGAGCAAAAAAAATAAAGGAAATCGAAAAGGCGGGGTAAAACGTGACGGAAGTCATAGTTATTCTGTAGGTAAGAAAGCACCAACTGTAAAATCAGACGAGTATCATGGAATAGGTACAGCGTTCGACAAGGGATACATTACTTTTTGCCTTAAGAAAAAAAATGCTTTAGGTAAAAAATGTAATCGTAAACATTTGTTACCAACAGGCTTTAATGGAAACGGCCAAACCAAACCAATTCCAGCAAATCCATCTTTTAAAAATTAAGAAAATGAAATTATATTTACTTGACTGGGGAAAACAAAGAGGGGCGCGTTTTGCTGTTATTCAAGCTGAAAACGAGGAGTCTCTTTTGCTCGCTGTCGATGCAATTGGATGTGCTGAAGACGTTAAAGCTATAGAAATTAATAACGGCCATGATGGGGGCTTCTATGTTGAATTAATGAATCCAGATGACAAAGAGCATTATTGCAATGTGTTTAATGATAGTTGGGATGAAAAAAATTATGCTGAAAACGAGGAGTTGCCTAGCATATACGACTCTGAAAATCGAAAAGAATGGTTTGAAGTTTGAAACTAACAACTAAATAAATACTATGCTTAATTTTGGCAATCTATTAGAAGAAGTTTATTTGAAAAATAACTGTGTTTATTGCGGGGGGACTCCAGAAGAGTGTACTCCAAATAATTATTGTGATGATCGGAAACCTAATGCGAAACAGATTGATGATTCAACTGAGCTTGAAGCAAAAGTAAACCAACTTTCAGTTATTGTGCCGTTTCGCTCGCGAAAACTAAATGAATAAAGCTTAAATAATACGCGGGGTGGCCAAGTGGTAAGGCAAGAGTCTGCAAAACTTTTATCGTCGGTTCGATTCCGACCCTCGCGTCCATTTTCTTAAATCTCACTTTTTTAAAAAACAAAGTCGTAAGTCATTGAATACCAAGCACTTACGGCGGCGGCGGGGGGCGCCCGGGTCGTAAGTCGTTGATAGTCAGCCACTTAGGTGTGTCAAGTTTTAATTTTTATTAAAAAAAATCCCCCACCCTTCCGGGCGGGGGTTGCTTGTGTTCCCCTTAGGCCGCGAAAGTCACGACCTTGGCCGCTTTTTCCTTTTCAGGAACCTTGGCGGTCAACTTGGCGAAATGATCCGCGCTCTTTTCTGCGCGTGACAGATTAGTGAGCACGCCCCGATTAACTCGGTTGGCATATTCAAACCGTGTCCCCTGCACCTCACGTGTGAGGTGTTCCGTGGTCGCGTTGTACAAATTGTACAGGTTGCGACCTTCATCCTCCTTGGCGAAGGAGGGCGAGTCCCAGACCATCTGGATTGAATCCCGAAGAGATTCAGAAAGCACCTTTTTGATGGCGAGGTTGTCCAGAATGAGTCCCCCTTCTTTTTGGGTGATCTCACGCTTGCCGAGGTTTTTAAAAGCCTCGACAGATGCATCGAATTTTTCAACCGACGCGTCGATTCCTTCTTTAATGAAGGACAGATCCAGCTTAGCGCTGTGTTTCTTTGTGACATTAGTGTCCGCCACTAAAGAGCACATACCATTACTGCAAACCTTGCGCATCATGCCCACGGCCCAGTTGAGACCACAACTCCTATCAAATGAGTTGTTTAAGGTCAAACGAAGAGACACAACATCACCGACGTTGGCAATGTGACGCTCCTGCGTTGTGAAGTCATAGACTCCGTAAAAACGTGCGCCCTCACGAGCAACCACGATTTCTCTCTCAAAGTCACCTAAGCCAGCACTGGCGAAGGCATCTTCAACTACTTCAACAACTGATTCGTTGTTGACGATTTCGTACGCCTCAGTAGACGTACCCAAGCAGACATTATTGTCTGTGCGGAAATTCCCCATAATTGGAGACCCGCCGACCTTAACGGCTTTGCCGTTCCGGTCAAACAGAGGCGACTGCTCAACTGTATAGTCAAACTGGTCGCTTGTAGGTTTTGTATTTCTTGCCATAACGTTTTTTAGTTCTCCCTCAGAACACAAATATCTTCTCACACTTTAGGATCTAATGCAACCCCTAAATCATCATTATTTAAAAAAAATTATTTTTTTATTTGGCCCGGAGTTGGCACGATTCTTTCTCAAAATTCTTATTTTTTTAAATTTTAAAGTCGTAAGTCATTAAATACCAACGACTTACGTTTCGCGCGGGGGGCGCGGCGCTCCTAAGTCATTGATAATCAAGCACTTACGTATAAGAAAATTAAAAAACCCGTGGCGTTGGCCACGGGTTTGGTTTAATTAGAACGTACAAGGTCAATACATTCTCAGGAGAAATTTCCCCGCCTTAGAAGAGCCTAGAGGGAAAGATAGAAAAACTCTAGGGAAAATCTAAGACGAGGCACTTAAGGTAGCTCCCCCTTAAGCAGTACTTTTCAGGGTGAATAACTTCCCGAAAAAACTCATAAGATTATTTTTTTTAGGTTTATCTAAATATTTTTCAACTTCAGCACTATTAGCTAGACGAATATATCTAGTAGAAACCGCACTCTGATGTTTACCGTGGAATTCCGTCACGACTCGCGAACTGCTAAAAGTATTAGAGATTACGCGTTCAGGGCGATTCTTCTTAGTGTTATAGTAGATTGATCCATTTTTAATTTCTTTAAGTTTCATAACTGGGATAAGTATGCACTAATTAGGGCTGCGTGTCAATATGAAAAAAAAGTGCATTTAGGTGAAAAAAGATCTTGTACTCAATTAAAAAGTATGGTTTAATTATCTCTGTTATGAGGAAGTACATTTCATGGGAAAACGCAGAGACCTTCGCTCCGGATCGTGTTAAAGTGTATCGCAACCTAACCTACAAGTGTTGGACTATATGCGACGCGAAGGACGGCAAGCTATACTGCCACGCAGATAGTATTGATTTGCGTAATTGTAAATTTCGGGTGCAGCCAGCAGGTCGCGCCAGAGTATTAAAAGAGAAGCAGAAGAACGTCCACGCTTATGTGGTTGGGAAGTTTCACGATATCAATTTCGATAAGGCTCAGTATTTTCCTTATGGTTACAAGTTCGCACAGGCTTTCTACAATCCTTACAAGGTTGAGACGTTTGTGGATTTCCATAGCGGGGAAGAACTCAAGGAAGCGGCACGGGTTGTTTGCAAGAAGGCTCCAGACGGTGAGATGAATATCTACTACGCCAATCCTTTTAAGGCGATGAAAGATAATAAAGTTTACGCTTGACGTGAATCCCCGTCTCATATATACTTATCAGCAGTTAAGGGAAGAGAAAGTTTAATTTTTTATGTCAGTACCAGAACATTACCTACGGGCACGCACTAAAGCGGGCAGAGAAGAAGTAAAACGTCGCGAAGGCATTCGTGAGAATGTAATCGGTGAATTAAAGCAGATTAATAGTGCTTTGGAATTCGTTGAGAAAGTTGACGATTTGAATGTGAATCAAACCAAGATTACGATTGCCAAGCAACGTACAACCTTGGGTATGATGATCAAACAGTTGAGTGAGGCACAAATGCCTTACGATACTTTCGGCGAGTCTTACCCTGAAGGTCAGCAAAAAAAAGCTGATTTAGAAAAGAAAAGGGTTGCATTGCCAGACCGTTGTTGATATACTTTATTTTCGTTAAGGGAACCCTGTTAGTGGAGGTTAACTAATAGATTTTGTTATTTATTTTAGTCATTACTTCATAGTTAGTCAGGCTGGGCTGACTTAAAAGAACCCAGACAATTTATAAGTTCTTTGACAATTTGCTTTTGAGTTTTGCGGTCTGAAGACTATCCTGCAAAAGGATTATCTCTCATAACACTAAAAAACTTGGGCCATGCACTTAGTTTAGGCTGGGAGGAGCCTTTTACTATCTAAGCTATAAACGCGTTGATATAAAGCTAAGTATGTGAGTTTCTCAAGAGCGATTAATTTGAGTTGACGGAGTTAAATACCCCTGCGAGTTTCATTTTTGCACTCGTGCCCGTTATACTGCTGGTGGTGCGGCAGCAACTCGATCAATTTCCTTTCTCGACGGAGAGAGGTCGGCGTGACGGAATTAATCCCTCCCATGGGGATAACGTAGCGACTGCGGAAGTAGCAACGGCCAAGTGGCAGAGTGAAAACGTGGTAGAGTCCGAAGTAGATAGATCAGAAACATTGTTTCTTGGGTATCGAAAAGGTGTTGGTAAACAATTAGTCCAACCGCCATTTTTATTTTAATACAGTGAAAACAAAACATTTACAAAAGAAAGCAGAGAAGCGGAAACTAACCCGCTCCTTAAAGCATAAGAAGATTAGCGAGCAGCGTGATGTTAAGAGTATGTTACGTAGAAGAGTAGATTATATACTTACAGACGCATTAAAAAATAACGCAAAGGATGGAGAAAAGATTAATGAATTGAAAAAATTCAGATCCAAAATACGTCAAATACTATCATGATCTGTTACGCTTGCGGAATCAAAGCGCAGAAGAGAGAAATACGAGCAGCTAAGAAAGAAAGCCGCGATCCTCAAATAACAGAACGTTGTGGTTCTTGGGAAAAAGGCCAGTGTTTAACCTGCCGTAAAAGAAAAACTTTCGTCACTCCAATTTCTGATTTTATTCTGATTAAATAAGGATTGTGAAACAATCAAATAAGGATTGATAAACAGTCAAATAATAAACTAAAATCTTCAATAAATAAATTTTTAAAAAAAAAATGCGTAAGTCACTGATAATCAACAACTTACACACGCCGAGGGGGGTCGTGATGCCCTAAGTCACTGCAGGGCAACGACTTACGTCAGTCTTCGCAAAGACCGCCGTAGCCGAAGTACCCGCAGTCCTCGTGAGTTGGACTCACGAAGTCGCCAGCCTCATCCTCCTCCATTGAAGGATCACAGATGAACTCATCACCCTTCTGACCCTGCTCTGGACGATGCCACTCCCAACACGGTTCGTCCGTGTACTCTGAACACCAAACTGGTGTCCCTGTGTACTCGGCTTCCCGAGCTGCGTTCTGAAGACCGACCTCGTTCTTGGGGAACCAAGAGATCTGGGTGCGGCAATTCTTATCCTTAGAATAAACCTTGTATGCTTTTCCCATAACAGAAATGATGATAGCAGAACCACCCAAGAAGTCAACCCTTAAATCTTATTTTTTTAATTTTTATTTTTTAAGTACGTAAGTCACTGGTGCTCAACGACTTACGCGCCGCCGGGGGGGCGCCGTGCGCCTAAGTCACTGATAGTCAACAACTTACAACTTCATTTTTTTAAAAATATTATAAAAAAAACTCACGCTTAAAAGCGTGAGTGATGGGGGTTGGCACGTTTTATGCCTTGCCGAAGCACGCGGAGCAAGACTCAAAAAACTTGCACCAACACAATTCTTCTTCCTCTTTTGCGACCATCTCGGCATCCTGTGCCTCGATAGCAGCTTGGCGCTCTTCTTCACACACAGCCTCAAACTCCGCACGCGCATTTGCGTCCGCCTCGAAAACCTCTTCACAAGTAATATTATCTCTCATAACAGAAAACAGTATAGCACAGATTTAGAAAATGTCAACGGTTAAATGTGACTTTTTTTACCAGTCACAGCACCCGCCATAATCCTCATCCGTGCCAAAACCAGCACTGGCCAAGCCGGATTCATGATCCCCGTCCATGGACTCATCCATTTCATGGGATTCCTCCGGCCAAACGACATCACCATCAAAGGTGACCTCAGTACCCTCCTCAGAGGCCAAGATGATAGCCTTTTCAAGACCATCGTGAGACCGCGGGAAACCAGCAACATCACCAGAATTGGCGATCCGAACCTCGTACATATTATCGAACATATCTCTCATAACAAAAATCAGTATATCAGAATTTTAAAAAAAGTCAACACTTAAATCTCACTTTTTTCAGCCAGATGCGCAGCCCATTGCTCAGCGCGCCTTTTGCGATCCTCCATCGCAGCAATCGGAAAATCGCGATCCCGTGGGGTTTGAGGTAAAACGAACTGGCCGCGTTTAAACTGTTCCCATGTAGGGCGATCAATCGGGTGAATCGCTTCCCATGCTTTTTTTAACTCTTTTCTCTGCTGTTCGATATTTCTCATAACCCAACTATTAAAACACACTTTTTACTGTTTGTAAAGCATAAATCGTATTTTTTTAATTTTTATTTTTTCAAGTCGTAAGTCACTGATACTCAAGGGGTTAGGAGCGCGGCGGGGGGCGCCGGCGCCGTAAGTGACTGATAGTCAACAACTTACGTACTAAGTTTTTAAAAAAAAGAAAATACCCCGCCGAGCAGAGAGAGACTCGACGGGGCTGTTGTTATGATGAGAAGAAATTTTTAAGTTAGTTGTTTTTCCAAGATTGCAAACCGTTCTTCTTCAAGCTTGTCAAGTTCTTTCAAGTGAGCGATTAAACTTTTACGCTTTTCTCTTATTTCATTTAAAAGAGCTATACTTTTTTGCAACCTTCTCCATCTCTTTTTATATTCTCTGAGATTTTTTTCACCCATTATAACGTGCTTTATATGAGACTGTCGCTCTTTTGGTTTTAAACCATCCCAAATGTCAATCTGTTTTCCGTTACTGGTTGTTATTTTCATAGCTTGTAAAATGCGTGTTGACCGATTGTTTTAACAGGCTTTTGACCTTTTGCCCAGTAAGGAAGTTTTTTCATCCATGTCGCGTGGTAGTGGTTAGCATATCCAACATATTCGCGGCTTAGTGTTTTAATATTCTTTGCAACTGTTATCGCGTACTTGGCTTGCGATCCTTTAAGCAGATGTTCCATGCTTTTAAGACTTTTTCCGTTCCAACAACTAAATTGCCATTTTTTAAGGCATACCTCCGTGGGCGTTTGTTTTCTTTCAAATGCTCGTTGAGCAATGACAGCACCCACCGCGTACATCCCTGCGTGTCCTTCCCCTCTGGCTTCCGCCAGTATAGTAATTGCGATGACCTTGGTTTCCCTTGAAAGCGTGTGGTTTTTGTGTGTGTTTGCATAAAGACTTAAAGCGGTTGCGGCGATTGTAAAAGCTATAACTATTTTTTTCATTTGTCACCTCCAGTTAGCCATTCCACTTCCTCGCTCCACTCAATTTCGGCAAGCGTGTTTTGTACATTGTTGAGTTTCTCCTCCATGTCCGAGATACGCTTTTGAAGATACTTAACGTGTTGGTAGTCGTTGCCCCAAGACTCTGCAAGTGCCTGAAGTGTTCCGCGTACGCTGGCAATCTCTGCCCCTTGTTTGCTTATGTTAGCTTTGGTTTCTTCCCTCATAACGAAATCAGTATATTAGAATTTTTAGAATAAGTCAACTTAAAAAGTGATTATTTTCAACATTTTATCAAAAAGTTTTTCACACTTTTCGCCGAGTTTAGTTAGGATTCTTTCTATTAGTATTTCATCTCTCATAACAAAAAAATTATACATTGTTTTAAGTAAAAGTCAACTCTCAATCGTGCGTGATTCTCAAGTCGTTTTCGCTGATCCGGTCTTCGAAAATGTTGTGAATTCCGATAACTTCGTAAACATCTCCGTTTGTCCATTGCATATTAAACTCTTGAGCCTTGTAAAGCTCAATCATGTCTTCTTGTTTTGTTTCGATTGGAAACGTGGTGTGAATCCGATTGCAGCTTGCCAAAACGTGTTTGCCGGTGAAGTTTGGGTTTCTACGTGTTTTAAAAACTACGTTCCAGAATGGTTTTCTTTCTCTCATAACAAAAATTATTCTATCAGATTTTAGGAAAATGTCAAGCTCTCAGTTTATTGAGAGTCGACCATTTCCTCGACCACATATTCGTGCCATGCGTCCACTGTGTGCTGTACAGTGTATTTATCCACAAAACACTCACGAACAACTGAATATTCCTTTTCGGCGTTGATGTCGCCGAAGCCCAGTTCCCAGTATTCGCATCGTGCTGCGACTTCATTGAAGAACTCTTTCCACCGGTTTGCCAGAATGTCTGACTCGTATTTTATCTCTTTCATATCTCTCATAACAACTTCGTATATTAAACCATACTTTTTATAGAATGTCAAACTTTAATTTACCGGCGGCCGTTTCTTGCAAACTGAATCCAATCTAAATTTAAAGACTCGTGCACCTCATCTTCTGAATCCTTGCCAAAGGCCAAGCAGCGAATTCTTCCGTCCACTAACAACTTACCTTCCCACTTGCCGTCTTCGTTTTGCTTAACTACTATTTCCATAAAGAAAAGGATAGCAAAAACACAGAAACTTGCAAGCCTAAAGTGTGAGTTTTTTCATTTTTTTTAATTTTATTTTTTTTCACTTTTTTGCAGACTTGGCACGGAAACCCATCCTAAAACATCAGTTTTTTTAAATTTTAAAGTCGTAAGTCACTGAGCATTAACGACTTACGTTCGGGGCGGGGGGCGCCGGCGCCCTAAGTCATTGATAGTCAACGACTTACAACATAGGATTTTTAAATTTTTTTAAAGAAGTCAAGCGTTTATTTTATTTTTTTTCATAATAAAAGTGAGATTTTTACATCTGAGGGCTTGCAATCGGTTATGATCTATGGTTTAATAGTGGTGTTATGAAAGAGATGAAACCCTACTACTTCGTGCAAGTTAGCTATACGAATAGTACTGAAATTACCCGTTTTGAGGTAAGCCACAAAGGACTTGAGCAAGCAATCACATTCGCCAACAAGGTTGGCCGTCACGTGCTCAAACTAAAAAACCCTTTCTGTGGAGTTGGAGTTGAGATTATTTGGCAGCATCCAACCTACGTTGGAATGTTTGAGGACTACAGCGTTGCAATGGAAGAGGACAAGAGAATGAGGGCTTGACTTCCTTAACCAGATACCCTATAATAATTTTGTTATGAGTGAAAAGTTCACAATATTCTATCGGCCTGCCCAACATGAGGGACAGGATAACGTCAACGGGAATACTTACCAGTATAAGATCAAGTTAGATATTCCTTTCTCCAACATGACTAATGGCGAGCAATTCGCTGGCATTGGTGGTGAGTGTGTGGAGACAGGTGAGTACAAGCGTTTCCGCATGGATCGCATCACCTCTATGATCAAGGAGGTGACTGTATAACAGTCGTTATAAAAATAATTTTTATGGTTGACATTTTAGCTAACATCTCTATTCTGGAGGTAAGGGGAGTAACTGTTTTATTCCTCACTATAAAGTAAAATGAATAATAATAATAATAATAATAATAAAAAGGACTGGGAAGCCGCGATAAGCCTTCTTAAGAACATCCCTCAAGATCAGCACTCAGCATACTTGGATATGATGGGAATGCTATCTAGCAAAAAGCATGAAGCTAAGGAAGGGCTTGCTGAAGTCAGCAAGAAGGCCAAGGCTTCAAAAGAGAGAGCAGCGAAAAAAACCGCAGCTCCTAAACCAAAGAAGAGCACTATCAAGTATAATGACGTTGAACTAACGGAAAAGCAATGGCACGCGTTTACTTGTGCCCGTTCGCTTATTCGCTCACGTGACGAGTTAATTAAGGAGACAGGAATCGAAGGTTTCAACCAATTGTCTGCTAAAACTATGTTGATGCATATGGGCGTAGTTCCAAGTCCATCAGCCTGCAGCTCGTTGAATAGGCTTCTAGGAATAGTTAAGACCAAAGGGTTATTAGATTGGGAAGTTAAGAAGGCGGAGAAAGGTTTTAAGAACCTTAAAACTAATTTCCGTCTTGGGTTGAATGCTTGAGTTAATATCCCTCCTCCTACGGGAGGAGGGGACTTTTTATTATGGAAACGTATAGCTTTGATAATCCTGATGATGCTCAGGAAGCAGTGAAGATGGCAATGGCTGAAGCTGGTTGCTTCGGTCCAGACCTAGAGAAGTCGTGTGCTGGCAAGTCACCAGAGAAGAATTTAATCTCTTCATTCATTAAGTGGCAACATAAGAAGGTCACTATGAGGATGACAGTGACGGTAACCAAGGGATTAGGTAAGTACTTAGCTGACCTACTAAGAAGCGGTCACAAGCGTATACCTGACAACCTTAATCCTTCAATGACTAAGGAGACAGCACCAGCTAATTGGCTGGAGAAGCAAGGCGTAATGGGTTTATTCAAACAATATGGCTGTGATGACCTAGAAGACGTTTTAGAGCGAGTGTGGGCCTCTCAAGACAGTAAGGTGGTAGATATCGCACCAGATGGTCAAAACATCGTAGAGATGGATATAGAGGGGCTTAACATCGATCCTGATGTGCTGGCGCTGTCTGAACAGATACAGGCATTCAACATACATTTTGAACCAAAAGAAAGTTGAAGAAAGTTTCATTTAGGGCTTGCTATCATCTGAGATTTATGGGATAATATTTGCACGTTATGAAAGACAAAACACACGAAGAGATCATCAAGGAAGATGCAGCTATCATGCTTGATACTAAGATTGATTCCCTTTGCCCAATCACTGATCATAAGATCAAGGCAGCAAGGTTATCATTAATCAAAGCAACCAGACGGGCAGAGGAAACCAAGGCAAGACTAGCCAAGCCATACAAGCGAAGCGAAGACGCCAAGCCATGGAGGTGGGACGCATGAGCAAGGACAGTCTATGTCATTATGATCCGTTGTTTGTACCAACTCCTGATCTAAAAGATCCGTTTAGTATTCCTTATGGTTATTTAAACAGGGATTATAACTCTATTGATGACAGGCCAGTAGGCACGCAGGTCAAGGTTAACAAACGATGGTATGAGAAAAAATCTGATGATAATTATTATTTATTCATTAAGATTGATGCTGATATAGTAGAAAAAACTTTAAAAAACATTAAAAAGAAGCTTGCTAAGTTGTGAGATTTTAGTATAATTTTTTCCAGATGAGAGATATAGAAACATTGAAAGCATGGGTTAGATCCGGAATGAACCCAACCACATTCGACACATGGAACAGCTTACATCCTTTAACCCAAGCGGAATTACTTGAAGAAGTTTCAAAACGTGAGGCTTTATATGATTTCATTGGTCGCGATGATGTCAACAAGATCAAGGAGGTTTTTGCAGCATGAGATTTCACGCCTTGACCGATAACACTGGTAACTATTTAAAAGGAGCTAATGACTACCCGTATGGCAAGCCGCCGAAGTTTGAAGATGATGACATCCCTATGAGCTGGAATGGTGACATCGGGTGGGCTGATGTACCTGATAAGTTTATTAAGCTTGACGAGGAGGAGACAGCTAAGTGTTTTTGCTGTAATGGATGGTTTCCTTGGGATAGCTGCACAGTAAACCACGACGAGGAGCATACAGCCGTACCAGTGTGCGAGACCTGTGCGTCTGGTCGCGTAGGGTAACCCTCCGGCCTTCTAAGTACCCCATCAGGGAAAGCCCCCACTTTTCTAAAAGGGGAAAGCCCCTTAATAAGCGAGGGGAGGGGGGGGTGATAAATTTCATTCTACCCAGACCTTTTTATTTAGCTTTTTCAAAAATACCCCAACTCTAAACAAAATATATATTTTCAAAAATACTTTTAAATTAGAATAATCGGCGCTGGTTATATATTATTAAGTTTATATGAAAATATGTACTAAATGCAAACAAACTCTCCCCTTGAGTGAGTTTAGAAAGCAACGTAGTACCAAAGACGGCTTAAAATACTACTGTAAAACCTGTGATAATAAAACAGCTAAATCTTATTATCAAAAAAACAAAGAAAAAATCGTTGGTAAAGTCAAGGAATGGCAAAATAACAATCCTGAAAAAGTGAAGGAATACAAAAAATCTTATTATGGCAAGAATAAAACACCCAGCGGCGAAAGCTCGGAGAATACCTAGTCTTTTTTGAAAAAAAAATGTAAATTCCAATTTTTAATGTGTAATATTCACTAACATGGGTCTTAATTTAAATTATACCAAGCCAGATGGACAAGCGGCCAATTACTGGAAAATAAGCCGGGTAGAAGACTGGTTTCAGGGCACTGACCCCGAA
>WLWG01002122.1_pt1 | contig 15813 bp, 15 predicted proteins | sample 6712871 | NCBI WGS metagenome assembly WLWG01 (sample SAMN12718693, study PRJNA515312) | sponge metagenome | isolation source: marine sponge | host: Mycale hentscheli | place: New Zealand: South Island, Marlborough, Capsize Point | collected 2003-05-01
TAGACGGCATTGGCCGAACTATGAATAAGGTAGTTTCTATCTTAGAAAAACTGACTGATAAGTTTGACAATTTGAACACTCGCGTCAAAGCCTTAGAAGTTGACCATAACAAGCTGACTCATAACAGCTATGACTCATTCAAAGTAACGGCTGGAATGCTAAAGGATCTTCAAGAATCCCAGTTTAGTACCCGGGAATGGGTAGAAACGGTCCGGGAAAGAGCCCACGATCATAAAGAACAAATCCTCAAAGCAGTTGCTGACGTGCGCAACAGCTCTGAGAGAGATGGGGAAATTATTTCAAATAATCAAAAGGTCCTTGGAAGACGTATCGAAAAAAGAAAAAGAAAGGACGATGACGTGTCACCTTATCAGTGGAACCAAGAGTACAAAGAACAGTGCGTTTGGATGCTTAATTCCGTTGAGGACCATTATCCTGACGTGTACAAGAAAGTTCTAGAAAGCTTCGAGAAGAGACAGTCAAAGAACAAATGGAATCTTTCTGTGCATAATGACGTGTACGATCTGACAGAGAGCAATGAGGGCTTACCAAAGAGAGCAAGCGCATACGTTGAGACTGTTCCTAACAGAGAACCTGAAGATTAAATTTCAAATTTGAATTTTAAAATTTAAAAAAGATTTTCCTCTTAACGGGGGGTGTAGGTCGCAGGATCTCCCCCCAGTCTTACTTTTCCCCCTTTTCCTACAAAGCATCTTTTTCCCTTACACTTCCATCCCCCAGATCCCCTAGACTTAATCAAGTCTAAATCTGGGCCTTTGTATGTTCTGCATTCCCCCATTGCCTTAGCGCGTTTCGCGCATTCTACTTTTCTGGCTTGGGCTCTTTCTGAGCCTGATCTTGTAACGGCTCCCCCAACTCCAAAACCGTACATGCCATAATGGGAACCGGACCCCTTCAAGTCTCTTCCCATTTCGTGGAAAGCGTGGGTTTTGAATAACCCCCTACCATGGGCTTGCTTTAGAACTTCTCTATCACCGATGACTGTGTTTTCGATGTTTTCCTGCATCGATCTCTTAATGTTCGGAGTACCGAAAGAGCGGGGGTTGTACATACTTACATCACCATCCCCACTAACTTCATATCGATGACCGTTGTCTGTGTCTCCTCTCATTCCCAGGGAAGCTTGAGCAGTACGAGGAGCAAGTGCGTGAAATCTAAGAAAGTATTGTCTCTCTAAATCGTACTCCTGTTGTTCTGGGATTCTCATGTAGGCTGTTGCGGTTTGTGGTATCATGGTTGTCCTACCACTCATTTGCGTGTCGCCGGATTGGTGACGAGATATAGGGGCTTGTATTCTACTCATCGATCTGTATATATAGCTCTAACATTTTTTCTTTGCTAAAACGTTCTTATAAAACCTAGCTCTTCTTTGTGTTGTCATAGTGTACTTCTTTGGATTAGAAAGGATAAGATCAGCAAAGGCGCACAAGTCTAAGTTCTTCTTATTTTGAGTGTTGTACCTATTCAGTTGATCAGAAAACTTACCCCACTTTATATCGTCAAAGTCAATATCGTCTTCGTCGGCCCCTTTACCTCCTATCTTTCTACACGACCCTTTCGTGTATACTTCTTTACCTGGGACAGACTCGTAGCCTTTCCAGCATGGTGTGAGGTAGTTCGTTTTTGTCATATTTGCTCCTCCTACGACTATGTCCCTTGCTTTGTTCTTGACACTCTCAGATACTTGTCCGCCTTTTGCAGGTTTATCCTGTACTTTCTTAACAAACTTTTTTAGTAGACTAAGGAGCTTGCCACCTTTCGCTTTCTTTCTCATAGGAAGATCCAGGTCGAATTGATTGCGATCCGGTGGTGAACCTAGAGGGTTTTCTCCTATTCTTTTGTGCTTTCTTGGTTTTTTTATACTCGTGTAATCTGGAGCTCCTTCGTACTGGTTGTCACGGTCGCCAAATATGTTGTCTATCTGAAGTTCAGCTTGACTTACCACCCTATTACCCATACTCCGTTGAGCATCGTCAAAGAAACGACTACCTACATCCATGCGATCTGATGTTCTTGCCCCTGGATGGTTAAGGATTTCTGACAATCTAGGATGTCCTGAACTTTGTGCGTAGAGTTGTTCTGTGGGTGCAGCGGGGTCGCCGAACTGGGCTCGTCGTAAGTTACTGCTTACTGAACCTTCGAAAGGCAAGTAACCTTCTATCTTTCTTATTACCTCGTCAGGTAGGTCCGGTAGAGTCCCGCCTTTCATTTTTTCTTTCATGTACGCTCTTATTGCATTTGCTTGACCTTCAGTTAACTTCTTCTTAGCGAGTTCTGGATAGAACTTCAAGGTAGGCTTCTGGACTGGGTTGTCAAAGTCTTGTAAGTCGTCATTCATTTTGCCTTCTGGTGCAGCATGAGGGTTTGATGAAGGCGATGCCTTTTTTTTTGCTGCCGCTTCCTCCTTTTTTGCTGCCGCCTGTTTTGCTTTATAGGCCTTCTGAGCTGCCTTCTTCTTTCTTTCCAGAGCCTCTTTTACAGGATCTTTTCCTGTACCAACTATGTCTTTCCTCATCCTGTATTGGTCACCTTTAATTAACGGATTTGCTCTTTCTTCTAGAGATCCTCCACCTATTTTGAAGTGCTTTTTAATGGCTTTCTTGAGGTCGTCCTTTTTCATAGTTGTGAAACCCTTGAGTCCAGGGTGGCCTTTCTTTGATCTTGCTAAATCGCGTAGTTTCTCTAAAGATAGATCGTCAAACTTCATGGTATAAATTAGAATTACAAATTAATTTTTACCATAATAACTTATCCGCGAAATACGAATTTGTCCCTTTCTTGTGTCTAGTATTTTCGTGTCTTTTCTTATACAGCTGTCTACGAGAGTCAGCTACTTTCTTACCTGAATCTTGTAAGTGAGTTGGGTAATCCTTGTAGTCCTTATGACCGACGGAAGCAACCTTCTTGTCGCCTCTGTACACGTCTATCTTTTTGTTCTTCATTGTAGAAGGCTTTACCGTCACCCCTAGCTTTTCCGCAGCATTCTTAGTATGCTCCTTAATGACGTACATTATACATGGTCATCAGATTTTTTAACTTGGTGTAATACAAATGATGCTGATTTTGCTAACGTTGTGTATATGTCTTGTTGGTCTATTTGCGTTAATGTATCGTCAGTATGTGTGGCCTGATGATTGGTAGGAAGCCTTGCTAACAGGTCGTGTTTCAGTTTTCCGTTAAGAGGAGAAGCCTCTTTTAGCTTTACGTAATCGTTGTACTTCTTAACTAAGTAGTCTGACCCTTTATCAGGCCTTTCATCTCTAGATAATCGAAGAGTCTTAAATATATCAACACCTAAGTTGTAGAAGTCTTTTGACATCTTGTTCTCTAAGTCCATGGAGGCGTGGATGTTTAAGTACAACTCAATGGCACTGAGGATTGAAATGAGACAACCTAGAACAAGTATCCCCGTTTCTGCCTGTTTCTCAGTTGAGCCAAATGGACGAGAAGCTAAAGAGCTTGATAGAATACCCATTGATATAGTAGGTATACGGAACCACTTATGCCATGTAGACAAATCGTGGTACTTCCTCCTGTGTGCCTCTGCTAAACTAATGGAGTTCTGTCGTATGCGCTCAAGCAGATCCTCTGTCTCGTCTGTCCACGCCTGTTCCATTTGTATCTATATATATTGTAGGTACAAATTTATATTTACATAAATTGTTGTTCGCGTGATGAGCCCCCGTTGTCGAAGCTGAAGAATTGACCGTTACCTGAAAGAGAAACTGAACCATAAGTGTTTGCAGTCCCTGATGCCAAAAGCTTACTTCCTCCTGACCTAGATGTAAACCAGAATGGTGTACTTGAAGATGTACTATAGGATCCTACGAGAAGTTGTCCCGTAGAGTCGCACGCTAGAGTAAAAACGGACTGGTTCAGTACAGTAGGTGTTGGACCTACAGTAGTAGTTGCGAATTGCCATGTGTTCCCGTAGTCATTACTGTAGTAAATGCCACCTCCTGAATATAAGCTACCTTCTCCAAGACAAACGTAAACAGTATCTCCCGCTGAACTGCAGCATGCTTTGCCCGCGCTGTAAAAAGTAGTAGAGTAAGTTAATATAGTAGTGTTCGTTGTTGTTTGTAGACCGTCTGTGCTTCTCACCATTTGTATATTCCCTCCGCTCTTTGCGTAAAACCAGTAGAAAACGGCTCCGTTATTACTCATGCACGTCGAGTTTCCATTTACTGATGTTCCGAATGCGTTGAGAGCGCCGTCATTTGACAATACACCTGCCCCTAACCCATAGTTAGGAGAAGAAAATGTGGAGCCATAGTCTGAACTGACCCTTATCTGAGATTCACCAGACCCACTGCTGTTTCCGCTTCCCCACCCGAAAACTATAACTTGCCTCTTTCCGGATGTAGACATCAGGGGAAAAGTGCCCATATAGGACGAGGTGTCAGTGTTGTTGAAATTTACAGTTGTAGACACGGTGTTACCATAGTCATTGCTGATATAACATTGGTTAGAAGACCCGCTTGTTCTTCCATGTACTGGGATCATTAAGTACTTAAAGTCACAACTCACAGCGGGTATGTCGTAATAACCATTTCCACTTATTGGTACAGTAATTCCGGTAAGTGGTATACTTGTATATGTCTTTGCTGAAGATCCACTTATGACAGAATTCGTTCCTAGTGCGACCCCAGTAGGATAGGATGTGTTATACGTTCCTCCGTAGTTTAACAATATCAGAAGAGAGTTAACACCAGACGATGCACCGTACGCCTGATAGTAACTGCTTCCTGATCCTGATGGCATTGAGTTGAACACATAGGAGTTGGCAGGATTCAATTGTCCGAAATCATTTTGTATGTTCACTAAGCTTTTCAGCATGAGTCCTATTCCTTCGTACGACGATGTACCTGCTCCGCCTCCGTCTGCTCCAGTAGCTCCTGTTGCTCCAGTTGGTCCGTCTGCTCCAGTTGGTCCGTCTGCTCCAGTTGGTCCTGTCGGTCCTTCTACAGTTGACGCAGCTCCAGTCGCTCCAGTTGGACCAGCAGGTCCAGTAGGCCCTGGTAGAGTACTGTAATATGTTGACACCCACGCTGTAGTTGCTATATCAGTTGTATTCGACGAAGCAGCAGGGGTAGTTGACTTAGGCGTACCGCCAAGGAAAGGAGAGTTGTTGAGAGTGTCGTCTATGGTGCTAACAGTCCAAGAGGTATTTGGTACAGTACCATTGCTTATGCCTATTGCTGGAGTTGGTACCTGCACAGTACCAGAGAAAGACGGACTAGCGAGAGGAGCGTAAGAAGTCAATCTGTTATCCAAATAGTTTACAGTTACAGCTCCTCCTGGGTCGTTATTAAGAGGATCGGCCATGTCGCTTATACCAAACCCTCCCATGTCTAGCGCAGAAAACATTGGGTTTGTTAGGCTATTAGCTTGTTGGTAAGAAAGAGTAACTGCGTCCGATGGGGCAGTTGGGGCAGCTAAATTTGTCACTGTAAATCCCCCTGCATTTAAGTTACCGGAAAGAGGATTTGTTACTCCTGATCCTCCTCCTCCTGAGGCGCTGTTTTGAAAAGTCCCGTCACCAAAGATAATTCCGTTAGGAAAAGTCTCTGTACCTTGCGCTACACTAAAGTCTAGTTTGTCTGCAGCAGAGTTGTAGTTAACTGGATTAAAAATGTTAAGTTGCTCGTACGGTTTAGGCTGAGACGACATGATATATATTAACTAGAGAATTTTTTTGACCCCGATTGTTGCGAAACGTTGCTTCTTCTAGTTGATGGAGCAGCGGACGCAGACTGCGATCCTATGTTAGACTGCCTGACTACGAAGGCGTTTGTGTTGAACCCTTTCGCTACGTGATTTATAGGTCCTGTTCCAGGTAGAGAGTATGCTCGTTGTTCACCAGGTGCTGCATTTGTGAATACCATTTGTATAATTTACGAATATAAAATATTTAGTCTAAATATAGATAATGGACGGAGATCTTTACAATCGTTTAATGAGAGAAATAGAGTTAGAGGAGACAGAGCCTGAAAAGAAAAAGAAGACTGCAACAAAGGCTAAGAAAGAAAGTGCTTCTTCTGCTGTCGTAAGGAATATGTATGAGAAAATACCTAAGAAGATGCTAGACGAAGCTGTAAATCCTCACTTCAATAGTCACAAACTTAAAATACCTTTCCGTATGTGCGTAGTCGCCCCTTCTGGGTCAGGGAAAACTAACTTCATAATTAATCTCCTAGCTATGTTCAGTGCCGCTCCTGGTACGTTTCACACTATCTGCGTAGTTACGCGAAACAAAAACGAGCCACTTTACAACTGGCTGCAGTCCCTACATGACGACATAAAGATAGTAGAAGGACTTGAAAATACTCCCGTTCTAGACAAGATGGACAAAGACTTAAACCACATAGTATGCTTCGATGATCTTGTTCTTGCAAAGGACCAATCGAGAATATGCAACTACTATATCCGTTGCCGTAAGCTCAATTGCTCTGTAGCATATCTATCCCAGAGTTATTTCGGTATACCAAAGATTGTAAGGCAGAACTGTTCCTACTTAGTTCTTCTAAGACTAGGAGGATCAAACAGAGAAGTGAATATGATACTGTCTGAAGCAGGATTAGGCGTTACTAAAGAAGGACTACTCAAACTATACGACGAAGCAATAACAAATGCTCCTAAGTTTTCTGTTTTGTTAGTAGACTTCGAGTCCGACCCGAGGGAACGGTTCAGGAAGGGATTTAATGAAATACTACAAGCTCCTACTGAATAGGAATGCCGGACTTTACTAATCCCGGGGATTGTTTTTTAATAGCAACAAATAATTCTAAATTCGTCATTGTCTTTGCTCTCTCTTGTCCCACTGTGTAAGACACGCCACACTGCTCGCTCCATAGCTGGACTAGCTTTTCTCTTTCAGTCAGTGAGTTCTCAGAGGTTTTTCCGTTTGCCTTTACCTCCTTCATTTTCCTCATTATACTGTTGTCAGCGTCATCCCATGACTCATCGTTGGACTTTAGTACGCACTTCATCTGCCAGTTTCTGTTTTCTGGCTTGTAAGCAAGATACACTCTGTTGTGCCTCTCCATAATAAAAGACTCATCGTCCTTTGCTCCAGACTCTCTCTTTCTCTTCTTTCTCTTAACTGCTGCTGCTGGCCTAGACTTATCCCTGCAAGCCCTACACCACGACTGCTTGAATCTCTTTCCATCTTTGTTCTTTTCTTTCTTCCATCCGAACACAGCCTCTACTTCTACGTCACAGCAAGAAATACCGCAATTGCTGCACTTATAAGCTGCTGCTCCGTCGATAATATCAAACAGATCGTTTCTTGCTGTGCCGTCACTCTCGTAGTCAGAATCGCTAAGGTCGTCATCTACTTCTACTTCTTTTTGCTTGATCAGAGCGTTGTTTTCCTTTATCCACTTGTCCAAAGAGCTGCAAGTAGAATGAGCCCGCTTGAAGCCTTTCGAAGCGACAGCAACCTTGCTGTTGAACATGTTGTGAGGGTCAGGTGATCCACTATCGCGAGCGCGAATTGGTGAGTACTCAGGAGATATAGGGCTCATGTAAGAATCTCTTTGCAATGTCATATACTTGTAAGCATTCTGTATATGATATTTCATTTGCGAGATATTAGCGTCTTCCGGTACATCGTCTGTCTGTGTTGATGCGTCACAGGCAGGACGTTTCTGCAAAGCAGCCTGGAGAGAAAAAATAGCTTGCTGAATATTTTCCATATTGGGTTCGATTGTGAGAAACCCATGGATTCTCCTGAACTTTATCTTTTCTTTTTTTAACAGCCCTTGATGTCTCTTTCACTCCCCCTCTCTTCCGTTATGTCTCTTTCACTCCCCCTAGCCGTCTCTTTTGGAATGTGGTACATTCTTTTTCTCGCTCGATCGGAGAGTCTCACACAATCTAAACCCATGACACAAATATGCTCTTTATCTTCTCCCTTTGCTTATTTATTTCTCTTTTTCTTGGGGTCGGATGCATTCTGTACCTATATGCAGCGATATGGAGATGGCAGCCGGGACGGAGAGAAGGACAGTACGGAGGTCGATATTATCGTGGAGAACCATACGCAGCTTGGGAATGAAGAGTACTTTGAAAGAGAGTTAGTTGGCCTAACTTTTTAGTGTCCTAAGTCTGCTAGTTCTAGTAGTATATCATTAGCTTGTTTAGTGTTGACTTTTTTTGCCCTAACTAACTTAACAAGGCTCGACTTAAACTTCTTTACTAATTCGGGATTGTCGTTACCTGCGCCTATCTGTCCTCTTATAACTTCGAACTCGTGAAGTTCCTTCTGTAGTTCTGTCTTCTTCTTTGTAGGCATGTCTTCTAAGTCTTCTATCTTAGCTGCCATTCCTATTCCTGCTAGATACTCCTTCTCTGTGTCGTCTAGAGTAAGTATGTCCTTTGGCTTTGGCCTTTTGCCTACTACAATGCTCTTGAGAACGTTCGCTACGCTTCCTCCTACAACAGATGTCGGTATTCTTCTCTGTTTGTTTCCTTTCGTTGTATACAGAGCTAGTTTGTTATCCTTCAAATCCTGTAAGTCGATAGTATATCGACCAAAAGGAGCAAGGGGTTTTTTGGCAGCAGCTACCTTCTTCTTTTTCCCTGGCGCAGCTAAACCACTGCCTCGGATCGATCTTTGGTACATGTTTTCTACACCAGAAGGAACACTGTTTCTGCCTATAAGCCTTCCACCTTTCACTCCTTCCCCCGAAAATCCCCACAGGTTCGTCCAGTCCTTTTTCTTTTTTTTTGGCTCCTCCTTCTTAAATTCAACGTTGTACTGGCCTAAGTTTTTATTTGTTGTTTGATCTTCTGGATAGTACGCATCAAGTAATTCTTTTTCTTTTTTTGTCAAGTTTTCCGTTGGTCCACGCTTGTATATCATTCTCGTTCCGTCGTCTGGACCGGCTAGTTCGTCGAGAGTGTCTACGCTGCTATCGTCGGACTCTTCGTCGTCGTTTTCTTCTTCCTCAGAAGACTCGTACTGCGGAAGTGGCTGAAGAGAAGGCATATCGTCGAACTGTGAATCGTCTGATGAGTAGCCTCTCAAATCAGCTATCTCAGCTGGTGTCAGTTGCCTAGGTACATTTCCACTGTCGTCGCTGTCACTTCCGTCATCTGCGTTTCCGTTCGCGTCATTGAAGTCTGTCTGCTCAGCTCTCCTGACATCTTCTTGAGTTGCGGTAGGATTACCTGTCTGGTCGTTCACTCTCAAATCGACTTGAGTGTTGGGTACTTGAGGCTCACCGTCAGCGTTTGCCTCCTCAATGGGCGAATTTACACCAGCCATTTGCACCAAAGGATCGATGGCAGTAGGCCTTGTTCCTGAGGCTTGACTCATTACGTCATTTATTATCTGCCTAAACAAGTATTGTGGTACTTTCTTACCGTTCTGCATCATAGACCTAAGAAGTGAGGTCAATCCGTCAGAACCTGCGTAAATAAACTGCTGCTCTCTAAGTGCAAGAGGTTGCACAGCTGCGGTTGAGTTCTCTACTACCTCTCTGTACTTCACAGCGTTTATTGCCTTAAGTGTGGCAAGAGGGATGCCTTGCGTCAAAGTAGCAGAATCGTTTATAGCGTCAGCAGCTGACTCACCTTGTGAAAGGTAGGTTTCCACTGCAGAAAGATTGTATGCCTCATTAGAGATCTTCTTACCCATGTTTAATAGGTAGCCTCTTCTGTACTGCTCTCGAGATAAGTGTGGTGTTAGTGCCTCAGACATAGTATATCTAAAAGAAAGATAATATTTGTGGTAGTTTTGCGCAGAAAAGGTGAGTATTCTTCGCCTGTTTTTCACCCATTTCACCCTTACTATAAACATACAGTATTTTAGGATAATATAAGGGTATGTATACTATATCACTGTAAGTGAAAAATAGATAGAATATAGAGTATAGTAGTATATATTTAGAGATTCTCATGTTCTATGTTCCTTCCGGAACATCATAACATCATTTTGGCCTATATATACAGAGCTAGAACTACAGAATCTTTCACTTTTCACTCGCACTTACCCCATACTGTCTCTTACCGGATGAACCCCATCTCTCGCTGTGTTTTCAGGCTGATTTTGAGTTTCACCGGCTTCCCTGCGTTTCTCACCAGCTCACAATCGAACCCAATTGTTAAACGCAAGTTTAGAAAATATATTTTTATAGTATAGAACAACGATCAACCGAAATGGACTCACTTACTGTACCTGAACCAAACGCCAACTCCTTTCTTCAGCGCAGCACTGTTGTGGAGCGCGTAGATCAAAGGACTCTCGACGCACTCCTCGCGTCTGACTTCCTTCTGGCAGAGTGGACAGCAACGGCTTGCTGGTTCGTAGACAACTTAAAAAAGGTTTATCAAAATGAGAAGAAACAGATTGTTGACTATGCAGCATCTTTCAACGGGGACTGCAACGGTGTCGTTGTATCCTACTATCCTGCTAAGCATAAGTACGGAAGACTTAACGTAGGCAAAAGCCTGGGTTTTACATGCATGAGGAGGCCAGTGAGACACACAGTAGCCACAGAGTACTACGACTTTGATATCGTCAACTGTCAGCCGAGCGTACTGCTGTACATACTGAGCAGCAACGGTTCTCCTGTTCCTGGCCCTCTTCGAGCATACGTTAGCAACAGAAACGACATAATCCAGCTCCACATGGACGCATGGAATATAAAGCCAGAGGACAAGTGGCTTGTCAAGCAGCTCTTTATAAGGCTCTTCTTTATGGGAGGGTACGACAAGTACAGAACAGACATGAGAGCCTTTGGGTATATCCTCCCTTCTGAGCCTACTGGTTTTGTGTCTTCCCTACAGCGCTGCTTATTTGAGGTTGCCAACACCTTAAAGGAGTACAATCCTGTGCTTTACAAAATTGCACAGAACAAGAGAAAGGAAAGCGGACAAGATCACGGAAAGAAAACTCTTCAGACTTTCATGGCCCTCTACTTACAGACAGTTGAAAGACTGATAGTCGAGTTTGTAATGGAGTCTATCCATACAACTACTGACCTCATGAAAAGGCCTGAATGCCCGGGTTTCGTCTTTACTAGCTACGAGTACGACGGATTAAAACTGCTCAAAGAGAACGTAGACAAATACCCAGGAGGAAAAGAGGAAGTGTGCAGGCTTTTAAAGCTCATAACTTTGGAGACAAAGCTTACCCTCGACTGGTCTGTGAAAGATATGGACGAAGCTTTTGACTTGTCCTCAGTAGAACTACCTGAGACTAGTATGATTGATCTCATAAGCGAAATGAAGATGTGCTGTGTTTCTCACCGTATGTTCGCGGAAGTAGTCAAAGCGAGGTTCTCTGACAACAAGTACTTGTACGAAGTGAGAGACAAACAGTGGTACACTTTCGACTCATCAACTGATTCCTGGGAAGCGTCAGATTTCTTCTTACTGAGAGACATGGGGAAAATAGTAGACACTCTGTACAATGTGCCTGCCTTCATGAAGAACGAGAAGTACAAATCTAGGTACGACGAGTTTCTTGCAAAGAGCGGTAGCAGCAGTTGGATATCAGGCGTACAGAAAATGTCACAGTGTGTGATGTACTGTAAGCAGGTCGACTTTGACGTAGAGACGGACTTACTTAACTTTGAGAACGGCGTATACGACATATGCAAGGGAGAGTTCAGGAAGAGGACTATGACAGACTTCATCACCATGACAACAGGGTACGACTACTCAGAGCCGACACCGGTAGACGATGATTACAAGAAAGAAGTTATGTTTGTCCTTAATCAAATACACCCAAACTCAGAGGATCTTAAACTGAACCTTATGATAATGGCATCTGGTCTGAGCGGCAGGTGCTTGGAGAAGTTCTTCGTTTTCAATGGTTGCGGAAGGAACGGAAAGTCACTTCTTAACTCTGCTATGCAGATCATACTAGGTGATTACTACGTAACTGCTGTGACTACTATCCTTACAGAAGACCTACGCAAGAAGTCGTCGTCAGAAGCAAACTCAGCTATTGCGTCTCTTAACAAAACAAGGTACGCAGTATTCAGAGAGCCACCAAAGAATTTGCCTATACAGAATTCAGTAGTAAAGGACATGACAGGTGGTGGCGAAATATCCTCAAGGGAACTGTTTAAGAAAGCCAAACCCCTTCGTATCGACTTCACAGCAGTACTGGAGACTAACAGCAAGCCTCCTTTCGCAGAGACGTGCGGAGAAGCAGAGGCAGAGAGGGTAATAGATTACCACTTTGTTTCTCACTTTACATCAGACGAAAAGAAGCTACAGAAAGGAAAAGAGGAGAACCTGCATATATATCCTCTTAGAACAGAGCTAAAAGACAAGGACTGGTGGAAAAAGAGAAGAATTGCTTTCCTTCATATTCTACTTGAATCTCTCCATGTCCTGCGCGACGCGGACTACAATATAGCTAAGTTTGTCCCTGACCACGTCAAGGAGAGATCGAAGAACTACTGTGAGTCAAGTGTATTGGTTGTTAGGATTTTTCACGAATTGTTCGCCATCCCTGACGCAAAAACAGAAGCACCATACGACGGATGGGACAGGGACATGACAATTTCTAACGCAGTTTCTCACATTAGGAGCTCAGAGAACTTCACTTGCTTACCTGGAAGCATCCGTTACAGCAGAGACGCACAACCGTCTGCTATGAAACAGAGCCTCGAACTTCACGTTGAGGAAAGACTAGAGGCACTTTACGAGTCTCACAGACAGAAGTTCATACGCAATTTTAGGACAAAGTTCGATCCCATATCTGAAGACAGTGCATCAGAGTTTGACTTAGTTTCTACTGTAGATAGTCAGGTAGACACAGAAGTGCTTTAAATCTTAAAAAAATATCTACGTAAGACTTATAGGATGAGAAACCTTATTAGTCCATTCAATCCATCACAAACACAACCCTCTCTTAATAGATTACACTCTATAATCGACATTGACAAGGGCAGAATACCAAACAACCCAAGACTGCAAGGAGGAAGAACACCAGAGGACGTATACGCAACTAAGCCATTCTACTTTGGAGCAAGCAACGTAAGGACTTACAGAAGAGTAAGAGGTGACGGTGCAGGAAGAAAAGATGGCAATGTAGCAAAGGCTATGAGACTCGGAGCAACACTACCAATTGGACTCAGTCAAGGTACTGGATGCTGCAAATCATGTGGTACAGGAAACAGAGGCGGTAGGTTTAAAGGGTAAATTTTTGTAATTAATTTCTTTAATAAAAATATAGGATGCATACCATTACTTTAACGAGAAATAACGTTACGGGTACTGATAACAACCGTTTCGTCTATAATATTCCAGGTTCTAAAAACTTGGAAGGTGCGGAAATTGCGCTTGTAGACTTGTACATGTACTACTCATGGCAGAACATCAACGTCAATCCTTTAGCTAACAATACTCTCTCTATTACTTGGCCAGCTATGACAGAGATAGGTGGTACGAACACTACAAACCAAACCCAGATTGATATAGTCATTCCAGACGGTCTGTACGAAGTGTCTGACATAAACTCGTACTTGCAGCAGTTCTGCATTGACAATAATTACTACCTAATCAACTCTACAACTTCTGAGTACGTTTACTTTATTCAACTTCAGACAAACCCTACTAGGTACGCTGTTCAGGCAAACTCTTTCACTCTTCCAGACGTAGGAGGTGCAGCAGGTGCAATTCCTGCAGGTTACTCTGCTCCAGCAGGAGGACTATTTAACAGTACGTTTACTCCAATTGGTGCGTCTGGAGGAGCTCCTCTTCCTGGTACTTTGCAAGCGCCTGGTTGGTACTTCCCAGCTAACTTTAGCGACTTCGCAGGGTTCTCTCCAGATACCTACTTACCAGGACCAGGACCGTCTGTATACACTACCACAGAAGCATTCCCAGTGGGCAACGCATCTGCTATCTCAACTCAAGCGCCCAATGTTCAGCCAAACAACGTAATTTTCTTAAATTGTAACCTGATTTCCAATGCATACACGAACCCTCAAACCTTTCTTTACCCTGTACCAGCGAAAGTAGGCATTGGAGAACTCATTACAATAGACGCACCGGAGTATGCTTGGAACAAACTCATGCCAGGCCAAGCAGCACAGCTTATTCTAACATTTACGGATGTCGCTGGTCAGCCAATACTACTGCAGGATCCAAACACTGTAATTACGCTTATCATTAGGGACAACGAAGACAAACACCCAAATATTGGACATACAACTACTAGCGGTAAACCTACATCGATGGAGATGCAGAGGTACGGAAATAACCCTATGAACAATCAATCAGATACCCACCACCACAACCTACATAGGAAAATTGGCCCATAAATGATTTAGAGAATGTTGCTGTAATCTATAAATGATGGACAGACTCAACGAAAATAAAATCGGTCAGTTTATAACGGACTTTACGCAAGAACAATCGAAACTGTTTAGCGAACTAAAGGAGGCACCAACACTAGAGCAGGAAGGTCCAATAAAGAAGAAATTGAACGCAGTAAACAGCATGGTTAAGAGCCTGTACGACTTTAGGACGATTTTAAGAAAAGAGAAAGAAAAGGAAATCTAAAATATTGTGTCAATATATAAATGCCACAATATCTATACAGACCACTAGCTATGGGCGCTGCGACTCTTATACACAATGAGTCTAAGCTGAAGTCAGGCAACGCCCAAATTGTACCTGGTACAGGTTTCTCAGTTCCTGAAAGAGTAGCAGAGAAAGTAGGTGATAGATTAGGACTGTCTGGTAGGCTACAGGACAAAATAGGCAAGCTAAAAACAGATGACAAAGCGGCAAAAAAGAAGAAGCAGAAGGAGAACAAGCCTATTGTCTTTTCTATTTAGACGTGCGTTCTCCGAATTTTTTTTCTGGTGATTGAATATAGCATGAGCGGAGATTCACTCGTTTTCGATATGTCCCAGATGACCGAAGGGTCCCCAAGTGTGTTTGTGAAGAGAGACTGGCTTAACATCCAGGATCAACAGAACGGTAACTACGGAGGTAACCAGCTTGTCATAGATACTTCTCAGTTGGCCAACAGTAATAAGTACATGGCATACCGTGAGGCATACTTGACGATGCCCCTTACTCTAGCAGTAACCGCTCCTATTGTAGACGTATCTGCTGTTTCAGTAACATTTGATTTTGACGTTTCTGGTTCAAGCACGTCTGTTATTGGCCCACTGTCTGCGGCCATCTCGCAAGGATTCACAGGAGCATCTGCTACTATTTCAGGAGTTTCACCAGGTACCGCCATAATTGAAAGTATCAGCGAAGACGGTAAATATGTACTCCTCGATAAATCTATTTCAGGTATATCCGGATCGAAGACTTTGGCAATAGCTGCCAATTACACTGGTATGTCCAGTTACTTAGGATCAATTGAGGCAGGTGATCAAACTGACCCAAAAGGACAAGCACAAACTTTCTGTGTTGGTCTTAAGAGTTGGTTCGGTAACTTGATCCACTCTATGACTCTTGACTACGCTGGTACGACCATTATCCAGCAGACTCCTTGGCAAAGCATGTGGTCTATGTTCGGCTTAATGACCACACTTAGCATTAGCGACATTGAGTTGAACGCATCTACTATCGGTTTTTACCCTGACTCAGCTCAAGGATGGTCTTTCCAGTCTGGGGCAAGCAGATCAGGACAAGGTACTTGCAACAACATCACAGCTGGTGCTCTACATGGTCAAGTCGACCCTCTCTCAGGAACAATTGGAGGTAACCCCGGTATGCTTGCACGTTTCTCAAATACTCTTATTAACCCCTCTGCTGTTGCTGGTGGAGCTGACGGTGAAGCTTTTTCCACTCTTCAAACTG
>WLWG01002124.1_pt1 | contig 15786 bp, 8 predicted proteins | sample 6712871 | NCBI WGS metagenome assembly WLWG01 (sample SAMN12718693, study PRJNA515312) | sponge metagenome | isolation source: marine sponge | host: Mycale hentscheli | place: New Zealand: South Island, Marlborough, Capsize Point | collected 2003-05-01
AAAAATAAGTCATCGTGTTTTGGTTTTTAGGTTAATATTTATTTTTGGTTATCTTACTGTCACCACAACAGTATAGGTTTAGTTATAGTATCACTTGTTTTTTATAAAACTTACACTATTCTTCCACAGGTGGTACCGGTGGCATAGGTGGGTTTTGCCAAGTAAAGTATAAATCTTCGTTTACTGGTGTAATTTGTTTTTGTATTTGAGCATCAATACTTGTCTTCATAGTGTCAACATCTAGTGCTCCTTCAAGCCATCCGATAACTACATTTTCAAAAGCTTCAGTATCTGCATATGGTACAAAAGGTTCTCCAGCTACATAAGTAAAGCTTTGAGCACCTATTTGACTTGCTTGATATTGTTGTCCTCCAGACTCTTCTACTCCTTGATAAGTCCAGTGTACTGTGAATATTACATTTTGCTCTCCTTCGGCCTCGATGTGAGCGTTCATCTGATTAATAGACCATTTGTAAGTTATTGCCATTTTTATTGTTTTAATTTATTATTTAAGGACATAATCCTGTTGTTTGTACTATTCCTGCTGTTCCTGTTATTCTATACCAACCAGCTGTGAAAGGTCCAGGTGATGGACCGTAAGAATAATATCCCGCAGATAACGGTGTTGTTCCTCCACTATTACTATAAACTTTATCATTTGTTGCAGGATACGTTCCAGAACCATCGTGATAATATGATTGATTTACACCTTGACTACATATAAAGCTTTGACTTGGTTGACCTGATCCAGATCTAAAAAATGTTACAGTTGAACAATCTTGGTCATATCCGTACCAGCATCCAAAAACATAAGGTTGATTTACAGGCATAATTTAATTTTTAAGGGCATCCACAATATATTCCATTAACAGCACTGCTTGTACTTAAATTGAAAGAAACACAATCATTAGTCCCACAACCCATTTGAGTATTTGGATTTGCATATCCATCAGTACAAGATGAATTGCCACATACCCAATACCTAACGTTTGTATTACCACCCGCTGGTGGATTAACATCATCTATTGTTTGTGTACCACAAGGATTTGCATAAAATACAGTTCCATTTCCAGCTGTTCCAGTGTAGTAAGCTTTAAATATAGTATTTGGGTACGTTCCTCCATCATTATTACTAAATGAAGGCCAACTAATTATAGTAACCTCTGTTGGATTTGATAACGTTCCAACAGGGTTAGGTGTACAATTTGTGTTTAACGTTGGATAACTAACTGTAGAACCATTTGCTTGACCTCCATTCATCATATCATACATAGATATTGTACCCATATTTTGAGTACCATTATAGTCTGCATGTTTAGCTTCTCTTGCCATTTTTTGCATTGATAACGATCCTGAAGTTGGTACTGCCATTAATTATTACAATTACATTTATTTGACTTTAATTCCTCTATTTCAGCTTTTAATTCTTTTATTGCTTCAAGTAATATAGGTGCTATACCTTGATGTCTCATTGAAAGCATACCGTCTTTATTTTCTCTTACAAGTTCTGGCATAACTTTTTGTACATCTTGAGCTATAAAACCAACGTCTTCTTTTATATCTAATATACTGTCAGATTTTTTCCAATCAAATGTTACACCTTGTAGTTTACTTACCTTATCTAAGGCTGATTCAATAGGTTTTATATTTTCTTTTAACCTAATATCAGATGGTGAACCATATGCTACTACATCACCCACAACAGTTAGAGAGGTATCAGTAAATAATGCTGAAGCTAGCATGTTGGTACCATCATAACTTCTTACTGCAAATCTATATGCTGATATTGTAGCACCAACGCTAGATTGATCATATAAAGTAGCTGTGCTAGTTGTAGGGTTTGAATGAGTAGTTCTAAACCTATATGAATCTGTAACCGCATCTCCAGTAATTGTAAAATCTCCAGTATAAGAACCAGACATAGTTAAAGTTCCTGAGGTTGTAAAAGTACCACCAGATAAACCATTACCAGTTGCAACACTTGTAACAGTTCCAGTACTTGTATTTGGTGCGGTCCAAACTAAATTGTTACTACCAGAAGCTTTTGATAAATAATAACCAGTGTTTGGAGCTGCTACCGTTGGCATCCTCCAAAACGTATTAGCTATAGTAGCTGTTGAAGTTGGACCTGTTAAATCCATATGGCCATTACCATATAACTTAACTAATGTATCAGTTACTCTAGCGTTTCCACTGCTTGAGTTTAAATATTCATTTATAAGTGCAAAATAATAAGTTGCATTGTCTGCTGGTGTAACACTACCAGGGTTAAAAAATAATTCATTTTCCCTGCTTCCACCTGAATTATTATAAGCAAAAGCCATACCTTGAGTATTTGTAGGGGCTGCACTTGCCGCGTTACCAGCTACATATAAATAACCAGACGCACCAGAACCATTCATTGTTATAGAAGTACTAGTTGTGCTTCCTCTACTACAAACATTTTGTAAAGTGTCAGTTTCACTATATGAAGTTATATAGCCACTATCATTAGTCCACATCGATATATTACCCGACTTATTAGTCAAAGTGCTTGTGCTTACATTAGAAACTAAAGTTGAGCTTGCACCAGCTGGTAATAACATTGTGTTAGTAACACCAGCACTGTGAGGTTGTGATTTTAACAATTGTCCGTGAGTACCAGCATAACACATTAATTTAATTCCACCATCAACACTACCAGCACCATCAATTTGTAATATAGCTGCAGAAGGTGAAATTTGATCAATTACAGGTGTAGTTAATGTTTTGTTGGTTAACGTTTGAGTACCTGTTAATGTAACTACAGTGCTATCTATAGAAAATACATTTGTATTTGATAAGCTTAAACCTGTTCCAGCTGTATACTGTGTGTCATCATTAGGCGGCGTGGCCCAAGCATTATCACCTCTTAAAAAAGTCGAACTACTAGCTGTTCCTGTTGCTGATAAATCTAATGTTGTTTGAGCCGAAGCAGCATTAGGTGTTGTTTTTATAAAGGTTCCAGCTGTTAATTGTATTGTTGATGCAGTACCACTACTTGGTGTTATAGTTACATTAGTATTATTACTACCAGGAGCTGCCACACTAAGAGTATAAGTTATAGGTTGAGTGTCAGCATCTACTCTCCAAGCTGGTTCACCAGATCCGTTTGTTTTCCAAACTAAATTAGCATCTGTAGCCGCTGGAGCCGCAACATAACCTGCCACAGTTACCGCATTTGCAATCCAAGTGTTTGGTGGTACACTAAAGCTTTTATCACCATTTAAATAATATGTCCCTCCTTGTGTTCCAGCAGCAGGCGCAGGTACAAGACCAGCTGTTCCCGCGGCATTAGCTGTAGAAGAAATAAAATCATCATATGTTGTTCCAGTAGGTACAACCCACGTTGCATCACCTCTTAAAAATTTATCAGCATGAGGATTTGGCAGTGTAGGTACTAAGCCATCTGCACTCGTCGTAACAACACTATAAGTGGTGTTAGGTGATGTTAAAGTCATTAAATATGGATCTAACGTAGTACCTGCTCCTGTTAAAGCAGTTCCTAAAGCTCCTGTTGCAGTTTCAAATTGTAAAAATTCATCATTAGCTATTGTTTTATTTACAGGTGTACTTTGTGTATCTCTTATTTTCCATTGATAACTTCCAGCTGAACTATTAATAGTAAAAGCAGTTGCTGAAGTTCTAGTTACTGTGGTTGCGCCAGTTCCAGTGATAGTTATATTATCAGGACCACCACTACCAGCTAATTTAAGTATAGGATTATTATTTGATCCACTGTTTTGTTCTACAGATAAATCATATGTATTTTGAGTGTTTGTATCCGGCGATGTAAGCGTCATTAAATAAGGATCATTTGTTGTACCTGTACCAGTAAGTGCCGTACCTAATGTTCCTGTTGCTGTAACAAATTTTAAATATTTTGAATTATTAACTGTTTTATCTGCGTCTGCAAAATCTCTTACATACCAAGTTGTATTTTCTTGAGTGTCTGTCCACGGAACATTAGCAAACATTTTTTCTGAACTTAACTGTATTGCATAATTTCTATTAGTAGCATCTGTAGTATATCCTATCTGCACACCACCTCTTGTTCCGTTTGCAGCAAGCGGAAGTGTATATGTTCCAGGTGGAACACTCCAAGTGTTTGCACCACTTAAAAACTGTGTTGCAGCAGTAGCTGGAGTACCACTTAATCCAGTAGCTGATAAATCTATTGTACCAACAGTTACAGCTCCAGTAGCAGTTGCATTTTCAGTTCCAGCAGATATAAATGTACCATTAGTATTTGTAAATGTAGTTACACCTGCTCCTGTGTAGCTAGGAACATCCCAGGTGTTATCTTTACTTAAAAATCTTGTAGTAGTGTCAGAATTTCCATTAGCAGCGCTTAAATCAGCTGTAACAACAACATTACCAGCTGTAGCTGTATTAGGAGTTAAATTTATATAAGTACCATCAGTTGTGTTAACAGTTGTAACACCAGCTGTAGATGAGGGAACTCTTGTCCAAGCGCTACCATCATAAACACACCAGTCACCAACATTCCAAGAATTTGGTGCTACACCTGATCCGTTTGGTGCGGCTGAACCCGCGACACTAACTATGTATAACCAACCGTCGGATGGTGTTAAAGTTGTTAAATCAGGATTACCACCTCCAGTTCCGCTAGCATCCCACGTTCCTTTAAATTGTAATCCAGTTGGTATCGCTGCCCAAGTACCATCACCTTTTAAATATGTTGAAGTTGTTCCACCTTCTGGTACATAACCAACATTTGTACCACCAACATATTTGTGTGATGTTAAAGTTAATTCTCTATTTGTTATGCTTTCCGAAAGAGGTGCACCTGTTGAATTTGCTATAGCTACAGTTACTCCAGTTATACCGGTATCAGTATCTGTACCTGTTAAAGTTATAGTATTGCTAGACTGTGAAGCTACAACACTACCCGCACCTAATATTAAAACTGTTCCACCACTATTACTTAGTAATACACCAGAATCAGTATTATTTGATCCAGCACCTGTAATAGTTTGAAACGGATTTTGCGTATCTGTCCAAGGTACGTTAACAAGCATTTGTTCAGCATCCAAAGTTACCGCATAATTTCTTGCCGAAACATCTGTGGTATAACCTATTTTAACACCACCTAAATCTGTAGTTGTAGCAACAGGTAGTGTGTAAGTTGTATCTGTCCAAGGGACGTTAACAAACATTTTTTCGCTACTAAGTTCTACAGGATAGTTTTTTGCATTTTCTACATAACCTATTTGTACACCACCTCTTGTACCATTTGCTGCTAAAGGTAAAGTATATACTGTATCAGTCCAAGGAACATTAACATAAGCTTGTTCATTACTTAATTCTAATGGATAATTTTTACCAGCTTCTGTGTAACCTATTTTAATACCACCTAATGCTATATTTGTGGCAACCGGTAAAACATAAGAACCTGGTATTGTAGATATTAATTGTAAGTTACCTGCACCATCAATAAATTGGGTGTTATTACCAGAACCTGTAACAGTTAAAACTCCACTTGTTGTTATAGGTGAATTAGTCACAGAAAAAGCTGCAGGCATTGATAAACCAACACTTGTTACACCTTGAGAAGTGTTATTTATCCATTGAGTACCTACATTTGTCGATGATAATATTTGACCAGTAGCTCCCGGTTGATTAGATGAATCATAGTACCTTCCAGATACTTTTATATCACTTGTTATAGTAATAGTATTTGTAGTTGTTGCTCCTAAATTTGTAACTTGTTGTAAATTTTGAGCAGCACCACCACCACCGCCAACTAAATCTAGTATACTTTGTACAGTAAAACTAACCGTAGGCTTATTTTTAGGAGAATTGTCATCGTCTTCATCATGTACTATTGTACCGATTAATAAGTCTGCCGGTTTTGGCGTATTTAAAGGATACGAATATATTATTGCCATTTATTATTTGTTTTCTAATTCTTTTACTCTAGCTTCTAACTCTTGTATTGCTTTAACTAATATAGGAACAAGAACAGAATATTTTAATGATTTTACTTTATCACCTTGTGGATTTAAATCATCTTCCACTAAGCCAGGAAATACTAATTCTGTTTCTTGTGCTATTAATCCAATTTGTTTTAAATCATCTCCTATAAAATTAAAGTTTTTAACTTTTAATTTTTTAACATCTTCTAATTTAGGTGTTGCATCAGTAATATTTTCTTTTATAGTTTCATCTGAATACTGACCATAAGAATTATTTCTATTTCTTAAATTACCATTTAAATTACATAAAAGCATGTTTGTATCAGATCCAGAAGTTGGAGCAGCTTGAAAAACCATATGATAACCACCAGCATTCATTGAAGCAGATGTGTATGATAATAATCCTGTTGGGTTACTTACACCATTAAGATTGTTTTTAATACCAATACCATTTGCACTATTTATTTGTATATTTAACTTACCACCTATATTACCTGAATTAAAACCTATAGCTACATCTTGATTGAAATAACCATTTTGACCAGAAAATGTTCCAATAAGCGTCATAGCATTCATATAACTTGTAGCGTTTGTATTTAAATAATAAGTACTGTTATTATTCATATACAAATGACTATTTTTTACTTTTCTTAAATCCCAAGCCGCCCAGTTACCATTTAAAAATCCATAACTAGTACCAGCCCCGTAAAGTTGCCAAACGTGAGTTCCATTACTAGCGTATCCGGTTATACCTGCATCACTACTACTAGCACCTTGTATTTTTAAATTACGATCGTTATATGTGCTAATAGATATTTGATTATTAATTTTAATAAGAGCTGATTTATCATTATGCATTCTGTACCATGATCCCCAACTGGTTCCACCCCATATACCTCTTACATACATATTATTAGGATCACCAGCTCCTAGCGCAACTTGATACCCATACTTATTACCTGAGGCTTTATAATGCAAAGATTGATAACCATTCCAATGGCTAGTACCAGATGGTTGACCAGTAGGATTACTCCATACGTCAAAAAATCCGGATCCATAACCAGCAAGTGTGGAGTTCATGTTAGTAGCACCCCATCCAAAAGTTCCTGTCAAGTAATTGGTATCAGTAGTATGGTCAAGTCTTCTAAAAGTACTATATGATAAATTAAATTGAGCTCTTGCTGTTGCTAAATCACAATATTTTACCATTGTAGAATCACTCATTAAAACACGTGATGGAGCAGTGTTACCTAAGTTTGGTGTAACAGTTAAAGTTACATTACCACTTGCATTCATTTGAAAACCTGTAACATTATTACATCTTAATTCCGTTACAGTTGCACCATCTGTTCTAAAAGTCCAAGCACCATCTTTATCTAATAAACCAAACTGACCACTTGTTTCTGAGTATAAATAACCCATAATAGCACCATTATGACCATTTCTAAGTCTTATACCTTGAGTTCCATTTAATCCAGTATCCCAATAGCCACCTTGTGAATACCAATGGTTACCTGTTGCTGAATTGTATAATCCTTCACTACTATTACTGTTTCTAAACCAAGAGCTGTTATATATGTTGTTTGCACCAGTTATTGATTGACTGCCCATGTTAAGACTTCCAGTCATAGTACCACCCGCTAAAGGTAAATAAGGTCCTCCTTGAACAGGATTAGGTAAATTACCAGTGTGCCATATTTGTTTAGCTGTATTCCAACTACCACCTTTACCCGCTCTTAAATACCAGTTTTCATAAACAGTTGTAGTAGAAGGTCCAATAATTTGCCAACTAGCATAACCATCAGTCCAACCTTTCATTTGTATTAACGACTGCCAATTACCATTACCAGGAACTTGATTTGTAAAACGCATCTTCATAGCATGATCATTTTCAGCATTTGGAGCTACATCACCTGATCTTGAATCTTCTATTTTGTATGCTGTTGGTGTCCATATTCCACTATAAGATCCGTTTAAAGAAACAGTACCTGTAGTTGTAATTGTACCACCAGTTATTCCATTTCCTGTAGCAACTGAAGTTACTCCACTAACTGTACCAGCTGGAGCATAATAAGGATCAGTCACTTGTGTTCTAAAAGTAGCAGGTGTTACATATCTAATATAAGCATCATTAGAGGCATATATTCTACTTACAGTTGAAGTTGTTGCTCCAGAAGTAGTATTTATCCACCCAAAATCTACATACCCATGTACGTTTGTTCTAACTATTCTATTTGCATTATTGTTTCTTGCGGTTTCTATTGGAAGACTATTGAAAGTTGCGGCTGCAACATTACCTGCAAAATTTGCGGCATTCATATTTGAAGTACTTTCTGGCTGAACAAAATATGTTGTACTGTTATTTAAATACAACCCACCACTATTATTTTTTCTCATATTCCACGCGCCCCATTCAGTTCCTAAAAACCCATAATCAGTTCCGCCTCCAGAAGCATATAATTGCATTTGCCAAGTATTGTTTGAACTTCTTAATGCAAGTCCACTCGCGGTAGTGTAAGTAGAATTTTTAATTATTAATTGATTATTGGTTGTATCAAAAGTAGTAGTATTTGTGCCTGAACCTTGTAGCGTTAAAAACCCACCAACAGTAAATGATATTCCACTTGCTGTAGCTGTAGCTCCTGTAAGTGTACCACCAGCTAAAGGTAAATAAGGACCACCAATAACAGTTGAAGCATCAACCCAAGTCGGGGCTGCATTACCATTTGATTTTAATATCTGCCCAGAAGCTCCATGATTGCCATTAAACTGTATAGCACCAGTAGAGTGAACGTCAAATATCCCGTTTATATTAGATAATGATGCCATTATTTATTTTTCAATAATTCAATTTCTGCTTTTAGTTCTTGTATTGCTTTTAATAAAACTGGTATTGTTTCAGTGTATTTCATACCTATTTTTTCATCTTCCATTTCTTCTACAATTTGCGGAAAATCTTTTTGCCAGTCTTGAGCAATAAAACCTATTTTTTTATTTTTATCTTCATCATCAATTAAGTTATACTCTACACATCTATAGTTGTTTATTTTATCTAATACATTTCCTATAGAATTTATATTTTCTTTTAAGCTTTCATCAGAAGAAGCAGTCCACGCGGTCGAACTGTAATTAGTTAACTGTACTTTTGATGTACCTGAAGTACTACCTGGTTGTGCTGCTGATCTAACAGAAAGCACTTGACCTAATGCCATCATTGCCCAACCACCAGCGGTGTTTGTCCAGAAAATACGACCTGAGTTACCACTAGAACTAGTATCTGGGCCTAATTCAAGACCTTGTGCACCGCTTGATATTATTGTAAGTTTTGCGGAAGGGGTAGTTGTTCCTATCCCAACATGAGCTAGACCAATTTCAGTTGTATGACCAATAGTCATAGTAGAAATTAAAGCATAACCACCACCACCAGTGTGTCTACCACAATAAAAAGTCATTCCACCAGAATATCCATTAGTAGTAAAAGATCTTATTTCTCCCATTTCATATGTTCCTGTACCTGCATCTGCCCGATCTTTTGTAAATGCAAGTTTATCTATTTCACCACTACCTGCTTTGCTTCTTGAATCTATACGTATATTTCCTGTAACTTCAAGTTTTTGATTAGGCGAAATCGTTCCGATTCCGACGTTTCCATCTCCTTCAATAGTCATTTTTGTTGATCCAACAGTATTAACAGTTGGAGAAGTAACAAATTTAATATTAGAGCCTCCGTTTGCTGTAGTATCACCTCTCATTATTATTCTTGCGTGACTCAAGCCTGTATCTTTAAAACCTCCAGTTTCAGGGTTTCTATTTATGTCTATTTCTAGACCTATGGAATTAGAATTTAAATACCCGTTTATACCTGATGTTAATTGAAGCACGCCGTTAGCATCTATTCTCATTTTTTCAACAGAGCCAGAACTTCTAAATATAATTGAACTTGGATTAGGTATTGCATCAATATATGTATTTGTTCCGTCTGATTTAAATCTAGCTGCTGATGCTCCTCCTACATGAAGATCACCTGCAAAAGTTGCTTGTGATGGTTTAATCACTAAAGCGTTTGTTGTTGCGCCATTTACGTTACCCGTGCTTGTTTTAAATTGCCATTCACTATCAGTAGAGTTAGAAGAAAAATAAACGCCAATATCCATACTTCTACCAGCTTGATCTAATTCTAAAATATTACCGTCAGGTGCAGTAGTTATTTTATATATACCATCAGTAGTTACATCACCTGCAAAAGTTGCATTACTAGTCGTGTCTATACTAAGCCCATTTCCTGCTCCACTTGCGCCATTGTTATATCTAAAATTTAATATTCCTCCACTATTCCATATATCCCAACCTGCATTATCATAATCTTTTAAAACAATTCCTGCGGTTCCAGCACCTACACCATTTCTACCAACTACACCTAAAATTGTTCCTACACTTGCAGGCGAACTAACAGAACCACCTACATTCACATTTCCTGCAAAAGTTGCAGCATTAGTACTATTATCAATACTAAATACATTAGTATTATTAGTTGAATTTCTTATATTAAAAGTTGTATTATCAACACCTGTTAGTCCACTTGTTATATTCCATATTTGAGCACCTCCTGATCTTATAATTCGCAAACCAACACTTTCTCCTGTACCAATATCGTTTTGCGTTACTGTTATCATACCCTCAGCAGATATTGAAGATGAAGAAATAGTGCCTGCAAAAGTTGCATCACCGCCGGTATTTATAGTTAACCTAGGTGAACTAGCACTAATATCATATATAGTGTAATCTCCTCCTGGATTTGTATAAGTAAGAAAAGTTTTACCATTAGCACCTGTAGATGTTAAAGCTATTGAAGCAACATTTGAATTTGTTATAGATACTCCACTTTCAGTGCTTGACGCATTATTTATAGGTGCTAAATTACCTATTTTTAAAAAATCTCCATCAGTAAATAGGAATTTGCCATTTATATTTGATAAGTTTGCCATATTATTTTATTCTAAAACCCATTCTGTTCCGTTATATATATAATATTCTTCTTCCCACAGCACCCTGTCTCCAGTTACTGCGCCGGGAAATAATACGTCTTTAGGTATACTCATAATTTTTTTAATAAACTCCAGTTAAATTGTTTGATGTGGTTTCAGCTGTTACATAAGATGTTCTCCAGGGATAAGGTGTATAGTATTGAGAAAAATCAATAACAGGCTGCATGTAAGTATTCTGTCTTAAAACAATAACACAATAACCATCAGATGATGTGTATGGTGATTGCATAAAACCAGCTGTTCCAAAATTTGAAACTTGTAAACTAGCAAAACTGCCACTCCAGTTGTGAAACATACAGGTACCGTGACCAAAACCTGGGTAAGAACCATAATATGCATAACCTTTTGCTTCAAACCCACCCATTATATATTCTGTATTTCCAGTAGAACCACCACCCATCCATAAATTTGTTTTTATATGTCTATATGCATTTGTACTTGTTATAGGTCCGCAATGATACCAACCCCGCATAACTCTTTTATTTTTAAGTGGACCTTGTACATCAAGAGTTGTGTTACCACTAGGTCCTGAATTAGTTACACCAGTAGGTGATACAGTTCCGATTCCTACGTTTCCTATAGAATTAATAACCATTCTAGTAGTTCCATTATACCAAAATATACCACCAGGTGGAACTATACTTGCACTTGAATTACTATCACCAACTCCATTTACCCAATAACCACCACCAGTTCGACTATTATTCATTTTAATATGTGAACCGTTAGCGTCAGCTTGAGCTAAAGTTATTCTTTGGTTATTAGTATTATCAATACCCATACCAACATAACCATTACTTCCAATCTTCATTGCTGTGGAAGGGCTGGTGTTTGATGCGTCTGCTGTTTGAAAAGTAATAAAAGAGCCCCCTGCTGGACCTTGTATATTTATTCCGCCCCAAGATTTTGATGTATCATACCAATCTCCATCTACCATATCTCTTTGAGTAGACAATTGTAAACTAGTACTATCAAAATTAATAAAAGCTGCACTAGCTGTACCAGATGTGCTTTCTAATTGTATTTGTGGACCACCAGCGTTAGAAGTTTCTATATGTAAAATATTATCAGGCAAAGCCGTTCCAATTCCGACGTTCCCGTTAGCAAGAAGATTTACTAAAAAGTTATTAGCATAAAATCCAAAGGTTAATGTATTATTTACTGAGCCAGACCCAGCATATTTAAATCCGATATAAGCCTGATTATTGGATCCTTGTGCTTGACCAAATAATTTTATTGCAGTTTTACCAACTCCTAAATTAGGATAAACAGCAGACGAAATCCAGTTAAAAGTTTGACTTCCGGCTGTAGCCTCTAATCTTAGCATAGCAGTTCCATCTGCTCCACTGCCTGCAATTGTTAAAGGTGCAGTGGCATTTGTCGTTCCGATTCCGACGTTGCCTGAGGTTAAAACAGTAAAACCATTAGGATCAGAAACAGAATTTCCTGCGCCGTAAGCACCAACTCCTAAATGAAACCCGGTTGAATCAGAACCCATCCAAGTAGAACCTGCATTTGTATTGGTTCTACCCATTTGTAATTGAACTCCACTATCTACAGCTTCAATATCTAAGGTAAAATCAGGCGAAATCGTTCCAATACCTACGTTACCCAATGAATTAACTACTAAATGTGGTGAATCCATACCAGCCCCAGCTTTTACACACCAGTAAGGTTGTGTTTGATTAACACCCATACTGAAATTATTAGTTCCAGTATTTGTTATATATTGATTATAAATCCAACCACTAGCGCTTGTTGTTTTCATTGCTATAGAAGGATTTGAAATATTATCTATAGTTAAACCACCATACGTTGTTAAATTAGCTGTAGCATTAATTAGTGCATTACCTCCGTCTGTAACGATGAATTTATTATTTAAATTAGATAAATTAGCCATATTTTATTGTTATGATACAACCACAGTGTTAGCATTGTCAAAACCTACTTGAATAGTATAACTTACCGTTTGTGTAGCTGTTGGTGTGATTGTACAAGCAACTGCATCACCTGTGTTTGTAACTGTTGTGTTAGCAAAAGCAACTGTAAAATCAGGCGTTCCTGTTGTTTCTATTATTTTATTATAAACTGTTGCGGTATTAGATTTATGTGCCACTGTATATTTTTTAGTACTACCACCAGCTGTACCAGATGTTAAAAATACATCGAATATCATTTGTCCAGTTGTAGTTCTTTTAATTAAAAATAATTGAGCAGCTGTTGTTCCAGTGTAATTTACACTACCGTTAAATATACCAGATTTTCCGCCACCATGAATTATACTACCATCAACAGTTAAGTTACCGTCGATTTCTACGTTACTAGCAAAAGTTGCGTCTTTTGAAATACTAATAGCATCTGTTGTAAACCTTATATTGTTACTTGTATTACCAATATGTTGTATATATTCTGCTAGATATACTGTATCAGTAAAATTACCTGTTGTTCCACTTATACCACCAGAAGCACTAACATTACCTGTTACACTAATCCCTGTACTTGTGGTTGCAAACTTTAAAGAATTATTATGGTATAAATTTACTGCACCATCAGTAATAAACCTTGCCATATACTCAGAAGCACCTTTATTTATTTGTACTTCTGTTCCATCACTTTGTATACTTAAAACCCCTGTTCCTACTTCATTGATATAACTATTACTGCCATCGTGGTATATTTGAAGGTCTTGCGAAGCACCAAATTTTATTTTACCATTAGCGCCATCATTGTACATTAATATGTCTTTATTAACCATTAATGATGTAATTCCACCATCTAATCTAAAGTATTCAGTAACACCACCAGAACCATCGTCTGATCTGAATATTATATCTCCATCATCAGTATTTTGTGTAAAATATAAATCACCTGTATAATTTTCTATGTTACTGTTATTTGTAGTACCGTTGTGATATAATCTAAGATCATCAGAAGCACCAAATTTAGCTTTTTTATCATCATCCCACTTTGCATCTTGTAAAAACCTACTTTGAGCTTGACCACCATCTAATTGAAAATAAATAGTATCTCCACCTGAGCCATCATCTGAAGCAAAGCTAATATCTCCATCATCTTGTAATTGTGTAAACTGTAAATTACCAGTTAAATTTGTTATTTGAGAATCTGTTCCGTTATGTTGTATAGTTAAATCATTGCCAGCACCAAATTTTACAGCTTGGCTATCAGCCATAAGTATGTTATTAGCACCTGATGTATTACCAACAGCTAAAACCGCAGATAAAGATCTTGCAGGGTCTAAAGCTATAATACTAGATATTGTAGCTTGTTTAAGCACGTCTGAGTTTTCACTATCATTTATAAGTATAGTATCAGCAGCTACAGGATTTGTTTTAACCGTAGCTAGATGTACTAAGTTGTTTGTGTCAGAAGTTACAGCTATTGTAGGGACAGCAGCTGTACCAGCTACAGTTATACCGTATAAACCAGTTACACTTGTTACTGTACCAACTGTTGGTGTTGTCCATGTGTTTGCTACACCTACTCCACCTCCAGATGTTAATACTTGACCAGCACTACCATAACTAGAACCTAATGATAAACCTTTTGCTAATATTAAGTTTTCCTCTAATGTAGTGTTACCTTTCATTAAAGTTGTATCAGCACTTGTATTACCAAATGTGTTATTACCTTGTGTTGTAAAGTCTATAGTATCGGCTATAGTAACTACACTACCATTATCTGTTATTGTAGAATTACCTATTGTTTGATTAGTTAACCATTTAGTCATGGTGTTAGGTGTACCTGTACCACCAGCTAAACTTGAATTATCTATTTTTTGCCATTCATCTACTCCACCACCAGCACCATCGTCTGCAAATATCACCCAGTCTCTAACATCCCAGTCATTAGGCGTTGTACCAGCTCCGTTAGGAGCGGCTGAACCTGCGGTATCACAAATATAAAAATGACCATTTACTTTATAACTTGCTTGTGTTAAATCAGGTGTACCACCTCCAGTACCAGCAGCACTCCAAACACCTTGATAAACTAAACCTTGAGGTAAATTTGTTATTTGCCCTTGTAGTTTTTCTAAAGCTTCTATAATACTATCACCATCAGCAACAGAACCACTGGTTGCGTTGAATCCAGCTAACTCTTTATTGTATACAACACTGTCTGATATAGTTGAAACTAAAGGCACATTGCCACCATTTGTGTAAGTTACACCAGCGGCAACAGTATCACCTGACATAGAAACTGTACCTGCTGCGGCTAAAGCTGTGGCTGTATCTGCGTTACCTTGTAAAGGTCCAACAAAAACAGTTGATGATATACTTGCATAGCCTGTATATGTACCAGATGATCCTGTAAATGTACCATCTGTTAATATGCCACCAACTTCTAATTCACCACCTATAGCTACTTTACCAGTTGCACCACCTGCAAATGTAAAACCTGCAGCACCAGTTATAGTTTGGGCACCATCCCAGTATGTAACTTGATTAGCAGCACCTGTACCTGTTACAGATGTACCTGATAAACTAATTAAAACTTCTTTATTTGTATTATTCCAAGAGGTTGATATATTAGTATCACCTTTGAAATGTATTTGATTTCCATTTACTACAGTATAAGGACTACCTGCTCCACTGTCGGCTTCTACTAACCATGAGTATGGTGTTGGGTTTGGATCATTTATCCAATTAGTACCTGACGCACCTGTTGAAGAAAGTATTTGACCAGCAGTACCAGTATCTCCACTTGAATCAGTATAGCTGTTAGTATTTACTATACCATTTAATGTACCTATACCTGTAGCTTCA
>WLWG01002130.1_pt1 | contig 15752 bp, 14 predicted proteins | sample 6712871 | NCBI WGS metagenome assembly WLWG01 (sample SAMN12718693, study PRJNA515312) | sponge metagenome | isolation source: marine sponge | host: Mycale hentscheli | place: New Zealand: South Island, Marlborough, Capsize Point | collected 2003-05-01
GCTGAGCTGATCGACGCCCAGAGAAGTTACAGTAGTCATTTCAATAACAATACAGAATAATTGTCTAGTTCAATTTTAACAATAGTCGCAGTTATCAAGCTACGACCAAGTCACCAACATAGAGTTGACCAAACGCTAGACCGGCGTGAAGGTTCAGTTGGTTGCGTGCAGCTTCTTCAGCAGCTTGTGCTGTAGTAATAGAAGCTTCTGCTGCTAGAGCACGTACTTCTTCAGCAGAAATAGCAGCATCACTATCTGCTTCATTCTGGTTTACGTCAGATTGAACACCAGCAACAGCTGCAGTTAATGCAGTAGCAGTAGTGGGGTCAGCTTCAAGGACAGCAATGCGAGCACTTAAGGCACTATCAGCAGAACCACGGGCAGCAGTTTCAGTCGTAACCAATGCGGTCACTGCATTCGTCACAGTGGCATCGCCAGACGCTACTTGAGTGTCGGTGTAGCTATTAGCAGAAGCGAGAGTAGCTGCATCTGCTGCGATGCGTGCATTCTCTTCAGTTGTAATAGCAGCAGCACGAGCCACGCCTTCTGCATCAAGCAAAGTTTGCGTCGTAGGGTCAGCTTCAAGTACATCTAAGCGACCAGACAGTGCAGTATCAGCTGCGGCACGAGTGGAACTTTCAGTTGTAATGCTTGTCGTCAAAGCGTCGGTGACATTAGTATCACCAGCAGCAAGAGCATCACCGATTTCCTTGAGCGTATCAAGAGCTGCGTCAGCGCCATTCGTTAGGTTACTGATGCTTGTATCGGTGTAGGTATTAGCACTAGCAAGAGTGGCGGTATCACCAGCAGCAATAGCTGTATTAGCTTCTGTTACTTGAGAATCTTTCGCAAGCTTAATCCATTGCCCAGCATGTGCGTAGAATTGAGCACCATCAGCGTGACTATGTACGACACGTCCATGGTTACTAGCAGCAGCAGGGAACGCAGATTGATCTGAATATAGCCACATATCAGAAGCAATTAAAGCATCAACCCGAGCTGCTTCAGTTGTAATCTGCGTTGTTATTGTTGTAATAAAATCAGCGTCATCACCAATTGCTTCTGCTAACTCATTAAGAGTATTTAGCAAGTCAGGCGAGCCACCGAGAATATTACTGATTGCGGTATCAGTGTAAGTATTAGCAGAGGTAAGGGTTGTGCTATCTCCTGCTGCTAGTGCAGTTTCTACAGTAGTAATAGCTTCAGCTTCCCGCGCTGCACCGGTAGCAATAGCAGCTTCAAGAGCAACACGGATTGCTTCACGTGCTGTCTCGTTAGAAGCAGCAGCAGCACTACGGCTATTAGCAGCATTCGTTGATAGTTCTACAAGGTGTCCGCCTGGGGTTACACCATCGTGGATACGTAGAGCTTTAAGTCCGGTATCTACAGTGACCTCCCGCTCAGCACCCACAAAGACTTCTGCTTGTGCTGTTGGGCCACCACGTAATTTAAGTTGGTCAGCCATAATTAATTCAAGTCGTAAAGTGCGCTTTCAAGATTGAGGTCATAGAAACCATCGGCTAGTTCATAACCGCCAAGGTCTAAGTTTGGACGATGCTCAATAACAAACGTTGCCCAAGAACCAGTAGGTGAAGCAGAGAAACAAGCAACCGGTCCAGCTCCATACTCTTTATATGTAGGTGCTTGACTAGGACGAGTTGGGAAGATGTACTCAGCATCAACTGTTGTTGAATCGTGTGCTGTGAGTGCCATCCGTTTGACACCACGATGGTAGTCAATACGGAAGGTGACGTTACCGTCGTAGTCACCACGGATTTCTACATCAGCACTAGCAGGGATGACAATATCAATGTCATCACAAGCACGGGTGATGTGCATTTTAAATACACGAATGTACTCAACATTGTTTGCTTTCTTGTCCCACCACTTGGGGAACAGGAAGGTATCATCAATAGTTCCTACTTCATCAGAGGAGAACTCCGACGCTGTATCAGCTGAGTGAATACCTCTAACTTTTAATGTGGCCATTCGTTTGTATTAGACCGTCATTACTATTGTATAACTAACGTGTTTCAAGCCACATCTTCTTCTCGTCAAACTCAGTCCAGGTGCAGTTACCCCGACCGACTAAAGCTCGTTTGTTTGTTTCGTTGTAAGCGCCGGTTGGGTTTGAACCTAAGCCGAGACGAATGCCAGAGATTCCACCTTGAAGCTTATCTTTAGTCACTCCTCCGTCGGCTCTTTTAAGTTGTATTTGAACACGTAGACCCAAGAAGTGATATTCGCCGTTGCAAACTTGAGAGCGGTCGCTGCTGCTTAAAGCGTAGCCAAACACACGTTTATCGCTACCACGCACGCCTCCCATTAATTCTAAATCGCCTAGCTTCTGTGTCACCTTTTTGATGCTGATATAACCACTAGGGTCACGGTATCTAATCGCAACTTTCTCAACACGAGCGTAACAGCCACGAGTTTGTGCGGTGTCGTGCCCATTAAATAAAAACCAAACAGCAGTTACATCTCTAAGCCAGCTAGATCTAGCACCGCTTGACATGTATGCTCCATGGTCTCTGCCACCTTCAGCTCCAATGTCAAACCAACGTGCTTGCTGATAACCATTTTTGTCGGTTGACAACCAGTAGTGAAGACCTTTTTGACCGGTACCACCATTGGTCTGGTTAAACGGGTGGGCATCGGGATTGTCCCAACCGTAAGTAGTGTTGCCCTGATCACTGCCCCACCACTGTTCCCCGTTAGTAGTGATTATATTTTTGCCTTCATAGATTTCGTTATTGCAGGGTATTGAACCACCAAGGCCCTGCTTGACTTGACTAGACCAGCCGGACTCTTGGTATTTAATCCCGTGTGGGTAGGTAAGAATTTGTGCCATTATGATACGTAGTAATTGCCGCCGCTTTTAGTAATTTTATACGTAGGAGCTACTGAATCCACGTATTGTTTAGTGGCAATGTGGTTACCTTGAGTCGTTAGTCCTGTGTAGTTGATTGCGTCACCGCCACTTCCACTGTTCCCGTACGCCCAGAAAAAGTCTGTAGTACTGCTACTGCCAACTGCTTTCCCTTTGATGGCAAATGTACGCTTATTGTCTCCAGGGCGTTGAATTTCTGTGGCTGCGTTGTTGCCATCGTTGCTACCGCCGCTTCTAAGTATAAGACGTTTGGCAGTACTAATTCCGATGTAACCATCAGACTGCATTCGGATTTCAGCTACATTATGTAATTTGTTATTATTTAGGTCTATATCTCGGTTAAAACCAAACCAACTATCAGACGAATAAGAACGGTAAGTTAAATAACCAAGATTTGTTGACTGATCATTTTCAAATGCGATAGTTGCAGCGGAATTAGCTGTGCTCGGTCGGGTACCTTTAAGTGCTAGGCTTGCAACAACATTGGTCGATCCTTCGCTTGTATCAATGCTGAGATTGCCTGTCATCTCATCACCGGTCTTCAATACGAAGCCATCTGGGTCACCACCTTCAGGAGGTGAGAAGATTTTTAATCGTGCCAGGTCACCTTCTGTTGCTTGACCAACTCCACTTACAAATGAAACAGTAAAAGTTACAGCTGTCATTGATGAATCGTCATGTCCAGCAATGCTTTCAACTAAATAAAGTCCGTAGTCGGAATTACCATCTTCAAACAGCTGTATCAACTGTCCTTCTTCTACATCAGCATAAGTGTGAGAAACGCCTTCATTATCAACTTTAGAAAGCTGAATCATTACGATGTCAGGATTACCGTAATCTAAAGTCTTACCAGCAAGCGTGACAAGCATAAACTCGCCATCTCTTGGGGCATTGCTGTAAGTAGTAGAAACAAACTGACCTCTCTCAATACTTGGGGCGATGGCGTCGATTTCTTCCGCTAGCTCGATGATTTCGTTCTGGAGGAATGCTTCGCGTTGGTCAACATATCCTTTATTAGCAGCAAGGCTAGAGTTAGGATTCTCTTTAGTTGGTGTAGGAAGACCCATAACCTTGATGCCGCCAGCTTCACCAGGCTCCCAGTGAGCAGCACCATTAGATGGGTCTTGGTTGCCCGGAAAATTCTTGCCAAACTTTACTTCAGGTCCAGTACCACTAGCAATACTGACAATGCTGCCGTTTCGGTTAGAAACTTTTAGTTGGTTTTTAAAAGTATTGCCGTCGTCAATTTCGATGTCGATGCCAAACGGTTCACTGGTATCAGCACTAAACGTCCCATCAGATTTAAGAAGGTGAGGAGGAAGGCTTTCAAACTTGATAAACCGTTCTTCGTTGCCGTCCCATTGTTCGTTGCCGTTACCATCAAGGGCTGGATCACCGTTCCCGTCTTTAAGTGATTCCTTGCGGACGCGGGTTTCAAGTTTGGTGCTGTTGAGATAGAGACGTTGAGCGTTATTTAGTTCCAACTCACCCGTCATAGTGTCGCCAGCTTTTAAGACAAAGAGTGAGTCTTTTGCTTCGCATACAACCGTCCAGTACCCACCGATTGATGTAGCGGTATCTGGTGTTGAACCTTCAGGCAGAAGGATCTGCGTCCAATAATACGATCTACCATTCTCTGGATTGTCGTATGTTTCACCATCAGGGATGATGGGAGGTCTGTAATCAGATGCCTGAGGAAATGCCATTGCTTATACTACTGTGCGTATTTTAATTATATTGCGTTTATTGTTACGCCAATTATTATTAGTATTCAAGCATCTTCTTCTCCATGTAACCGGCTCCGCCCTGGTTGTTGTAACTATGATAATTAAAGAAAATACCTTCGGCGTGATACAAGTAATACATGTTCTCCTCAAGATCATACATAGATCCAGGATAATTTGTGCTTGCGGTGTACCAAAGCGCTGACCAGATGATATCACTGCGTTTAAGGTCTACATAAATTACGTCTCGTTTTACTGAGAATTGAGTAAAGGGGATAATAAAATAACACTGAGGGTATCCATTCGTGCTTCCGTTTCGATAGGGTCCGTTACTAAAGTACAGGGCACCGTTTGTTTTTATAGTCTTTTCTGAACTACCCTTAGTCTGGTATGTTTGCAGTCTGTAGGATCCTATAGACCAGTTTCGATATAAATCTTTAATACTTACAGCAAACCAACCATCGTACCCTCGTCCAACGCATGGAACACTTGAATTACTACTCGACTGGCTTGCACGGATCCATTGACATTGTCCTGTTTTAGGTGAGGAATCACTATAGGTGTTCTTTGCTATATAATATCTATGGCATGGAGTAAGATGCGACATAGCAGTGTATGGTGCGTTTTTTCCATAATTGGCTCCTCTGGTAGCAGGATATGTTAATCTCGCTTCTTGTGAACTATTGGTTCCACCTGTTCTTTCAAGATTGGGGGCTTTTAAATATCCATCAAGTTCTCTAAAGGTGACCAATCGATTTTGATATTCATCATCTCCAATGCCTTGAATAGCCGGTTCAAAAGTGTAATAATCAAATGTACTAGTACCAACAAATAGGAATGCAAGCCGATTGTTGAGTTCATCAAAATAACTTGAATTACCTTTCTTCATTCGACCTGAGATTGCAAATCCATAAGTTCCTGCTTTGTCAAGATATCCCCAACCTTTAGAAGTGAGACTACCAGGCTGACTACATTGAATTGCACCGTTTTGGGTTATTGAGTAATAGCGTTTATCGTTTGGATTATAAAACCCAAGTGTCTGAGATTTATACGTAGCGTTGCCTTCTACAGGTGTCCATACACCTGAAGAAATATCAGTTGTGTAAAACAGCACGTAGTTCGTGAGGGTCCCGTGTCGTTCTTCTAAACAATCTTTTTCATCTACTTCTCTGAAGCCAACTGAATTAAATACCACTCCATTTGCCGTCCATGCTCCGGTCTCAGAATTCGTATTTGCAGCACGCTCAGCTACTCCAGAACTGTATTTATAAGTCTGAGCCCAGTCTAAATCAACAATTTCCCAAGTTTCACCTTGGTCGTTAGAAGCGATAATGTGATAAGAGTAAGACGTCTCACCGGGTGCTACTACACCCCATTTTGTCGCCAATCTTCCATCTGGTAATCCAAATATATTATGATAATTGTTACTGTAATATAAACCGGCGTAGCTCGCGCCGGGCTCTCCATTGGTAAGAGTCATATCGACTACATCCCAACTATCGCCGTTATCAAACGAGCGCATTATTTGTCTATTTTCAACGACATAGTAGAAATTACCATCAACAACGCCTACTGCTTTAAAGTAATTGACGTTGAGATCTCGGTATGACCAGACTTTTGTAAAGCTGTCTTCTCCTTTTTTAATCCGAACAATTTGCTTACCACTAGAACTCGTTTCAGTCTGCAACGCAATCATCATGCAATCATCGTTGCTAAAAAATGCCTCGACTGTTCCAATGTAGTAACTAGCATATCCAACTGGTTGGAAGTCCACATCCCTTGCGATACGGCTGTGAGGGGTCCAAGTATCCCCTCCGTCATCGGAACTATAAACATCTGCTCCATATTCCTTATATTTGAACACTGTCCACCAACGTCCATCCCAATAATGCATCTCATCATGTATTACTGGTGCGGAAAGTGTTCGTGAAGTTACTTTATAACTAGTGCCATCATCATTTTTATAATCCCATATTGCTCCTTTATATCTTTCAAAATTATCATGGTGTACTAACTTAGGCACCGAGCTTACCTGCAATGCACCGCCGCCAACCGCTACGGGTGTATCAAGGTTCCACACACCTCTGCCTGCGTCATAGACATAAATCCGACCATTGTCTAACGTTGCATCACCGTTGTTGATGTCAGGATACACTTGACCATCAACAGCAGGTGAAGGGAATTGTACAGCCATCTTTATAACTTAAAGCTTTAACTCTATTCTAAAGACTAAAACAACGACTTAAAGGTTGCTCCAGTTACATGCTTATTCTGGTCGTCATCCCACACCAGCAATAAATCATCATCCGCAACAATTTCAAAAGGATGAACGGATGATTTATAGAACTCAAACTTTAAAATCGCTCCATCATCTACAGATGGTTTAGTGCCTTTAACTTCAGTGATATTAGTTTGAGGACGACCGTTGTCATCATAGTGTTCTTCAAATTGCATCCAAGTGGTATCAGTTAAAGAATACCAGACTTCTAAATCTCCACCCTCATGAGTAATGCGTACTAAATCATTTTTTTCATATTGATCACTGCTGTTAATGACAAATAGTTGCCCATCTAAATCGTTAAAGCTTCCTTGTCGGTTACGTACATTTCGCCATTCTGAAGCTGGATAATTACCGGCAGTACTAAAGTCATAGCCTAGGTTAATCTTTCCGTCACCTGATGGGTGCTTATATTTGCCGTCAACTGAATCGTATTCTCTTGTGTAGGTCAAGCGTCGTGTCATATATGGCGTTGCATCTGTAGGTGGTCTGCTATGCCAAGTCGTATAAGTAACATCTTCACGTTGAACAAGCACTCTTTCGCCCGGCTCCATTACAGCGCCAATGTTTGCACCTGATACTTGATGGTTTATCCGATCACGTTCTACTAAAAACAGAGCTGTAGCTAAAGTCATCAGGTCAGCTCCGGGTACTGTGAGAAATTAAATTTATTGTCAATATACTCTTTAGCAACAGAGTCTAGTCCTGCGCCATTTTGACCGTCAAGACTCAATTCAACCCAAGCTGTACCTGCCCACACATAACCGGTCAGGTCATTACTATCTACCCACAGCTTTCCTTCAGGGAACGGATTGTTTGGATCTTGAATGGGAGGTGTATCTGAATAAATTGTTGCTGAGTGGTCAACATACTCTTTTGTTGTTAGCTCTTTATTGAAAGTAATTGGACCGTAGTATCTTGCTTGGTCGCCATCTAATTCTTTTTGAATTGTTAGAACACTATCACCCGTGCCACCTGAAGGCTGATTGCCTTTGACATCAAACATTGGATAGCCAAGCACAGTGACGGGCACATCGATTTCTAAAGTGCCAGTCATTGTGTCGCCAGCAATCCTCACAAACTCACTAGCATTACCGCCTGTAGGCTCACTAAAGAACTTAAAGCGAGCAACTGCGGTCGCTGTATCTCCAAGAGCACTTCTGATTGGCGTTACATCAATTGACCAGTATTCTTTAGTAGCACCTCCTGAAACAATGGCATTTCTTTTTTGAACATTAGTAACCGTAAACAGTCCATAGTCCTCACTACCTTCTTCAAAGATTTCAAGTAATTGATCTGGTTTTACATTGCTAAAGTCATTGAAGTTGCCGTCAGAATCTGTAGGATTCATTGCAACGTTTTTAGCATTTGCAAATACGTCAGTTATACTTCCTAATCCATTATCAAATGTGTCAGTCCACATTGTGTAGGTGCCTGAAGTAGTTGCTGATCCAGTGTCTGTATAGGTCCAGTTTCCACGACCTGTTGATGGAGCAATTGCATCAATCTCTTCTTCTAACTCGATAATGTTTTGATACAGCTTCTCGTCTTGAGTGTCAACATAGAGTTTAGTTGTAAGTGAAATATCTTTGCTAGTTTCATCTACTATTACGCTTGTTGTTATCTCATCTTTTGTCGTGTGTAAAACGTATCTCGAAGATATCCCATCGCTTGTAATTACAGAAAAATCATCTGTGATGCCTGTTAATTGCTTGGACGCGGCAATTTGCGTTGTCTCTGAAAATACATTTATATCAGTAGCTTCTAAAAATAAATCTTCTTCTGATTGAATTTTTAAATCTTTGTTCCATTTGTATAGGCTTTCGCTAGTAGCGTCATCGATTATTGAGCCGTAACGATGCAATGTATTCAGCAATTCCCACTTGTTAGTGTTGTAGATGTATTCAATATTATGCTCCTCAACATTACTGGATTTTTTAATCCAGACCATCCCTGTTTCTAAAGGGTTATCGTCGTTATCAACATCTGTGGGCTCTTGCTGTTGGTAAAAGATTTTAGCGGACTTTTTATCAGCACTTTCCAGGCAACTGTTACCAACTTCAAACCATTGAGTACCATCCCAAGCATATTCAATTAGAGTTTCTTCATGTATCCACAGATCTCCTTTAAGTGGATTTTCTGGTGGATACAAACTAATGATGACAGCTGGTGTTGATTCAGTTACACCACCAGATAATACCCATTTACCGGGATCAGCTTTCCATTGATACGTAGCACCTGTTACTGGGTTTATTGCAGTAGTAGCTACAGCTGGGTCTGGAAAATTAAAAGGCATTTTAAACGCTCGCTAATGCTGTTAAGAGTGCTAATTTCAATTCATCAAAGTCATGAGCAAGTGATACGCTCTGACGCATTTCTTCAAATGCTGATTGATACTTTACAAGTCTATCTCTTACATCTATTTTATTATGTAAAGTCCGACCGTCGCTATTGTTATCGCCAAAGTCTGCTAGTACAATATTCTTGACTGCTGCACCACTGCGATCAATAGAGAACACTTTATCGGTGTCGTTGTAAACCCAGCAGAAATCTTCATTACCTTTAAAGGTAAACGCAACCTCACCATCAGTATCTGTAGTTCCAAAACTAATCGTGTTATCGCTGTTATCTGAAGGTTTAATTTTTAAAGCATTACGCGCATCACTGGCTTGACGACTAAAGTCTAATGCTGCTAATGAGACATCTGCTTTCTGCATTACAAAGCGACCGTTCAAAGTGCCACCGTTCCTCGGCAGGAATGAACTAGTAATTGCCGCAATCTTGCTATCTACAACTTCGTTTGTTGGAAGATGCGAGATGATAGGAATAGTATTGCTGACTGTCGCCAGCTGCTCTTGCGTTACTTTTGTATTAATAGTATTTATTAAATTAGTATCGACCGAATTCAGTGAAGTCTCTACTTCTAATAGCTTCAACTCAAGATCAGTTCTTGCATTATTGACCTTCTGCTCTAAAGCAGCTCTTACTTCATCTACATTTGTATTTGTACTGTACGACGTGAGGTCAGGGTCTGGAATTACTAACGCATTAATTTCATCAGTAATCCTTTCACGTAGCTGTCCGTCTAACGATGTAATACTAGCTTTGACGTCATTAATATCAAATAACAGTCTGCTTTCTGTTTGCTGCACAGCTGCTGTACGTTCCTCTACTTCAGTATCAATCTCAGCTTGCATCCGAGCTAATGCTTCGTCATACTGATATGACACACTTGTTGGTACCCACTGGCTGCTATCGCCATCGGAGTACCAGACACTTAGCTCAAGAGCATTGGTGTCGTACCACATACTGCCAGGGAGCAGCTCGCTTTCTGGCGGTGGATTGGGGCCAAAGTTAATTGTGTTGTATTCAGTCGCTTCTCCTACACGTAGGAGGGACCACAGCAGCCACTCGTTGTAATCTGCTTGAACGTTTTGAAGGTTTAAATCTAGCGGAGGTAGAACTGATGGCCACTCATCTGATGAAGGGAAATCATCAGGCAGGATGTTTGCTCCTACTCCTTTACCTTGAGTAAAACGAGATTTAAAGGCCAGTGGTAATGTAGCAGTTGTCTGCGCTACATCTTCAGCACCTTTTACTGCTTCCCACACACCTGCGTCAGTCCAGACGTACAGGATGTTGTTGTAAGTGTCGTACCAAGTAGAACCAATAACTGGCTGCTGCTGCGGCACACTCTCGCCTACATAAGCTAATCCATCGCCACCATTGGTCTGCCAGTACTGACCATCGATAGCAACAAACAGTCGTCCTTGTCTAGTATCAAACCAGAGGTTTCCATCTTTAGGTAACTGTTGCCAGTTACCATCAATAGACCCATCAGGGTTAATAATAATTTCCCAACCTGGTGGATATTGTCCAATATCAATATTATTGTCACTAGCATAGCAGTCTGCTAGGTCTTCAATAGCAGCAATAATACCAGCAAAGTTATGTGGATATGCTTTATTTACACCGCAACTAGTAGCAGATAGTGTGTCTTTAAGCGCCGCAACAATTCCGCCGTAGCTTTCACGCTGCTTCAGACCTAATTTATAGTATTCGCCAGGCTGAGGTTTCCAAGTTTGAAAGCCTTCAGAATCATACGTAGGAGTATCCACACTAATTACAGCTTAACTTTCTACTATTGTATCTTTTTAGAAGTTGCTGTTTAGCATAACGTATGCGGTTTCAACTTCATCTAAGTTAAGACCTTGAGCCAATGCAAAGATGATTTCAATTGTGGTTATTCCTCCACGTTTATATGACATCCCAAACTCTGCTGCAACCTCTTCAATCTCTTTGACTAACTTTTCTTCAAAAGCTATCCTGGCATCTACTGTTGGATAGCTATTAGGTTCTTTTACTTTTAACCTGTCAATAAACATAGCAGCAATACTATGTTTACACATCTTAAATCCCATCTTATGTTCTCTACTTTCCCAGCTTTCTATTAGACCGGCAGCAGAGTTTGAACCTATAGCATCAAAGTCTGATTTACCTAAGACGGTAGGCAGTGGGTAACGTCGCTGTCTGTTTATCTTTCGTGTTTCATCATCTTGTGTTTCTTGAGGTGCACGTAAGATTGCATGTGAATGATTAGGGCAACTGCAGGTATATGTTGTAGCAGGGCGTAACGTATTGCCTGTTGTGAATACTTCATCCATCCACGGGTCTACATCAGTGTCTAAGTTCATCCATGGGGAATCTCCTGGTTTACCTAGTGCGTGATAGTAGGTACCGTCATACTCGTCAATGCTCAGTTTAGTGACACTGTAATCTGTAAATACAAGTGTTGCATCTGAATTAGGAGGTGAGTACATCTTGATTTCAGATTTAAATGGAACTGATACAAAATCTAATCGTGTACCATCTACTTCTACTCCAAGTATTTTAAAAGGCAAGATACTATATGAGGCGAGGCTTACCTCACCTGCTACTACATCTGCTGTTAAATACTGTTTACCAAAGTACTTTTGGTATAACTCTTTCTGGAATATATGCAACCCACTAACTGTGTATGACGCATCATTTGATGTAAATATAGATGGCAACGTACTGATGTCATATAACGATGGTGGCAATACTTCGTCATCTGGGTCTAGAACTTCAAGCTCTACGTTGCTAACTTTATCTAATGAACGCACTCCAAAGTAATATGAGGCATCAATAAAATCAAACTCAAGAAATGATGATATAGGTTTTTCTACAAAGAAGTTTTTAATCCATACAATCTTGCCGACTAAATCCTGTGGATTATCAATCTGCTGATTAAGTGAGATAGTTGATGTATCTACACTTACTTTGACTTCTGTTGGCTCTTCAAATGTTTTACCTATATACAATGCAGGGTGCTCTTTCTCATTGAGTACATAGTTCAGAGTAGCTTCAGTCTCACCATCTGTAATCCGTTCACCCACCATTTGTAGCAGCAAGCGTGAGTCTGCACCTGGGTTACTTTTTACTCTTAACTCTCTATTCGCTTTGTATTCTGGATACTTTTGATCATCATTGTATACAGCTGTTACCGTGCCAAGGTCTGAAGAAGTAACAGGCGTACGCTTCACTACATAATGATTACTACTGTCTGCATTCTTAGTTGCAAACTTATAACCATCAAATACTACATCAACTTCGTACGGCGTACCTTGATATAGTTTGGATTGGATTTGCGAGTCTTTATATTCGCCAGAAAATTCGTCCAAGTCTTGCAAGCGATACCAAGCAGCTTGGTTGTAATACTCATAGCCTTTACGCCATTTAGTCCAGTTGCTATCTAAATTATATTTCTCAATAACTGTACGCTGTACGCTAGAGCCGAAGGTCCTATCACTTGGATATGAACCTGCAGCTCCTTTTCTTTTGCCAACGTCTGTGCGTTTGTTAACCTCATTAAATGCAAACGACTTGGGATTACCAAAGCCAGATTGCTTCCTAGGCATTAGTACCAGCCGCCCTGGCAAGCAATGATTGGACCGTTAGTGACGTTTGAATTTGATTCCCTTGCTGCCCATAGAGTTTTACCTTTAGGGATATACAACGCACGGTTAAATGATTCATCACCTACCTGTGGTACAGGTGCCAATGACTTAGGCATTTCTTCCCAACGGACTACATTACCTACCGTTGTTCCAGAAGTAACTTGTCCAATAAAGATTGCTTGATTTGGGCGAAGGTAGTCGTTAGCAGCACTCATATAAAGATTTACTTTATAACCTGTAGTGCCTCTTGAGATTGTATAAATATCTTCAATGATGGCACCATCGGTAGATGTCGCATCAACAAGCAATACTGCGGTGTTGGTGCCTGCAATATCAAGCCCATCGTTTGTTGCTGTATCTAGGTTCAGCGCATAATGAAGAACGTTATCAACCAGAAGTGGTTGTTTATTAGTGGAAGTAGCGGCCATTACTTTTTACCTTTCTTTTTATTAATTTTAGTTGGTGTAGAGCCTGGAGGTTGGGGTGCTCCACTCATATCACCTAAGTTGCTAAAACCTACCAATCCAAGTGTTGCATTGGTTTGAGAACCTTGCATCATTGTTGGATTACCAGGTAACGGTGTCTCCATTCCAATTTGACCCATGAACTGATTAGCATTTAGTCCACGGCTCATTGCATCTTGACCGAGGCGTACACCTTCCATTGGTTCTGCAGCAGATGCAGATGGCTGCTGTTGCTGACCAAATGGGATTGCTCCATTAAATCCAGTACCACGCACCATATTCTGTGGCATGCCTGAGTTAGGTCCAGGTCCTACTGCACCCATGCGACTGTCTAACTCAACTCCACTATCTCCATATGGATACTGATTAACGCCATCCATGCTCCCCAACTGTGGTGACATATTTGTCACGTTCATTGGGTTATTCATCATTGGACCACCAGGCATGTATGACATATCCTTAGCAATCTGAAATCGCTGAGGGTCAAGCATTCGTGCATTCTGTTCGCGCTTATCCATTACAGACCTCGGTATTGTGGATTTAAGTTGTGACCTGCATTACTTGCTGCATTAGCAATCGTGCTGAGGCGTCCCTCTAGTCGTCCATCAGTTTCTAGTTCTTCTGGATCTACTTGTGGGCGTTCGGTTGATGAAGTCTCATAATCTAATGAGCCACTTTGATTTGTGTAGTCCTCCATCGGCGCATTGCCTGGAGCATCTTTCATACTGAAGTTACTATTAGCACCTTGAATAACCTCGTTTGGCATGACATTTGCATTGCCGTATTGATTACGCGTTTGTGAAATAGCAGTGCCTACACCCTCTTCCATGACAGCATCAATGCCTTGTACAAACGGGTTTGACCCTGCTTGACGCTGTGCATTTTGAGCATCGATTGCATCTTGACGCTTATCACGACCCATCGTGATTTTCTGAGTCATAACTAGTTAGTAAATATCCTAAACCTATTCTACACTTAACGCCATTCATGATTGAGCATTACTCGTGTACCAACTGCGGTATCTGCAGGACCAGGGACGGCCATAATAAATTCAGCACCCGCACGTTCAAAGGCATAACGACGTACTTCAGGACGACGATAGTTAGGCACATACAAAGTCTCAGCCAATCTATCCACCTCGCGAAGGTAGATTTCACGGAAGTATTCATCTCCTTTCAAGGGGTCTGATGTACTAATCGTACGTTGAACATCACCAGCAATCACTTCTTGCCGTGAAGGGTTCAGGATGCGACTACCATTAGGGTCAAAGTAATCGTCTGGGATTGCAGCACTTGCTTTCCAAGCAATATCACAACGTTTGATGTGATAAACAATCTCGTCATACCAGAGCTGGTCTGGTACTAATGCCATTGCTTCTTCTAATCGTGCACGGTCACCAGCAGGGATTTGTGCACCTGCATTCATGCCGATGTGATAACGAACTTTAGATTTCAGATACTCGTCTAATTCCATTACATACCCAGCTTCGAAGGATTGTTATAAATACTCGCTAGTTCATTGGCTAGCTGCATCCGGTCGTACTCATCAATGTCTCCACCTGCCTGAAGCTTGCCCATCAGACGAGCAGCAGGGCTTTCTGATTTCATGATGGCTGACATTCCAGCTCCAAGAGCACCACCAAGGATGGCTCCTGTTAGTCCACCTGCAGCACGGAAGCCAGGTCGCATTGAACGCATTCCTGTTGCAGGAGAACCTTTAAGTGCATTTACTGCAGTTCCAATTTTATGTGGAACAGTACCTGCTGCTGCTCCCAACAGTCCACCACCAGCTGCTCCTAGCAATCCAGCAGTGTTCTGTGCTTGCAAGCGATCCTGCTCGTCATAAGCAGCCTGCATCATTAATGCTTCTTGTGCTGATAGCATTTATCTCACGCAATACTATAACTAGTTTAACTAATGAAGATAAGGTCTTCTTCAATTAGTTGATCCCAGTTCACACGTGGGATATTCTCTAGTTGCTTGAGGTTTGCAAACCGCTCACCACTAAGAGACATTCGCAGTTCTACAATCTTTTTAGCAGTAGCAAAACCTACACCTGGCAAACGTTTGGCAATCTGTTCTGCCTGTGCTGCATTAAGGTTTAGACGAATATCTTCTGTTGGCACTACTGCATCTGGAGCTTGCTCTTCAGGAATAATCAGTTCAGGTGCTGATACTTTTGCTAGTCGTCCTTTACCTTGCTCATAAGGCACTAACTGCTCAAGCGTTAAATAAGTTACTTTACCTGCTGCATCACGCACCATTGCAAATTCTTTATCGTGCTTACTGATAAACTCTACGAGCTTACCTGTCTTTGTATCTTGAAATAATTTGTGGTCAGCCATATCTTTGGGGTACACTTTCTTTATTATAGGCACAAAAAAAGAGCCCCCGTAGGAGCTCTCTTGTTTACTGATTT
>WLWG01002132.1_pt1 | contig 15731 bp, 14 predicted proteins | sample 6712871 | NCBI WGS metagenome assembly WLWG01 (sample SAMN12718693, study PRJNA515312) | sponge metagenome | isolation source: marine sponge | host: Mycale hentscheli | place: New Zealand: South Island, Marlborough, Capsize Point | collected 2003-05-01
GTTAATCAAAAAACCGTCTATCATCAATTTCCTAAAGAAATTGGTAATTTAATGGCAGATAAACAGGAATTAAGCTTAATATACCATACTATTCTAACTAAAAATCCACAATACCAGGAACTAGAAAAACCAAGTATTCTAAATTTTAATCAAAAAAGAATGATCGGGGTTCACGCGGTGACCAAAGTAGATCCAACCCACGCTGAACTGTTTATTATTAATCTAGATAAACTAGAAACAAGTCATCAGGTATCACTAGGTAACATTAAATTAACTAGTCATAGTCAAACTAGACTATTTATCTATAATGGAGAAGTCTATGCTCTTATAAATGATACTCAAGACGTCTGGTTAGTTAATATCTATACGCATCTATCTAAAAAACTAAGCTTTCCCGATAAAATAACGATAAATCCTTCTAACATATCACCATTAGTGGTGAAAGACAAACTTTATTTTATCTGTGGTCTCCAACCTATTTTAGCCTTAGAATGCCAGTTAAAAACTGGAATTTGCCAAATCTTCCAAGGTGGAAACGAAGACTTCCAACACCCCAATAGGGATATCTTTACCCTTTCCACTCCTTTTATTAGAATCGGGGGACGAAAATCAACTAGTTATTTAGGTTTTATCTTTCAAGAGGCGGAGGTAGATGGAAAAACTAAAAAGGTTATGTCAATGTATGGTCCCACCGATGTAAAACACGTTTCACACGCCGTGACATTAAACTTTAGCCAAGGACAATTCCAGTTAAGATATTTTAGTGGTCCTATGACGTTTAAGGGAATGTTAAATGAAAACCATCACGGTTTAACTCTAGTAGGTAATGAATATTACCTTTCACTTAGTATTAATAATCGTTCTGGTCTAATTTGCCGTGGGAAACCAATTGGGCTCTTAGACTAAAGTATTAGACCACTCCATCTAATCTAATATTGGCTGAAGCAGGCAATGGAGTTGGGCTTGTTACCGGTTTCCCAAGTGAAATTAGATAACACCATCCAAAAAAACTATAGATTAAGACCAAAATACCAAATACTTGACTAGTTGGTGAGATTCCAATTGTTAACCAACTATAGAAAAATAAAAACTTAAACTGAATAGTATAATTAAAAAAATAACTTAACACACTAGGTGGATATCTTACTCTAAGACCTGAGATACCCATTAAGACTACATCAAGACTTATAAAAAAGGTATAGATATTTACAACTAAATTAGTGAATTGGAAGTATTGACGTGTTTCAAGAAATCCGTAAATACTCGCTTAAAAAAATAAAATACCAGCAAAGACATTTTGAATACAAATCTTTTTACTATGCGTATTGTCATTAGTAACCATATTAACTTCAAATTAGAAATTTAGGGAAAACATGATAAGTGCTATTAATCGGTGTCAACATTTTTACAAAATGTAATAAAAGAGACATTAATGTAATAAATGAATAACAGGAAAAAAAATGAAATATGTATTAATATATTTAAAAGAAAATGTCGTATTTGAGAAAAGTAAAAATGTCGTTAAAGTTAGGTGAGTCGTTAAAGTTAGGTGAGTCGTTAAAGTTAGGTGAGTCGTTAAAGTTAGGTGTAAAGAATGTAGAGGTAGAGTCGTTAAAGGTAGAAGGGGTTGATAATAAAATAATGTCGCTGAAAGGAGAGAGAGAAATGTCTCAAATGATTAATGTGATAAGTAATTTACATGACTCTGTCAGTGAATGTCATAAATTATTAAATATGAATATCCCTTTATGTGAAAAGAGTGAAATAATCATGGAGTTTCGTAAAAGTCTACCATTACATGTCAAAGCATTAAAGAGTCATGTGGAAGTAAATGTATCTGGTGTGCGTGATCGTATGGTAGATCGTGTAAGAGGAAATTATCGTAACCGAATGGAAGGTCGTGAAACTATAATGAATCGTCAAACGGCATCACTATGGATAAGTGGTTTTAACGATAAAACAACAGGACGCGAGCTCCTACACTTATTCCAACCAATAGATCCCAATCTAACTCAAGATCTAGTAGTTCTCCGTGGCCACTACGCATTCATTAACTTCCGTGACCCATCAGCGGCGGAAACAGCTCATAATCGTGTGTGGAACCTAAATGGTGAAATCCTAGATACCAATGTGCGTTACCCTAAATAACCCCTTTCGTTCCCTCCCCTCTTAAATACCCCACCTCCATCCCAATCCCAATCCCAATCCCAATCCCAATCCCAATCCCAATCCCCAAACCATCTCTCGCGCACCCCAAACCATCCTCACCCCCACCCCCAAACTTCCAGACCATTTAACCTCAATCCACAGCCCAACACAAATTACTCACAGACCCACAAATAACTACTAAAGCTAGTATCAAGTCTCTATTATGACTTAATAGTGTCTTTATTACAAAAATACCTACTTTAAATCATATTTAAATATGATTTTTTTAGATAACCCGATATAAACCCGATATCCACCCGATATTCGGAAAATCCATCCAAAAAATAATTTGTTTTTAAAATGGGAAAAAAAATCACTTTTTTGAAAAAACCGAATATTTTTGGGCTTTTAAAAAAAAAAAAATTAACCTTTTTAGGAAAAATCCGAATAAGACCAGAAAGTAAATTCCCGACAACCATCCAATAAAACCAAAATAAATCAGGAAGTAAGATAACTGTCAACTATTGATTTCGCCAATTTTAAAAAGAGTAGTCTAATATTTTATAAAAAGTAATGATATAAATGTCATATCGGAAACTTGCGTTAATCATGGGTTTAAACTATGAAGGTAGTAGTCATGAATTAGGAGGTTGTCAGAATGATGCCGATAATTTAAGGGAGTTATTACCCGAATATTTCCGATATAATAGTGATGATATCACGGTAATGACTGATAAGAGTAGTGGAGACCTCTGGCCAAGTCGGGAAAATATCCTGGCCCAATTAGAAAGGTTAATAAACCGCGTGGAAACAGAAAATATAGAAGAATGTTGGATAAGTTTTTCTGGTCATGGTAGTTATCTAAACGACACCGGAGGAGACGAGAGAGACGGACGTGATGAGTGTATCTGTCCCTTAGATGTCACCACTCATGGTGTCATACTAGACGATGTCATTAATAGTTACCTCCGACGTATTCCATCTACTTGTCGGGTCATTTGTCTTTTTGACTGTTGTCATAGTGGAACCATGGGTGACTTAGCGTATCGTTACAGTTATCAGTTAAAACCCGGACGTCGGCGACGTGTCCGTCAACGTGTCAGGAGAAGAATCCGACGGGGTAGACGGTGGATTTACCGTTATGTCCGTCGTTGGGTCTGGAAAACCGATCCTGGACGGTGGGTCTGGGCTGGGCAAACCCAAAACCAGACTAAATTACCAAGTCATATTATCACGATAAGTGGTTGTCGGGATCCCCAAACAAGTTCAGATGTCTATTATAGTCATCTAGGAAGATGGGGAGGAGCCCTAACTGAAAGTTTCCTGAAATGTATTAAAAACTGCCAAGACCAATTAAGTTGTGGACAATTATGTCAAAAGTTAAATGAAGAGATGAAAAGTGGCAAATTAAGCCAACAACCGGTCCTGGCGACAAGTTACCATCTTAAACCGGAAGATATCTTTTTCCGAAATCCAGAAACAATTAAGGATTGTATTAGAACCTAATAGTGTCTACCGAAATAGTGTCTACCGAAATAGTGTATATTTCTAAGATAAATATCTAAAAATAACTTAAACTCAACAGTTAATATGTCTGACCCCAAGACCTTAACTAATTATCATCAAAAATATCAGAAATATTTAGCAAAATATCTGAAAGCCCAGAAAGGCCAGAAAGGCCAGAAAGGCCAGAAAGGCCCGAAATATTTAGACAACTTAAGTGGAGGTGGTGAAGTGTTTATGAGGTCCGAAACACCGGAACTGGTTTCACCCACAACTGATAAAAATAATTGTTATCGTCGTATGGTGAGACCCCAGAAGAGATCTCAGAACAGGATAACTCTTAATAATTGTCAACCAACTATCAAAGACAGTGTTGAGACTTTCTTTAGTTGTCAATTTGATAGTACCACGACCAATTCCAAGAATATTGACTATCCAGACTGTCCAGATCAAACCGGAAAACCGGAAATATGTCATATTAATGCCCTTAAAGAGGAAAAACTGGATACCATTAGTAAACCCTACCTAGACGGTGCTCGTCGCTTATTTACGGAGACATATGGATTTCTGGATCATTATAACGAAAGAATATGGGAATTATACCATAAGAAACAGTTACAGTTAGAGAACCGGACCTATAATGAGCAGGCATTTAAGCATGAAACGCAAAGACGAATAGAAGGACATAGACAGGAAAGCCTGGACTTAGTAGATGAAAAAGGGGTAGACCCACGATACTTTCCAGTTCTCCGTAAAATAATTAAACAGTATTTTACCTATTCACAACAGTTAATCCTTGGAGAAGATGTAGACGCATCCGACAATAATAAAGGTCCATTAGCATCCTATGGAGTCCTAGAAACACTCAGTACCTCAGACTCTGACCCTGTCATGACAGATACGATTAGTGATGCCGACCATTTAAAGGAGATATTAACCGACTGGCTAGAGAACCAGTTTAATATTAGAATACCCCTTCTAACCCAATATTTTTTTCATATCAATATCCAATCTAAGGATTATAAAACGACCTTGATAGATGGGATCAATAAAAAACTTAAAGGCAGTAACCACCAAGACTGGTTAGACTTAAAAAAATTATTAGAGAAAAACGATGTCTTTGACCCTAAAGACTTATTTAACTATGATATCTTTGTCAAGATCGAACAAAACATAAACCGAGATAAAATCTTTGTGACTATCGGAGTATTTTTAGCCCTACAAAACTATTATAGTCTAGATAGTGACCAACAAGACCTCCCCATTCTAGTGGTTAGTAATAGTATTGAGATTGAAAATAAAATTCTGAATGGACGTTGCGAGCTAGAAAATGATGACGATTCCGAGACATTACTCCAAACCGAAACAGAACCCGAACCCGAACCCGAAACCGAAACCGAAACCGAAACCGAACCCGAACCCGAAACCGAACCTGAAACCGAACCCGAACCCGAAACCGAAACCGAAACCGAAACCGAAACCGAAACCGAACCCGACGAACAACCCGAACCCGAAACATAAGACCCAGATAATGAACCCTCTCTCTATAGAAGATACCCCCTAAATATAAAAATCTCACCTCTAGTTAAGAAACCCATGTTAGAATTATTAGGTCTCTACAAATACTATAAGGAAAACCAAAATAAAAACCTAGAGTATCAACAATATCTGGAACGTTTTAACGGTGGTAGTGGGAGAGGGTTTAACTTTTTACCGGCGTCCCAATTGGCGATCTTAGGAATTATTATTATCTTGATGATTTATCTCTACGTTTTTAAATCGGCCTGGGAATGTTTTACAACTATTCCACCTCTTCCCCGTATCATTGTCTGTATATTTTGCACCAGTTTCTGGTTAATCTATCTTATTTTTAAGCATTTTAACGTCATAAAATGTCAAAACTAAATTCCCCTCTTTCCTCTCTAAAATATCAAAACTAGACAAGTTGTGATATTTTAAAGTCTATCTTTCACTCTCTATCTCAGAATGTTTCCCTAAACTTTTTTATCACCTAGAGCCCCAACCTGAGGTCCATCGGATGCCCCATCGGATGCCCCATCGGATGCCCCTCCTAAATCCTGGTCCCGATCCTTTTTCTCCAAATGTAGATCCTGATTAAGATCCCCAATAAACCGGTTAATTTTCTTGAGACAACTATCTAAATATTTCTTATGCCTTCCCGACAGGTAAAATAAATACTTATCAAAAAGATCGAGCTTATTAGCAATTTCCAGATTAGCGTCCTGGACGGTAAAGACAAAATTATCAATATCAAGTCCAAAACTAAGTTTTTCTTGATAGTCCTCTAATTTCTCATCTAGTTTATCAATATGTGATTTCATCAAACCATTAATGCTAACAATATCAAAATACAGATCACTAATTAAATTGTCATCATATTGTTTTTTTATATCCAAATCCTTATAGACGGCGTATTTATTAAATTCACTATTCTGGGTAAAATAGGCTAATAATCTAGGATGTGTCTGGATAAATTGTTTCACTAGACCATAAAGTTTGTAATAGTCCCCATAAACTCTATTATTAATAATACAGATGGTATCATTAAGATGTGCGATTTCCCTAGTTAATAGGAGGTGTTGGAAATGGAGGGTATCCAACCCAAATTGAAATTTAGAGGCCGTATTTTCCGACTTAATTTTCTGGTAAAGCTTAACAATAAACTCTTGTTTCCGTTTTAATGTCTCCATTTGATTAGTAATATCCTGTTTAACGGACATCATCTCATTAAACGCACCGCGAAGTGTTTTATGGTCCATTGATATTGATATATATCTCGGATTAAAATTATGACCCCCTATTTTTAATCCATGACAAGTCTATTATTAATGACTGGACAGTTTGTCCCAATAAAATTCTGAAATTTAACCTGAAAGGTTAAAGTTGATCTATCCTTTGTCCCATCCGTAGCCTCATCTGACCTATTCCAGTCAATAGTAAAGACATAATACATCCCATAATTATCATTATGCCAAAAGGGTATTTTGGAGGTGTCCACTCCAAAACGTTGGCATATTATCTCAGCCACCTTGTTTATTTCTAGGTGTTCCCAGGAAACAAAAATAACCGAGTTATGATATTTTTCTCCTAACAGTTCGCTAGCCAACTCCTGGTGTTGGTAAGCCCCAATTCCAGCATTAATCGGAAGACCAAAGGATATAGCGGTGGGTTCAATAGTCGCCAGGGGTCTAACATAATAATGATCTTTATTGGGTTTTAAACTAGGATTCGGGGCGAAAATATAGTCCGGTGCCGGAAAATGTCGGCGGAAATAATTAGGTAATAGAAGAGACCTATTTAAACCAGTACAGGTTAACTGACCGAGATCTTGATCTGGTTTTTCAGCGTGTCTAATAATAACAATGGTCTGATGGTTAAACGGTTTTTTCTTGGGTTGGGGAGCCGGACCACTTTTAGTTCCACCTCGTTGATGTAGTTGATCTAACACTCCAAACACTTTTTCCTGATATTTCAGATATTTCAGATATTTCTCTGACATGATCTGTCAACACTCTAACTAGACCCGAGATAATAAATTAAACTAGTTTCCTAACTAGATCAATAATTAAGACCACTACTCCAATTAGACAGGCCACTAATCCACTATAAGAAATAGTTTTGGCAGCTCGTTTGGGAAAGGGACGTCCAAAAAACATAACATCTCTTTTCTCCTTTTCCTTTTTCCTAACTAATAAGACCCCCATATAACTAATGACGGCAAAGATAGCAAAAAAAGACAAACTTCCTAAATTGGTAATAATCAGTTGTGGAAACAAGACAAAGAGACAAGATAAAACCGTCGTTACCCAGAGATAGACCTTTCTCCTTTCCCGGAAAAAGGGTAATTTAACCTCCTTTTGTAAAAACCTATCTAGGCGACTACCTAAATTGACCGACTCCTGTTCGGTTTCCGTTTCGGCTCTCTGATCCCTCTGATCCCTCTGATCCCTCTGATCCCTCTGATCCCTCTGACTGGACTTTTCCCGATTCTTAAACTTGAAAAAGGAGGTCCAAATGTCATCATTGGTAAAAAAAGTGGCATTAATCGCGGAGAAATTAGCCAAGACGGATAATAATAAAATGGCAACCACCCCTAATCGCCCAAGACCAAATTTCTGAACCAAATCGTGGAAACTAGAATACATATTACTGTGATTAATCTCCCCTCCCATGTGTTTATTGGTCACAAAGGATAAACAACTATAAATTAGAGCGGTGATCAACAGGGAAACCATAAAGGAGAGCGGAATATTAAACTTTCTATTTTCCATAGTATCCGACATATTACTAATCATTTCAAACCCCTCATAGGAGAGAAAACTAGAAATCCCAAATAAAACGACATTATAAGGGGTCACCTTTAAGGCCTCTGACCCACCACCTAGACCCTTACCTAACCCACGACCTAACCCACGACCTAACCCACGACCTAACCCGAGCCCCCCTCGTTGCCCAGGTGCCTCAAGCCAAAGACCAATAAAGACGATGGCCAGAAAAATAAATAGTTTGCCATAAACCAGACTATTTAAGATATCCAGAAAAACCTTTTTGGGAAAATAGTTAATAATTAAACCCAGACAAATAATAATCATAGCCAGAAAACTAGTCATTTGGGGAACTCCTAAATATTCCGCTAGGTAATTAGACAGACCAAGAGAATAAACACTAGTTAAAATAACATAACCTAGAATGACCAAGAGGGAAAACCTTTGCTTCCAACGGTCATGTTTCTTTTCTAACAACTGTTCCGGATAGTCAATGGTCCCTCCTTTACTGGGATATTCTTCGGCCAAAATACAATAAGAAAAGGCAATTAAGAGACATAGTACCAAACCAATTAACCAGGAGATGGGTCCATATTTCCCGGCCTTGACGACCGAAACCCCATTCAGGATAAAAATGCCACCTCCAACCATACCTCCAATGCCCATTAATATCCCATCTATCGCTTTCATTATTTATTATTATTATTATTATTATTATTATTATCTTCGTTTATTATCAGATAGATGGGATATATTTATTTTAATCTCCATAGGTAGACGCCCCGACACTAGGTGGGCGTTAGTGATATTCTCCTTGTAAAATATGATATTATAAGTGCTGTCACCAAGCTTAATACGGACTTGTGATGTTAAACCTATTTCCCCAATAGGTTTTACATTATGCCTTATATATTGTCGTAATGTAATTAATGACTCATCAATTGCCGCTTGTTCTGGTGACATCCATCTACGATGTTCATAATCATAATAATCATAATACTCTAACTTTTTATATTCAATGCCCAGTCTCAAAACCCTATCCACATCGCTATTTATTGGAGACCATACTTGTCTTTTAGCATTTCTATCGTAATATTCATCCTTTGTGTAATATTCACCATTATTAAGACTACGCAACAACTTCCTCAACTCCCTCAACTCCCTCTTTTGATTCTCTTTTTTTTTTAAATATTTTGAGACAAACCCACCCTTTAGGTTTTTATAGAGATTTTTGTATTTCTTATACTTTTTGTAATAATAATCGTCCATTTATAATCTATAATGAGAAAACTTTTCCCGCTCTCCACTACTTATCTTTCTCTCTCTCTCTCTCTCTCTCTTCCACCACCATCACCCTCACATTTTATCTCTGGACAATGATGTAATAAACGATAAGCTAGAAACACCGGGATAGAAGTCATCGTCATTCCGGTTAACCACTCTACTTGTAGAATAGTTATTTTCGGGGTAAAAATAGGACAATTGTCGTTGTATAAAATATCCTTAATGATCGTCAGATATTGGTTATAGTCCGGATTTATGATTTGACGCTTTAATTGGTTAAAATCTATGCGTGCCTGGTGATATTGGTGGTGGAGATGGATAGGGTGGTTATGGGTTATATTGTGGCGTTTGTTGTAGTGGTGGTTGTATTGGTTGTTGTTGTGGTATTTGTGGTTGGCTATATACTAAATTATAATAAGATGAAAAGCCATCTTCCGTTTTCATCTTATTATAATTTAATAATAGGTAGACCCATCATGTTTAGTTATCACGAGAGATATTTGCCGTAAATCATCTTTATTAATTGGCATATTATACATATGCGTCACCATATTCGGCAAATTAACGATGTCAAGTGGAGTACTGTTATTCATATTACTTGGATCCCGATTCTGAACCATCAATTTCCCTTCCGAAATCTTCTTTTTTAAATAGTCAGACACCTCTTGATTGTCGGATAAACCCCGGCTTCTACGATTGTTTAGGCATCTAGTATCTTAACCGGATCATCCTTACTCCCCATACTCAGCATACTCAGCATACTCGGCATACTCGGCATACTCGGCATCCTCGTAATTTTCCAATTCGGCGAAACCACCTTCCATCTGGTAAGCCCTCTGTTATCGTTTATACAAATTTTTATATTTTTAATACTTAGTATAATAATCCATGATATAGTATAGCTAAGGAAAAATCTCTACTAGGAAATACTATTCCGCCTCCACCGCCTCTAATATTATTATAGTCTCCTTATAAACGAGAAGATTTAAAAGTTAACCATCTAACATAGTTAAAAATTATGACCTCTCAAAATAATCTAGATCAGACCGAATGGAAGGCCGAACATGAAAATATCCTGGCGGAATGGGGGGATAAAGCGATGTGTTATAAATGGCTCCACCAAAAATCCAACCAAAAGTTTAGTCGCCTAAATGCCCTTTTTACCATTCCGGTCATTGTTATTAGTACCATTACCGGAACCGCCAATTTTGCCCAGGATAAATTTTCCGGTTCAACAAGGGAAATGGTCGTTGTCATTATTGGTAGTTTTAATATCCTGGCGGGGATTATCCAAACCATTCACCAATTTCTCAAGATTTCGGAATATAACGAGGCCCATCGGGTCAGTTGTATTGCCTGGGATAAGTTTTACCGAAATATTAAAGTAGAACTAGCGAAATCCCCCAAGGAACGTATTCCTGTCAGCCAGATGTTAAAACTCTGTAAAGAGGAATTTGACAGATTAACCGAAACAAGTCCAAATATCCCCGAAGAAATGGTCGGGTTATTTCTAAAAAGCGGAAAAAAAAATCTGGAGACCTTTGGGAAAATCTCCAAACCGGAAATCTGCGGGGATCTGGTCTCGACCAATACCTTCCGATATATTGAAAAAATCCCGATCAATCTCCCTAAGGCCCCCGTATCTAACGAGTCGGTTCAGAAATCGGTTCAACAGGGCATTGTCAGGAAGTTTGTGGATGACTTTACTGATATCCGGGGAAGACCCCCGACCATCCAGGAAATTCAAGACAACCTCCAAGAAGAAAATCTAAATCTGTCTGCCAAGACCATCCAGACCCTCTTGACAACCCGAAATACTCTGGCCTCCGCCCAAAACAATCTGGAAGAAACTAGAAACCAACTGGAAACTAACATTGATATTGTCCTAGCGGACCAGACCGAGCTGACTGAGCCTACTGAGCCGACTGACATGACCACTTCTCATAATGACCCACCCGATGCCGAGGCAATTGAAATGAAGATTTCATAAATCTTCGGCAAACGTGAAAACTCCCTAAAGGGAGTTAGGGGGTATGGGGTAGGTAATAGTTAGGGGGTATGGGGTAGGTAATAGATCTCTGTCAAAGTGTATCAGTTAATCCCTCTTTGTCTAGGTCAATATCCCAGATGAAAACGACAAAAAGCCACTAGCCCCACCAAGGTATCCAAGAGGATAAGTAGATAGGCATTTTTATTCCTGAGATAGACGGCTGCCGCCGCCACAAAATACATTAGGGCGTGAAAAGGTCTCAAGCTATTCCACCATATTTTGTCCCCAAATACCTCTCCACCAGTCCGTCTTAGTCCCAGTAGATAGATAAAGGTGAAACCAATAGCCGGGAGTGCTAAAAGTAGGGTAATTAGGAGACGATGTCCGGGACCAAATATTTTAACTAGATAGGCAATTGCTGTCCTAGCCCCAAGACAACCTATCAGGAAGATTGGGACTCTCAAGTTTTGTTTAGTTATTTTCATTATTATTACTAAGATAACTAAAATAAGATAAAAATAAAAGTAAAAATAAAAGTAAAAAGGACATATATATATATATATTAATATATATGCCTCTTTTAATGAGAATTATAATCTTAATCTTACTTATTATTTTATTAACGGTCGTTTATATTTACGGTCGTTCAACACAATTGGAAATAGATAATTTTACTAATTTAGACGATAGGTTACCTATTATTTATATCAATTTAGATAAAAATCAAGATAGAAACCAATTTATGTTGGACCAATTTAAGAAATATCAAATCACTAATTATACTAGATTTTCAGGGATCAATGGCCGACAGTATGAATTATCAAAAGGCGAAAAAAGGTTGTTTGCTAATTGTAATTTTTTGGGAAGACCCAGCACTTTAGGGACTATTGGATGTGCTCTATCTCATTATTATGTCTGGAAATCAATAATACAAAAGAATATCAAACAAATGATAGTTCTTGAAGACGATTCATTATTAAATGGAGATAAGCTAGAATATTTAGACTATATTAAAACTCATCTAGACCACTATGATTTAATTTTTATACATAACGGTCTACCCAAAAAACTTCCTAAAACGAGTAATCGTCGCGACCGATTTTATCTTCATCGTTTCAGGGGTCCTGAATGGTATCGGCAAGGTACCATTGGATATGTCATAACTAAAAAGGGAGCAGAAATACTTTATCGCAATACTAATGTATATACCTTTAATAGAGCAGTCGATTGGTTTATGACTGAACAGTGGAAATCTTTACGTATTGGCATTGTATCTCAATCTATCTGTCAACCAGGTAGATTCAAAAGCACGCGATAATTAATCAAAAAAAAATCCATATTTTATGAGTAGTAAGTGACTTACGGTGTCTTACAGTGTCTTACAGTGTCTTACAGTGTCTTACAGTGTCTTACAGTGTCTTACAGTGACTTACAGTGACTTAATACAGTCATTTAGCCCTTCCAAATCCGTCTTACTCAGGAGGAACCATTCTCGGTCCTTACCCCAGTTCCCGAAGTGACGCCTTTTGTCCTCTAAGTGTCGGTGAATCATCGTTTCCAGTTGGGAAAAAGACTTCGTCTTCCACAGGTAGGGGATCATCTGTGTCTCACCGATAAAGGTTTCTTCTCCAGACCCCAAGACCTCAAAACCAACTGCGTTTTGGGCCTCAAACTAGGCCGGTCCGGAAAGTTAATAACCATTCCCACTGGGATCTCTAACATGGAAATGTAGCGTTTACACTGTTGAACCGCCTTTAGCATGGCCGAACGGCCCTCCGAAACCGCCTTGAGTTCCAAAATGATCCGTCTCCCAGGGTACCGCCGTTCGGTCAAGAGGATATCGGTCCGGACATTAACCCCATCCCCCATTGGCCGACCCCCATAGCTAATGGTATGTGGAATTTCCGAACAAATGGTCCAATATTGTCCGACTAGACCGTCCAATTCCGTCTTGAGGGCCTCCTGATAGTGTTTTTCGTTCCAACCCCAGTCCATGGTTTGGTAAACCGTCGTGGCCGCCTCCCGGACCTTACTAAGAATGATCCGATAGGGCGCCGCCCGCATAATTCGGGTAATGACATGACCGGCCAAAATCTGACGACACCGCTCAACCTTGGCACGAGTGGCTGGCAAGAGACCTAGACGCATTTGTTGACAGACGCCCTCGGCGAAATTCTCGGTGATTTTCGGACGGTCCACCATTAACTGGGCGGCTAGTAGCCAAGGCAGCCGGACCTGATAACTAAGACGGTTCCAATCCTGCCAGACTTGACTAGTACCCTCCAGGCCCTCTCTAGTCTGTTTGGCTAACTGGTAGGCGGTGCGTCCCGAAAAGTTTTTCCGACAGTCGTTTTTCAGGTAGAGGGTCAACAGTTGAACGGTTGTCATGGCACTTTCCGCCGCAGTCCGAGCCACCATCTGGGCGGTTCTCACTGCTTGAATGGCTTGAATGGCTTGGGTGTTCTCGGTGTTCTGGGTAGTTTGGTTCATCTTCTCTTTCTCTTTTTACTTCTCTTCTAGGGGATTTTCAGTTTCTGACTCGCCAACCTTATCCCACTGTTTCAATTTTCTCACTATCTCACTCTCTCTCCCCATCACCACCCCAAAAAAAACTAGCTAACTAGTTTTTTCTACTCTACTCTATCTCTACACTATCTCTACACTACTCTGCCTTGCCACCCGCCGCTCATTTGGACTTGGTGACCTTGCCCAACGTGTCCGAGGTTCCGTAAAACTCGCCCTGGGCAAAGCCATTGGCAATGGAAATGTAATACCACTCGTTGGTGTCCTTCAGGTTGGCAATCGGCTTGTTCCTGTCACTCTTCTTGAAGCTACCCTGGAACCATTGGTCATCTTCCTCTTCCTCTTCCTCATCACTCTCCGTCTCCGAATCCGAACCATCTGGAATGGTTGGGGCCTGTGACTTTTCAGCTTTAGCCTTGGCCTCTTGCTCAGCTTTAGCCTTGGCATCTGCCTCTAGCTTAGCCTTGGCCTCTTGCTCAGCCTTAGCCTTGGCTTCTGCCTCTAGCTTAGCCTTGGCCTCTAGCTCAGCTTTAGCCTTGGCTTCTGCCTCTAGCTTGGCCTTGGCCTCTAGCTCAGCCTTGGCCTTGGCTTCTGCCTCTAGCTTGGCCTGGGCCTCTAGCTTGACATTGAGCTGTTCCAGTAGCTCAGCCTTGGCCACCTCCTCTGTTGATGGCCCTGCCTCAGGCAAAGTCTCCTGGCTAGCAATCTCGCCTTCCTCCAACTCGTCACAAGAAGACCAGTCCGAACCTGGAGCCGCATTGTATGTGGCTTTGGCCTGGCCAGTTTTCTCCTTCTCCTCCTCCTGGCAGTCACTGTCACTACCAAACTCAACATTCTCGGCCTTTACATTACCAAACAACACCGTATTCTCGGCCTTTATACGTTCAATCAAATAGGCCTCAAAGTCTAAGTCCGAAAGATCGGCAGCACTTACGGCTGCAATCAACTCTTCGGAGCCAGATTCCAGTTGTGCTCCGTGTAGGTCTTTTACTGTCTGGGTGTCAAAGTAGGCTTTCATCTCTGATAGGTCTTGAGATGGTTCCTCGGCTTCGGCTTCTGGTTCGGATTCGGATTCGGCTCCGAGTTTGTAAATTGCCTCGGGAGTTTGGGTCGTTGCCTTCCATTTGGGTCCAAGGGTAACTTGGCCCGGAACATAACGTCCCAGATGTTCCCAAGCAAACTGGTGTGTCACGATTTTCCCCTGTGCCTTGCTACAAACTAGACAACTGCCATCGGGGCCGCCCGAGGCGTCTTTGCTCAGTTTCTTGCTGGTGTGCTTGGCACAAAAGTCCGAACCAGTGGTGGTTTTGCTGGTACATTGACCGCCCCAACCAGGACCCCCTGTTGGTCCCCACTTCCTAGCCTGGCAAATACCAAGCTGGATGGGGAGACAGTTGATCCTGAGCAATTCCTCGGAAGGAGGAGTCGTCACTTGGCGTTGGGTTCCACGAGACTTGGGGGCAGCCTTGATGTGGGCGGCCAGAAATCCAAGTGCCGTTGAAGTGTCCGTGCCCTTGATCAACAGACCGTTTTGGTCCAGAATCTCCAAGATGGCCGTGGCTTGTTCGTGGGTAAAAGTGATTGACATTTTTGAGTGTCGTGTTCTGTTTAATGGGTTTCTAGTGGACCACTGACCAAGTCTCAATTTTTTCTAGTCTGGCCTAGAGGCAGCGCCTAGTCTAGTAGCGCCGGCCCCACCTAGTACTGTAGGCTCTAGCCCACCCCCAAAAAAAAGAGTGTGACGGCGTGTCTCTCTCTCTCTCTCACTGTTAGTAGGGCCTTGACCCCTTGCCCTCTCCTCAGCCCCTCAGCCCCTCAGCCCCTAGGCCCCACTCCAAGGCCCAAGGCCACCACCTGCGTGGATGAGGGGTCAGTTGGCGTGTCTTCAATTTTTCTAGGTGTCTAGGCGCGGCGCTGGCTAGTGGGCTAGTGGGGCCTTTATCGCAAAAGCCTTCCATAGTCTCTGCTCGTCAGACCCATAGATTGTTTGCCATTGG